>Ga0307517_10000364_pt1 | contig 77914 bp, 69 predicted proteins | sample 23_EM_MG_FD_194515 | JGI IMG/M metagenome (GOLD analysis project Ga0307517, IMG submission 194515) | Populus trichocarpa ectomycorrhiza microbial communities from riparian zone in the Pacific Northwest, United States - 23_EM | ecosystem: Host-associated > Plants > Roots > Unclassified | place... | reverse complement strand
TTTAATGGTGGCCGAAGAGAGTGATGGTTCCATGCAATGGTTTCACTTTTTCGATGGCATATTTCTCGGTCAATGGTATCCGGAAGGGTTTCACGCCAAGAGCATGGTATTGAAAAGGTTCACCCCATTTCATACGGTAGAACACCCGTTACACAACAGCCCTAAATTTCTTGTAAGTTTTGTATGTTCCACAAACTAGAGTTGCTCCCCTTGCCTTGTGGAACATAAATACAAAACTTAGGAGCTGTATCATACGAGTACTGTACCTCCGTAAGCCGCCGCACTGACCGAGCCATTCGACCTACCATAATAGCTACTCCCGCGACCGTCAAACTACGACATCTCCCTAGGCCTCATCGCTAGAGGGAATAGACCCGCGTAGCCCCAAAAAAACGGACTTCCGCACTCAATCCATCCATCTCCCCGCAAGCGAGATCCCTTCCATCATGTTCTGAGGCCTCGGTCCCTTATCCCCCCTCCTACTACGGTCGAATGAAGCAGATGTATACGGAATTTCTTCCCGAAGGACTTTGGCAAACTACGGCTACCCGAGGATCTTATTGTGCGTGTGTGAGTGAGTCTTGCTGTGAGGGGTAGAGCTCAGGATCGGGTACTTTCACCGGAGGTTTCTATCACCCTTCCCGGGCGGAAGGGGACCTCCACTATCTAGGCACCTAACATGCATCTGAGGATGCGCTGCAAGTTAGAGCTCTCCGGAGATGGCGGTTCTCCTTAGTGTCGTCTTGTATGGGCTGGGGCTTTTCCGGCTAGTTTTCGGGAAGGGCTAGGAACAGACCTGGGAGGGGAGGGGAAGCTGGTTGTTGCGCTGCCGAGGGCCTAGGCACGACCGTGGTCAGAGCGCGGAATTGCGGGTATAAGATACGGACAGAAGGGCTGCGACTGTGGACCTCGTTGTGGTATTTCGCGCTGTGCTACTGAGGTAGACTGCATTCATCCAGGAATGAGCGAGCGGTGTCCAGATAGTAGAATTGGTTAGCGGGGTGGTACTAGCGGGGTATCAGGGCAAGGAAACGGATGTTAGTGGGTCTTGGCGTGAGTAGAGGGAAGGACGCAGTGGTTAATATTGCGCTGATGAAGCCCTTTTCGGTGCTGTGGGTTGGAAGTCTGAGAGCGGCTTCAATTGTGGTGTCCCATGAACTTCCAGCAGGAGAAGTGGGATGGAAGTACTGTTATTTTTACTATCGGTGTTTCAAGTTAGAAAGGTTGTTGCTGTTGCTGGGGTTGTTGGTGCTGGATCTATATTTTCTTTCATAGGAGCATCTAGGAGTTATAATAGGCATTAGCACCTGAATGACTATGTCGCCCCTACCACCACCACCATAGCCGTGGGAAAGAGTGGAGTCCACACTGGCCGTTCGGCAACCACAACCACCGACCAACTCTTGCTTTCCAAGAGACAATAACTGCGCCTATACATATGAAACCTGTTACAATAAATGTTTACATGCTCTCCGGAGTGGTTAACTCTCGCCCCCCGCCATTATCATGTTAGAGAAAGACATTTGTCGCCGAGGAGCAATGGGGTGGGAAAGCGGGGGTGTTACAATACTTTGCTATGTGCCAAGCCATAATCCTGAACTCCACTTTTTCCAACGACTGCCTGCTAAGATGCGTTCTCGGTGGTGGCAGTGTTCCTAAGACTGTACGCTCAAAAGTGTACTCTGCAAATATTTCTTGTTCCTCAATGAGTCTGTAACCCGCACATTATTAATTTCCTTACCAAAAACTGTGCCTAGTTTTGAACAAAATAGTTTGGTGCACAGCGGATTCGATCACTGACAGTGGGAGGAACCAAAGACTTTTATCGATACGAACAAGTAAGGTGGCAAGGAAACAAATCCAATAAAGAATAAAGAAACGAGAGACTGATACTCTGTGTACAGAAGATAGAGCGAAGAGAAAAGCGAATGTCTGATGGATGGTCAAAACAACGAACAAAGGGAAAACAGAAGTCCTTTTATCCTCCTCAAAGTGCAAGCTCCCTTTCGGACGTACGACCTGCGTATGCCGATGCTCTCCTCGCATTTCCTCCACTACCCATCTTTGCCGAATCTCCTCCGACTCATAACCGAGGTGAAATCTAGTTTACCAAGCGTCGGGGATGGCACGCTGCTGTCGGTATCACGAAGACCGAGGGATGTTGTGTTTAGTGTTTCGATGTTGTCGCACCTTTCACTTAAGGTGTTTCATGGTTGTTGATCGTGATGAACTAGGTATGCAGGGGTGTGCGTTATCTGTATGAAGCTAACAGTGGTGCAGTCGGTATCAAACAATGGTAGTCGGAAACTAGTTCGTTCTAGTAACCATTCGATAAGATGTCATCCTCGTAGTAGTAGTTTTCCGTCGAAGAATCTGCATGTGCTGAGCAGCAAAATTTCAACACCTAGGTCTTAATTTGCCTACTATACCAAACGACGTATCATTGAATCCCACTTGGATGGTAGCAAGTCATCTTCGAGTAATATGTTGGGTTTTGGGAAGGTATTAAAACGGGTTCCGGGCAGCGCTGCGGGTATCAGTTTCTCAAATTTCTACTGCTTGTAATATATCAAGGAAAAGGAATGGAGTAATAGTGTGATCTACATATGGCTCCTATAAACTGGTGGGAGTTAGCTTATAGCTTTGAGATGAATAGCCTTTGGGCTTTTGTGTAACGATATCTGTGGTCGGAATGTTGTCAGCAAGGCGCAAGGCTTTACTATACCATCAACCCCGCTTTTCCTCAATTTCAAGCGATTCCCTTAACAGATCCCAATCTAGCCAACACTTTACTCACAACAACTTTCACAGCGGCAGAAACCGAAAAAATGTCGCAAGATTTGAGCAATAACCATAACTCTTTCAACATCATCGGAAATACCTTTAACTACATCGCCCCCGATGATAGGTCTGAAATATTGGCCTGGCTGTCACCGTTAGAGCCAGGGGTACGGCATCGAGACATCGGAGCCCAGCGGCTAGACAGTATAGGATCCTGGCTACTGGAAACCCAGGAATTCAGACGCTGGTATAGTGGTAATCGGGAGGATGGGTCTGATCATCGCATCTTATTTTGCCACGGAAGTCCGGGGGCGGGAAAGAGCTACATCAGGTAGGAGAGAGCTTAGGACTGCCGGAAGTCAAATAAGGTTATCTCTAACTGACGGGGTGACAGCTCACTAGTGATAGACAAGTTGTGCGACGAAGCAGTGGAGGAGGATACTGCCGTTGCCTGTTTCTACTTCGACTTTGCCTCCAGGAATGAGCAGTCCCCAGTAAATATGCTCGGTTCCCTGCTGCGACAGCTTGTTACAGCATTAGAGGGAATTCCTGAAGCGGTAGTCAAATCTTTTCGGAACCAGAAGAAAGTTATTGGGGGTAGGGGGCTACAGGTGGCAGGAATTTTGAAGATGTTCCAAACCATCACATCCACAAAGCGAACATTTCTATGCGTTGACGCACTTGACGAATGTGTACCGGAGCATCAAATGGTAATCCTTGAATCACTAGGGCAGATTGTGCGGGAGTCGCTTGATACTCGCATATTTATGACCGGAAGATCGCATGTCCGAAGTGAGGTGGAAAGGAGGTTGGGTGGAGCGGTAGCCTTTCTGTTGGTAGAGCCTACGGGTGATGGTATCATTGGGTATCTAGGTGAGAAGCTGAGATGCGACACTGCCCCTGAGATGATGACCAGCACACTCGAGGCGAATATTTTGGAAGGCATTTCCCAAATCAGCTTGGAAACGTATGTAGAAACCATGCAAGGGCTATGTTACGCAAAGCTACTTCAGGATAATAGCTAACATATTCAAATCTAGATTCCTACTGGCCTCTCTTCACATCGAGGCAATCCTCAGAGAAACTACTATCACTCAGCGGGAGAAAAGGCTCAAGGCAGTGAAAGATGGGGCAGGGTTAGGGGAAGCATATAGCGAAACCCTTGAGCGGATAAAGGCACAGGGTGGGGGAAGGACAAAGCTTGCAATGGCCACTCTCATGTGGATCTGTCATGCGGAACGACCGTTACAAGTCGATGAATTGCGTCATGCACTGGCAGTGGAGATAGGATCGACCTTTTTCAATAGCGAAAATGCCCCTTCGATAGGTGTATTGCTAGGTTGCTGTCAAGGACTCATCACAGTCGATAAGGAATCTTCGACTGTCCGGTTAATCCACTTTACAGTCCAGGAGTATCTCTGTGCTCATCCAGACTTCTTTAGCCATCCCCATTCGGTAATTGCAAAAGCCTGCCTGGCCTTTCTGAATTCGCGACAGGTCAAGAACCTCCCATCCTACCCTCCCTCAGGCCACCAACTCATGCCATTCCTCAAATATTCTTCGAGATATTGGGGAACACATGCCAAGAGAGAGTTCTCTGTCCACGTAGGGGCCCTTGCACTGCAGCTCTTGAGTTTGTACGAAGACCACCCATCCTCCAGATCGATTTTGGAGCAAGTGCTGCCTGCCAGATATCTACCAGACGCTGGTTCCCCACACCACTTCTCTGGATTACATTGCGTGTCTTTCTTTGGAATCCATCAACTTGTGGCCGCATTGATCAATGCAAAAGGTTACGAGATTAATCAAGGCGATTGCGGCGGAAATACCCCACTCTCATGGGCGGCGAGGAATGGGCATGATGGGGCGGTCAAGCTCCTGCTGAAACGGGACGATGTCGACCCCTCGAAGCCAGATAGCGAAGATAGTACACCACTCGTGTGGGCCGCTCGTAACGGACATGAAGCGGTTGCCAAGCAGCTGCTAGAACGGGAAGATACCAATCCCAACTGGGCAGATAGCCAAGATAGTACACCACTCCTGTGGGCTGCTCATAACGGACATGAAAGGGTTGTCAAGATACTGCTTGGTCGGGAAGACGTCGACCCCAATAGGCCAGATGACCAAGGTGGTACACCACTCTTTTGGGCAGCTAATAACGGACATGAAGGCGTTGTGAAGCTACTACTTGGACGGAAAGGTGTCGAACCGGATATGCCAGACAAAGATGGCGTGACGCCACTCGGGTATGCTGCTGGAAAGGGGCATGAAAGTGTTGTCAAGCTACTACTTGGTCGGGAAGACGTCGAACCCAATAGGCCAGATGACCAAGGTGGTACGCCACTCTTTTGGGCAGCTAATTATGGACATGAAGGGGTTGTGAAGCTACTACTTGACTGCAAAGATGTTGACCCCAATCGCCCAGAGCATAATGGTCGAACACCACTCCGGTCTGCTGCTGTAGGGGGGCACGAAGGGGTTGTCAAACTACTACTTGGTCGAGAAGATGTCGACCCCAATCGACCAGATGATAATGATCGAACACCACTCGGGTGTGCTGCCCTCGGGGGACATGAAGGTGTTGTCAAGCTACTACTTGGCCGGAAAGGTGTCGAACCGGATAGGCCAGACAAGGATGGCGGAACGCCACTCGGGTATGCTGCTGGAAAGGGGCATGAAGGGGTTGTCAAGCTACTACTTGGTCGGGAAGATGTCGAACCCAATAGGCCAGATGACCAAGGTGGTACACCACTCTTTTGGGCAGCTAATAACGGACATGAAGGCGTTGTGAAGCTACTCCTTGACCACAAGGATGTTGACCCCAATCGCCCAGAGCATAATGGTCAAACACCACTCCGGTCTGCCGCTGTAGAGGGGCACGAAGGGGTTGTCAAGCTGCTACTTGGCCGGGAAGATGTCGACCCCAATCGACCAGATAATAATGATCGAACGCCACTCCGGTCTGCTGCTGTAGAGGGGCACGAAGGGGTTGTCAAGCTGCTACTTGACAGGGAAGATGTCGACCCCAATCGACCAGATGATAAGGATCGAACATCACTCGGGTGCGCTGCCGTCGAGGGACATGAAGGTGTTGTCAAACTACTACTAGAACGGAATGATGTCGACCCCAATCGCCCTGATAAGTATGATCAAACACCACTCGGGTGGGCTGCGAGCAAGGGATATGAAGGAGTGGTCGATCTATTACTAGGTCGAGAAGATGTCAACCCCAATTGCCCTGGAGAAAATGGTCGAACACCACTCGCTTGTGCGACCATGAATGGCCATAAACAAGTGGTCAAGCTTTTGCAAGCCCGCACACCTACCGAAAACGCGGCTACGCAGCCAGCCTACCAACTATGAAACAATGAACACCAAGTCAAACCCGGAGGATCCAATTGATCACGCCGATGGGATTCCTTCTCTTCTAGCTCTCTTCTTGCTCAGCCTTTGGGCCCCATCTCAGCGCTATTGCCCCCATTACCATCCTCATATTTTCCCATTGTCACATTGTGTCCTCTATCTTAGTCCCACAACGCGACATTGAAGTTCTTTCTGGGTCTCATTTGTGGGAATCCAGGCTTTATTTAAAGCTATACCCCTCTGAAACTTTCCAACATCTGGTAATGTTTATAAGTGAAGAGAGTTTTTTTATTTATTTTTTTATCGTCAAGTATTCTTTGATCAGGTACAAGAAACCGCATGCAGTTGTAAGTGAAGGCACACAAGTCCCTGTTCACTGTCTTGACCATGCAGCTGTCGGGGGGCTGTTTCATTTTTCATCTTGCGCTATTTATTACAATCATCACTCCCGCCGGAACAGGTTCCGTGTTAGAAAACATACCTCTTTTCTGCTTTTCCTTCTGCCCCCATATTTATTTCCTTCATATTTTCCCATACTGTCGATGGATAGATAGATCAACAGATAGATTGACTGCACATAGATTTTCCTTTCCTATACGAGAGGTTTTAGAATAGGCGTTCCCGACTGCTCGCCTGGGAAGAAACAAGATAAACCCTCCACCTTCTCTTAACCAGATCGCACTCAGGCGGGATTATTAAATTAATTTAAAGAATTGTAATTACACACTAGCCTCCCAGATACACTATTGCAAACATGCCGGAAATTTTACTCGTAATAAATGTCTACCACTTATATTTATTCGGTATAAGGGTGATCTGTGGTGATGGAGCATAAGGTAAGCGCTAAAGAATGAAAGAACGAAAGAACGAAAGTGCAATCGCAATAGGCTCTAGGAGGAAAGGTAGAAGATGGAAGAGCGGTGCTCTAGTTCGCTCTACTCACCCTAGCTAAGCACAGGTCAGGAGATATATCTCTCTGTCTAATCAACAGCAACCGAACACTCCCGAAACTCAACAAACTCCAAAGAAACATATGCTGCTAATAAAACCTAAATCTCCGACAATTTAGAACCATCCTGATATCCCAGGATCCTCCGTGATCTCTAAAGTCTCTGCCCCAACAATGCGCAAACTGCCGCATGCCTAGTGTCATAGTGTGTGAAAATGACCAGTCAAGGCTAGATCCCAAACTGCAGAAAACCACAAAGCCGAATGTCCTATGACCGTCTATCTCCTAGCCGTATATACCCGCATACCTGCATGCCCTCGTATCCGCTCAACTGCATAACCCCATGCCCTATTTCCTATCCAACATATAACTTGAAGGCGCTCTTGTAGGGGTAATTTCCAGGAAAATCGGAAGGCCCAAATATAGCAGTAATCCACTAGTTTCGGATCCAGCTTTTGCCAGTTGGCAGAGGTGGCTAAAATATATGAGAGGGGAGGTGTGCTGAAACGTCTGCACGCCTCTGCCTCTGGTAGCCATTCTTTCAGGGCAGCTATCTCGGAAGTTTCCACCGTGGGGCTGCCGTGCCATCTTGAGATGGTAGAGAGATCATGCAGATACTATACTCCGGTGTAAACTATCGGATTTCTGTTCCCGGATTTCTGATATAGGTCCATATCACAGGATTTTGGTGTTCGGTTTTCATTGTCGTAATGCCTTGTAGTCGTGGAAACTAGGGGCATTTGTGAATAAGTACAGTATATTTTACCAATTTAGAAGAAAACACGGTATCATACATCCAAGTATAAGTTATAACAAAGGAAGTTGAAATGGGGAGGAACAAGTGAATTTGTAAAATAGGGCCCTGATCGCACTTAGCTGAAGCCAAAACCCCAATGAAGCAGATATTGTGCCATGGTAAATTAGAACACTCGTAGAGGGAAATCACTTTATACACCTGAGTAACTTCGCTTTCTCAAACCATCCATCGGTAGCCTCCCCAATTTCAATCTGGGAATTGTGTTTTCAACAACAGGGGTACTCGTGCAGAAACAGCTGATCGGCCTTTCAGGCCAAGTTAAGGATTTCGAATCCTGCATCTTTAAGTTTATCGCTTTGCGAACTCTATTTACTATGGGTAAAATGAGGGTGAGCAAGCATACATTTCTAATGACGAAATCAACGAGCAGCCTTTGCCAAACCCACAAAACCATTAATTTTATCACAGCTGAAGATAACCGACATAAAGCTGCAAGGCACCAAGCATATCCTCAACCTTCTGAATATCCGTCCTTCATCTTCAACAGCTAAACCTTCCTTGACACATGATTTTATTTATTTTGCTGCCTCAATTATATCATTACCAAGCAAATTTCGGTGGTTGCTGGTACGGTAGATATTTTTGAGCTCTGGCATGACCCAAATTAGAAAATAGATCAAAAGCGAGTGCGAAAACATCTCGCATGAAACAAAATTATTTTTCTTGGGCGAGAGCTCTTGTCTTGTTAGTTACAAGGTGTTACAATAAATCACTAATGGTTTTCCGGAGGTCCCCTTTGATGGAGGTCTGGTTTCCGCGCAGGGAATATGCCGTCGGACAGGCACCGCAAGGGCACAGCAATGATCGGATCTGTCGTCACAAGAACGATCCGGGTCAGTCGCTGATAGGAAAACTGAGATGTGTTCGATATCCGATATATATGACAAGCGTGTTCGCAAAGGAGTGTGATGACCATGAGTTGTTCTCGTAAGGAGAAAGGAACGCAGCTCAGACTAGATACAGTTCGCGGTGGCCCGCACAGTGGGCTCCTACCACACAACACCAGTCACCGCCGCGCGGTCTGGTCAATAGCCCTGCTCACACCTACAAGTGTGCCCTAACCTAACATACCACGATGGGGTTACTCCATCACCCTTCTGTCGCCCCGTCGTCTTCCTGATTTTCCGTCGTCCCCGGCGGTCATCCCGGACATCTACCGTCTACGACCACCCCCCAGCGTCTGGCAGTTCCATCCATCCCGTCTCCTTGGCGTCATCCCCGCCCTCGCTGCGGGTCCCCGGGTGATTTGGACAACAGGGCGTGATCGTAATCACTGACAAGGTCCTGGAACATGTATCATAGACTAGGTAAGCTGCCAAGACTCGCGACAAGATATTAGCAGTGATCGGGACCACGGGTACTTATAACTAAGCACACCGAACTGCGTGTATCTGGTGAAAGTGCAGTATATCTAACTTAAAAGAAGCAAATTTTTGAAACAGGCTTATGATCGGACTGATCTGCCCTCCCAACCAAACATTCATTAGATATCAAAACGGGATTTATAAAACTCATAGCAGCAAATCATTCCGTCAACCCTTCCAACCAGAGTGTCTCCCATTTTAGATATAATGTAGGGAAAATACCACACGGATCGTACGACTTCGGGATCAGTGAGAAAGTTGGCTCATTCTTGTCCCATCCCTAACGATTCAAACCTTAAAAGCAGGACCATATATAAAACACATGAAATCTTCCAAGACCCTTCCACCGATCACCAACATATTATTCCGCCTCCTTCCGTGTCCGGCTCTCGGAGTGCACTCCCGCGATAACAAAAGGAAAGACACTTTGCAAAAACCCCCAACATCCATAGCTTCCGTGCTGCCCTTTTCACTGATCGGTGTTTCTTTACGCGAGTGCACTAATCCAAAAGCGCATCTCCGAAACCTTCTGCTATAATAATAGGGACAACGTGAGTATGCCGAGTAGTATTCAACAGCTTCCTACATCCCCTCTCGATCTATCCCATCAACAACCTCCTCAACCCCCTCTCCTCAGCGCCTCCTGATCCCGGCAATACAGGTTTTAGCATAACAACCCGTAACACCCCGCGCCTCGCGCAGCCATCACCCAATTCACTCTACCATACCATTAGTTACTCGAACTGCACTCTTGATGAACAGCATCTTCTTAAGCAGCATCACCAGTGCGGGGAGGTCCCGTGAACCTAAAAAGCCCAAGTTCCGTAGTCCGCCCAGCCAGCCCTCCTCCCCTCCCTCTAAGAATGAGATCATTCGTGCCCGTGCTTGTGTAACCCCCCCCCCCCCCCCCCCTATTTCCTTCATCCCGACCGCGATTGAGCAAGGCAATGTACGCAGGACCTACTTCCAAATGGTATTTATGGTTTCTGGCTGGCCGAGGATCTTACTGTAGTGGGTAGGGGGTTCGGCGGTGGGTAGGGGTTCCCCGGGAAGATCCAACGTCTCCTTCTCGGATAGTTTCGGGCGAAGCCGCCTATGCCCCCCCTCGGGTATATGAGGGACTCAGTCATCCAGGACCCCGCAGATCTCCTCTGCTCGCCGGAGATAACTTAGGCATCTGCCAGGAGGGCGTCCTGAGTGCAGCTTAGGGCTGTGCGGCGGTGGAGGCTCCCCACGCCGCCGCCCTGTGTAGGCAAGGCACTCCCAGCCAATTTTCGAATACAGCTAAGGACAGGGCAGGTAGGAGAGCAGAAGGGCGGATGCTTGGTGCCGGGAGCCGAGTGCGGGGGGTAGCGCTGGGGCGCGGGGTGACAGGTGGGGGAAGCGAGGGGGGTGTCGCAGGGGTGGGTTCTGGTAGTGGGGGCCTTGCGTCGCGCAACGAGGAGGGGGCTGTTGTTGTTGTAGTATATCTAGCCCGATACAAGACCATTATATAGAGCGGAGCCAAGAGATGGGGGAGGGGGAGGAGGGGGAGGGGTCGCTGAGATGAAGCTGGGTGGGGAGTTCGTAGAGGGTAGAGTAGGCAGTGTTCGATCCGGAGGAGGGAGTGCCTTCACCTAGGGATGCACAGGGGTCTCCGGTGTTTGTGATGGAGTGGGTGGGCGGGGAGTTGGTGGGAGGCAGAGTAAACGCGCGGAGGTCTTAGGAGAGACTAGGTGGGAGATGTGGAGGTTAAAATTGCGCCATTGAGACCCCTGCAGGTGGTGTAAGTGAGAGGTTCGCGAGTTGCCAGAAATGGGGGGCTTCCCGAGCTCCCTGCGGTAATAGAAAGAGTGAAGTCGCGCTATTCTTGCTGTTCATGTTGTAGGTAGTTAGGATGGCTATTGCGGCCGCCAGGGGGTGAAAGGCGTTGGATACTTCTATAAATTTACCTAGATTACGCCAAGAGACTGAGCACATCAACTCTAAACAGATCGACGGTGACAACCAACTACCAAGAGTTCAGGCAACAAAAGTAGGGCGCATGCATATGACTTTGGGGTTACTAGGGAAGTTCGCCCGTTCCCTTCTCCATCTATCGCGCTCAACTAACTAACGGTAAAGACAGGAGCACATAACAAATCACAACGAATTCATCCTCTCATCCTTGCGGAGGTCACCACACGTATCAATTCTATTTCGCGTATGCCCCCCCCCCTCTCCCGCACCCCCATACTAACAGAAGAAAGGCAAAGACCTTTACCGTCCGTAGCCCCCGGGCATCCAGCTCTCTCTCACTCGCCCTTCCGGCTCTCCCGCTTTTCTTCTAGCAGATGTATCAAGTGTGTTCCGCATGCCTAAGCGCATTCCCGAAAACTATCCGGACAATGAAACAATAGCCCACGCATGCCGAGCAGCATCTGATGATCCCTAACAATTAATATTCCCTGCCCCCCATAACCCCCTATCTCGAAGCTTGGGCGTTGGAAAGAATGCTCTAATATCTTGTTCTTCAATAATTCAATAACCTGCGTGTCACCCGGGTCAGCATCAAAAGGTGTGCTCGTGCCCCACTCGCAGCGAGCTTAAGTCCTGTGACAGCGATAATAATCCCCTACAAAACTCAAGCCCGGATTGGCGGTGCTACCTTTCTTGATATCAATAAATATTATTAAAGCCCATCCCAATACAACGATGACTCAAGTCAATACCGAAGTCGAGATGAAAGGTCTTATCACTAGATCCCACTCTGCTAGAGAGGTATAGGCACACAAATATACGAGCCTTAATATTAATAGTTTTTATAGTCTAATTGTGGTTGCGACCGTAACCGCCATTGTGTTCGAGTAGCTATCATGATGCTCAGATTTTGCGGGGGATGGTTGGTTGCGCCACTTGGCTCGGGACTTAGGGCCTGTCTACCTATGGCCTTCTAGAACTTCGAGACGCTGCTAGCTGTTAAGCGGGGCTTGACGCTTGGAGGAGTACTATTACGGATAATTTCTAGCTTTACTTAGTTTGCGGTTTTTTTATAGCTAGTCTGCGAATAACTTAGATAGTGGTTCATGATGTGACTTTGCTTGGGAAGGTGTAACGTTTTCTGCAGGGGTGGCTGTTGCTTAGTCTTGGCGGACAGGGGGGCAGAGGCTCTATGGAGATGATCTTTCACTTCTCTCGCGCTTTCTTCCGAGGACGGCACAACAGCACAACGGAGGAACCGTTTGGACTGTCAACTGAGAAAGGAAAATTTGTGATAGCGGATAACAAGCGGAGGATCTCTAGTACCCAGATAGTCGGACAACAACGAAGGTTGGGCTTTCTCTTCGGTTGTTTTTTTTCTCTCCTTTGCGATTCTCTGTGTTGGCTTTGGATAGGAGGTTTTGTGAATTAGCTTGGAGATCTTGAATTGATCGTGACTTGTGGGGTTTCTGTTTTTAGGAGGAATTTCCCGATAGTGACAATTGTTCGTCCGTACCTCTTGTGTTTTGAAGAGTAGATACACTATTACGGGTTTCTCCGTTCCCAGCACGGACAAGCAGATGGTGTTTACCTAAGGTAGCGCGCCGTCTGCTCATGTTACCGAGCGCTAAGTCAATCACGTGATTTTAGATTCGGCAAATAACTCGAGATTGGAGTGAGTAAAATGTTCAGAGGAAGGCCTTGAGTCCTTGACCCTCCGTAAGCCAAAAGAGAAATTACGTGCGAAAATAGTTGGCAAGCCTGGATGAAGATCACGTGATACACTGAGCATTCGGCAACAGGAGTAGAAGTCTGGTATCGTAGGATTTCCAAGCCCGCCTCGGAGGCAACCTCATGTTCCGATCGTCCGGTGACAAGAATTTAGAACCCTTTCAAATTTATTAATAGGTTAAAAAATTTGTACAGTCTATCGTCTATCGGAAAATGATGCCTGTTGACACGCAATAGTCTAGTTTTATCACCAGGATTTTAGTACTACTCGGGGGTGTGCGGGTGATCGGACAGACAGGGGCCAGAAAATGTATGCTGATACCGTAAAAACTCGTTAAATCCGCTATCTGGGATCGGGCTTGGCTATGGCGCAAGAGGGGTGCCAAGTGATCGAGTGACCGGCAGTGATGGCAAGATTAGAAAACTCGCACAGAGTATATCAAACTAGGCATGAGTCAGTAGATGGATGATATCCGGTCGTATAGAAGAGCAAACTGGAATGATGAAATAGAGTTTAATGAGTATCTCGTATTCACTAGCTGGTGAATAGAGTTTGGCAATGACGGTAAATTTTAAAATTATAAAAGGTAGTCATGACAATAATGACTCGGAATCATGGAAGATTTTTGAGTCAAAGTCTGTATGAGACAAGAATGTAGAAAGGGCCACACGGAAGATAAAGTCCAGTATGTAGACTCGGTAGAAGAGGATATAGGAATACCAAAGAGTTTGCATAAGAGAAAATGAGTCCAATTTGAACAACAAAGAGCAAGCGGTGATCCAAAGCAAAGTCAATTAAGCAGCGAACCTTCAATTCTATCGATTTAAAGCCAATTCAGCGTCCCCAAAGAACCAATAGTCAAAATCAAAAGCTTAGAGTACTTACTTTCTTGGAACACCATTCGATTCCCCTTGTGCGGCCTCAAGAATATCGTGATCGTACACAGCAAGAAGCGGCCATCTTTTATCAGATTCCACAGAGAACAATTGGTGACTGGGTGCTGAGGAAAAAGATAATCGAAGAGGTAGGAAAGAACTCACCGAAGCGAAAGGAGGAAACACTGGGGTTTTCCCGGCGGATTCTATGGCCACAGCTTGAAGAGCGGTTATATAGTAAGTTGATTGAGCGAAGAGAGGCAGGACGAACTGTACAGCAGGGGTGGTTTTGAATACACTCCCAATTCCTATTTCGAGAAACATATCCAAATGCCAGTTCAGCACTCTTCCGATTCAGTAACAGGTGGTTTTGTGGGTTCCTCGGTCGCTATAGAATTAGGCTTTGTTACGGGGCCCGTTTCCGAGGAGCGGGGACAAAATAACATAGGTTATTCTGATCAACTGGTCAAAAAGGTCATCCAAATCGGACAAGAACTGACTGAGATACAGCTCTTTGAAGTTAGACAACTTCACAGAGGTCTATCTCACTCAGTTTTGGTCTGATTTGGACGATTCTTTTTTTAATATGCAGTTAATAACCTGCTCTTGGCGCCCCGTTTGTCAGACACGGGGCCCCGTAACGAACACTATATAGAATTAGCCTTCGGAGTATCACTAAAAAGGCACAAACGATACCTTCCCATTATGAAATACTTGTAGTTAACTGGTTACGTTTCAACTGATGAAACTCACAGCCACAGAGTAACAGATACTGGGAGGTGGCAATTGAGCACCCCGTTGGCCGCTACGAGCTCTGCAACATTTGCAATCTAGACGAAACTCCGATACCCTTCGAGTACGTGGTTTTGTGTGTCTTTGCCGACGGTATTCCCAGAATACCACCAATGATCATTTTTCATGGGACCGGATCCAGGCTGGGCGCTGAAAAACTATGATATCATTCCGGAGTTTTGATCGAGTACAATGCTCCAGCTTATATGAACGATTCTCTATTTGAAAGATACATCACCAATCACTTAGTTCCAGTTCTTGGTGGTTGCCCAACCCTCTTTACACTTGATTTGATGGGGTCTCATAAGACCCCAGCTGTCCTTGAGCTACTCCAAAACAACAACATCACCCCTTCCCTAATCCCAGCTGGATGCACCAGCCTGGTACAGCCCCTTGACGTCTCCATCAATAAGCCATGCAAGGAGTTTATGAGCGACTTGACCGATGAGAAGATCTTTGAGTTGGATTCGGCTGCTGATTTTGAGAAATGGACAATTGGAGACTGACGAGTTATGACTACTCACTGTATCAAAGAGGCGTATGCTCAGTTTCATGCTGAGAAAGCAAATGTAATTGTTAGCTCTTTTTCACAAATTAGGTGTGTCACTTCCAATTGATTGCAGTTCGGATCATGAATTGGATATCAAGGGATTTGAAAACCTGGAAATTGGCAACTGGCAAGAAGATTCAGGCTCACTTGATGATAGGGAAAATGTAGGAATAGAGGGAGATGAAGTTATAGAATTTTTAAACTAATTGTATTGTATTGTATTTATTATTTGCGTTGATTCATGTTGATCATTGCACGTGGGCTGACGTCGAACACGTCTGATTCCGGCATCATGGCCGGTCACTCGATCTCTTGGCATGATTACGCACATCCTATTTGCGCCATAGCCAAGCCCGATCCCAGATAGCGGATTTAACGAGTTTTTACGGTACATACATTTTCTGACCCCTGTCCGTCACCAACACCCCCGAGTAGACGTTAGGTAAACGGGCCCTTGATCCCCGCTAGCAGGTTTCCGCAATAGAAGTTTCATAGTGCAATCCGCTGAAGCAACAGCGTCAAGTATTGGCATACTAGAGTAACACATGATTTTCGGGTAAAAATATATAGCTTCGCAGGCAGATACTAAAAGCAGTTTTTGAACAGCATCACGAGTACCGGTTTCCCAAATTTCTGCTGCAGTTCAAAAGAAAGAACTAGCATGGTTCAACGTAAGGCTACGACTTATACGACCACAGTAGGATGTCACACGAAGAGTACCCCCCCAACACTAAAATCCTGTTATCACTCACCACCCTCGGGGCCTGGGGGCTCACGCAATAAATTGTCCCGGAAACATCCCCAGTCTACCACAAACAAAAACACTTATCATACCGGTTTTTCCAAACAGCCAAGGGTCGCCTTCAGCCTAAGATACGCGAGGTGTATGCTCTAGCGCACTCACGGCTCTCGCGACGGTTTTTTTTTTTGTTAAATCCCTGAATTTATTGATAACTACCGGAAAATACCGGCAAGCACTCAAAAGTATGGCTTAGAAAACCAGTGGCTCTCGAGACGGGAGTCCGAGGTTATTATCCATAACGGAAGAGATAAACGCCCCTCAACCATAGGCGAATCGCTTAACCTTATCTGTTTATTCCATTCGTTTGGTCCCCTCGTCGCCAGCCGGGGCGCCGCGTGTGGTGTGCCGGGCCATCAGTTGGCACTTGCGTTCTACCGGTACTCCGCTAATCTTAGGTTGCCGGAATATGGGATACTGTGATAAAGTCGGGGGCTTTTATTCTATTTTGGATTTTTGGTATGGCTCGGGGCGCTCGTGGGAATTTGGATCTGGTGGAGGATTTAATTCGAGGTATCATAGATACTGTATTTACATAGGAATATGGGGTAGTAGGTGCGGCGAGAGGGGGTGGTAGCTGTTGTTAGGAGATCGGGATAGGAGAAGCACGTGGTGGATAGATGAAGAAGCACACGTACGGTGAAGTTCTCCGTATTTGAACCCTCCGCTCCGCTATTATACGGACAAGCAAGGCACGCCTCCGATCAATATATACACGTTTCCTCCTTGACTTCTTTGTCCATCTTCGTTGGCAGCAATCCTTCCGGAGACAATATCGCACCCCCACACGCACTGTGTTCCAACCCATTCCTTGCTTTGCTCTCCCAGCATTTCCGGCCATGTCTGCGAATCCTGCTACTAATATACGAACCGGGTATACTCGCCCCTCCTCCGTGATAGATATGACTGACAAAGGAACTAGTAACTAAAAACTAGGAAAATAGGAAAGGTTCAAAGATAGGCGGAAGACTTTATCTACCCCGCTTTTCCCCAATTTCATGTAACTGCGTTCGACAAACTCCAAGTTAATCAACATCTTTCTCTTGGCGTTCGTGGCGAAAATTGAAGAATGTCGCAAGCATTCAGGAAAAACGATAGCTCCCCCAACAATGCCGATAACTCCTTCAACACCATAAACTCTTTCAACAATAACCAGAACTCATTGAACAATAACGATAACTGTTTCAATACAAATATATACAACATAAATACTGTTAGTTACACCACCGTCGATGATAGATCGGAAATACTGGCATGGCTATCACCATTAGAGCCACGGCTGCGGCATCGAGACATTGCATCCCGGCGGATCGACGGTATAGGAGCATGGCTACTGGAAACTGAAGAATTCAAACGCTGGCACGGGGGTACTAGGGATGGATCTTATCATCCGACCTTATTTTGCGAGGGAAATCCCGGAGTTGGAAAGAGCTATATCGTGTAAGCTGGCATGTATCATTGCGGGATCAAAAAAATACAATGGCTAATGGGTTGCGACGACAGTTCACTGGTTATAGACAAGTTGTGCGAGGTTGTCGAGGGAGATCCTACCGTTGTGTGTTTTTATTTCGACTTTGCCGCCCGGAATGAACAGTCCCCTCTAAATATGCTTGGCTCCCTGCTGAGACAGGTTGTTAGTAGGCAGGTGGAAATTCCTGAAGCGATAGTCGAGGTTTTTCGAAAGGAGAAAATGTCGATTGGGGGTAGAGGACTCCAAGTTTCGGGAATTTTGCAGATGTTCCAGGCAATCGCGGCCACCAGGCGCACATTTATATGTGTTGATGCACTAGATGAATGTGTGCCGGAGCATCGAATGGTGGTTCTTGAATCATTAGGCCAGATTCTCCGGGGGTCTCCGAGTACTAGCATATTTATGACGGGAAGACGGCCAGTGCGGAGTGAGGTGGAGAGGGAGCTGGCCGGAGCGGCAACCTTTGTGTTAATACGGGCTACGGAAGATGGGGTCGTTAGATTTCTGCGCGATAAAATTAGGAAGGACAGGATCCCAAGTATGATGAGGGGCACATTGGAGGGGGATATTTTGAAGAGTATTCCCGCAATAAGTTCCGAAACGTATGTAGGCGCGAGGTTAAGGGCAAAGCTACCCCAAATTGATGGCTGACATATTTGGGCCTAGATTCCTACTGGCATCTCTCCACATCGAGCTAATCCTGAGAGGCACAACTGTTGCTCGGCGGAAGAAAGCTCTCAAGGCGATAAAAGATGGGGTAGGGTTAGGGGATGCATACGATGCGACGCTAGAGCGTATAAAGGCTCAGGACGAGGAAAAGGCGACGCTTGCGATTTCCGCTCTCACATGGGTCTGCCATTCGGAGCGGCCGTTATTGGTTGATGAGCTATGCCATGCACTGGGAGTGGAAATAGGGGAAAAGGATTTTGATCCGGAAAATGTTCCTTCGATGGGCGCATTGCTAGAATATTGCCAAGGACTAATCACAGTCGACGCGGAGGCTTCGACCGTGCGGCTAATCCACTATACCGTTCAAGAGTACCTTTGCAGTCAGCCAAGTCTCTTCAGTAAACCCCACTCGGTTCTAGCAGAAACCTGCTTAACCTATCTGAACTCACAACAGGTCGGGAGCCTCACATCTCATTCTCTTAAAGACGCTCATTCTCTTATAGACGATGAAAGCATGCTGTTCCTCATGTATTCTGCGGGATCTTGGGGAACACATGCGAATAAGGATCTCTCCGACAGCGTGAAGGCCCTTGCTCTGGAGCCCTTGAATCGGTACGAAGGCCACATATCTGCTGTAGCCCTTCTGGGGCAGACACTGGGCCCCAGTTTCAGAGGACTCGGCGCTCGCTCTAGTCTCTTCTCCGGACTACACTGCGCATCGTTCTTCGGGATTGTTGAACTTGTGACTGTATTGATAAATGCAGGAGATTACAATGTCAACCAACAAGATTGTATAGGTAGTACACCACTGGGATGGGCAGCATTCAATGGACATGAAGGAGTGGTCGAGGTGCTGCTGGGGCAGAAGAACATTGACCTCAATCGCCCAGATAAGAGTGGCAATGGGCCACTAGGGTGCGCTGCTTCCAACGGACACGAGGGAGTAGTGAAGATACTACTGGGGGAGCATGAAATCGACCCCAATTACCAAGATAAGAATGGCCTAACGCCACTGGGATGGGCTGCTGCCAAGGGATACGAAGGAGTGGCCAAGTTATTGCTGGAGCGGGAAAATATGGATCCAAATCGCCCAGATAAGAATGATCAAACACCACTCGGAATTGCTGCGTTTGAGGGACACGAAGGAGTGGTCAAGTTATTGCTGGAGCGGGAAGATGTCGACCCCAATTGCCAAGATGTGAATGATCAAACACCACTCGGAATTGCTGCGTTTGAGGGACACGAATGAGTGGTCAAGTTGTTGCTGGAGCGGGAAAATGTCGACCCCAATTGCCAAGATGTGAACGATCGAACACCACTCGGATGGGCTGCTGCCAAGGGACACGAAGGAGTGGTCAAGTTATTGCTGGAGCGGGAAAATGTTGATCCCAATTGCCAAGATGTGAATGACGTAACGCCACTCGGATGGGCTGCTGCCAAGGGACACGAAGGAGTGGTCAAGTTATTGCTGGAGCGGGGAAATGTCGATCCCAATCCCCGAGATAAGAATGATCGAACACCACTCGGATGTGCTGCTCTTGGGGGACACGAAGGAGTGGTCAAATTATTGCTGGAGTGGGAGAATGTCGACCCCAATCGCCGAGATAAGAATGATCGAACACCACTCGGATGGGCTGCTGTTGAGGGACACGGCGGAGTGGTCAAGTTATTGCTGGAGCGGGAAGATGTCGACCCCAATCGCCGAGGTAAGAATGATCGAACACCACTCGGATGGGCTGCTTTTCAGGGACACGAAGGAGTGGTCAAGTTATTGCTGGAGCGGGAAGATGTCGACCCCAATTGCCAAGATGTGAATGATCGAACACCACTCGGATGGGCTGCTGCCATGGGACACGCAGGAGTGGTCAAGTTATTGCTGGAGCGGGAAAATGTGGACCCCAATTGCCAAGATGTGAATGACCTAACGCCACTCGGATGGGCTGCTTTCAACGGACACGAAGGAGTGGTCAAGTTATTGCTGGAGCGGGAAAATGTCGATCCCAATCGCCGAGATAAGTATGATAGAACACCACTCGGATGTGCTGCTGTTGGGGGACACGAAGGAGTGGTCAAGTTATTGCTGGAGCGGGAAGATATCGACCCCAATCGTCGAGATAAGAATGATCGAACACCACTCGGATGTGCTGCTGTTGGGGGACACGAAGGAGTGGTCAAGTTGTTGCTGGAGCGGGAAAATGTCGACCCCAATCGCGGAGATAAGAATGATCGAACGCCACTCGGTTGGGCTGCTATTGGGGGAGACGAAGGAGTGGTCAAATTATTGCTGGAGCGGGAAAATGTCGACCCCAATTGTCAAGATGATGTGGATGATCAAACACCACTCGGATGGGCTGCTATCAAGGGACACGAAGGAGTGATCAAGTTATTGCTAGAGCGGGAAAATGTGGACCCCAATCGCCGAGATAAGAATGATCGAACACCACTCGGATGTGCTGCTGTTGTGGGACACGAAGGAGTGGTCAAATTATTGCTGGAGCGGGAAGATGTCGATCCCAATTGCCAAGATGTGAATGATCGAACACCACTCGGATGTGCTGCTATTGAGGGGCACGAAGGAGTGATCAAGTTATTGCTAGAGAGGGAAGATGTCGACCCCAATTGCCAAGATGTTGATGACCGAACACCACTCGGATGCGCTGCTCTTCAGGGACACGAAGGAGTGGTCAAGCTATTGCTAGAGCGGGAAAATGTCGACCCCAATCAACTAGATGAGAATGATCGAACACCACTCGGGTGTGCTGCTGTAGAGGGGCACGAAGGGGTTGTCAAACTGCTACTTGGTCGGGAAGATATCGGACCCAATAGGCCAGATAACGAAGGCTGTACACCACTCTTTTGGGCAGCTAATAACGGACATGAAGCAGTTGTCAAGCTACTACTTGACCGCAAGGATGTTGACCCCAATCGCCCTGAGGATAATGGCCAAACACCGCTCTGGTCCGCTGCCGAAGAGGGGCACGAAGGGGTTGTCAAGCTGCTACTTGGCCGGGAAGATATCGACCCCAATCGACTAGATGATAATGATCGAACACCACTCGGGTGGCCTGCTTTCAAGGGACATGAAGGTGTTGTCAAGCTGCTACTTGGCCGGGAGGATGTCGACCCCAATCGACCAGATGATAAGGGTCGAACACCACTCGGGTGTGCTGCTGTCGAGGGACATGAAGGTGTTGTCAAGCTACTACTAGAGCGGAATGATGTCCACCCCAATCGCCCTGATAAGTATGGTCAAACACCACTCGGGTGGGCTGCGAGCAAGGGATATGAAGGCGTGGTCGGTCTATTACTAGGTCGAGAAGATGTCAACCCCAATTGCCCTGGCGAGAATGGTTGAACACCACTTGCTTGTGCCGCTATGAATGGCCATAAAGAAGTGGTAAAGCTTTTGCAAGCCCGTATATCTACGGAAAGCCCAGTTGCGCAGCCCCACCCGTGATGAAGGAATCAACACTAGGTCAAACCCGGAGGATCCAATTGATCACGCCGATGGGATTCCTTCTTTTCTAGCTCTCTTGCTCAGCTCTTGGGCCCCTTCTCAGCTCTTTTGCCGCCATTACCATCCTCCAATTTTCCCATTTAGTCCTCTACCTTAGTCCCAAAACCTGACCTTGATGTTCTCTCGGGATCTCCCTGGTGGAAATCCAACTTTTATCCAAAGTTATACCCCTCCGAGACTTTCCAATTTATGTTAATGTTTATTAGTGAAGGCGTTTTCTTTTTTTCCCTTTTTTTCCCTTTTTTTCCCTTTTTTTTATATCGCCATGTATTCTTTCCTAAGGTAGAAGAAACCGCATGCAGTTATAAGTGAAGGCACTCACGTCCCTGTTCATTGTCTTGACCATGCAGCAATCGGAGGACCGTTTCATTTCTCATTTTGCGCCGTGTATCACAATAATCATTCCCCGCCGGAACAGGTTCTGTGTTCAAAAGCATGCCTCCTAACTACTTTTCCTTTCTGCGCCGATATTAATTTCCTCCATATTTTCCTATACTAGCGCTGGATAGACAGATCAACAGACGGATAAACTGCACATAGATTTTCCTTTCCTTTCCGAGGGGTTTTAGAATAGGCGTTCCCGACGGGCGTATAAAAAGGATACTCGCAACCTTCTCTCTCTTAACAAGGCCGCATTCAATCGGAATTGTTAAATTAACTTAAAGAATTGTAATTATACACTAGCTTCCTAAATACGGTACGCTACTGCAAACATGCCGGAAATTTTCGTTGCAATAAAAGTCGCTGCCACCCATATTTATTCGGCATGGGGGTAATCTATAATGATGGAGCCTAAGGAAAGCACGAAAGAATGAAAGAATAAAAGTGCGATCGCAATAGTTTCTAGGAGGAAAGGCGGAAGATGGAGGAACGACGCTCTAATCTGCTCTACTCTCTCTTGCTAAGGATAGGCTAGGAGATATATCTCTCCAACTAACAACTACCAAAGTTACCAAACACCCCCGAAACTCAACTCTCTAAAGAAACACACGCAGCTAACAAAACCTGATCCCTAATAATCACGAACAATCTAGACCCATCCAGATATTCCATGATCTTCCATGATCCTAAGGACCAGGGTTCCGAATAGTCCGACCGGTCAAGTCTTGGAGGCAGGACCAGACTGGCCCGTCCTGGTTGATGTCGATGACTGGACCCGACTAACTTGGGTGGTCCGGTCCGGTTTGGACGACTGGTCCCAGACCAGTCTTTATCAAAGATCGTATGAGAGTCAGAATGGCACCCAGGCCAACACTGGCGAAGAATAGATGTGTAGCTATAGTACGATTTTAAAGCCGCTTGCCACGGTATAAATCAACAGGCCCTCAATCCATGTTGATAGAACATCTGGGAGAGGATAGCATGTGGTGGAAATGCAATTACCCGATGGATAAGTCGCATCGAATACATACCCGTATTATGGCTATTAGTCATGTAATATCACTCACTTAATGCACAAAAAGTAGTTCGATACTTGAGAACCTATTTTTGTTGGAAACTATGATTGTTTGTAAACTTGTTTTGCACGTGGCCGTTACCTTCTTCACTTTCCTTCGGTATACTTGTTCTACTTTCCTTCTAGATAGAACAACACAGAATACAACATCGATCTCCACTTCTGACAATTTTCGCCACCCCCAATCAAAGCGAGGCACTATCTCCACCGTAAAATCCGTGGAAACAATAAGTTTTATTAAGAAAAGCTTTATTTGAACGTAATATATTGTGATAAAAATAGCATATTCTATTGCTTGGCGGGCTTGGTCGGACTGGTCCTAGTCGAGTCGGTTTCAATAATCCCGACTGTCCAGTCGGTCTAATTTACACCATTAGACTAGACTTGACTTTTGACCAGACTAGCTAGTCCGGTTCAGTCTTCCGCGGACCATTCGGAACCCTGCTTCCACACATTGGGGTAAATTCCAACAATACGTGTAGCAACCAGCACTAGTTTCAACAGAGAAGTGAGAATAGCAAACGGTCAAGATCATGGATTACCGCCCAGTACTACTAGGATGATAGGAAAGATATAGACAAGCTGTATAGGGAGGTGGCTTGGTTCCGCTTCCACCAAGCTTCCGTAACAAAGAACAAAGGCATTCAAAGAAAGTATAGGAACGAAAGGAATAATAATGGAAGTATAAAGATGTCCGGACTTGCACCCGGCTTCAGAACAAACTATAGAGAGTCAGAAGAAGCATTTGAGATGAGAAAGAAACCATATTCCAACAATACTTGCACCATTGGAATCGAGTGAGAAATTGTGAAGTGGGAGATTTTGAAGAACGATTTGGCTCGTTTTTGTTGGGGGTGGTTTTTGTTGCGGGGATAATGCGCACGTAACGGACCGGTCGAACTAGACTAGGGAAAAACTAAAAGGGTACTAGGGGGAATCAAAGACTTCATTCGCTCGTCTTCCTCCAAAACTAACTAACCAAACATAAGTCTATATAAGAATAATAAAACTCTCTCAATCATTCTATCGTCTGCCACACCTATCGGTCTCTCTTTCATGCACAATCCCCTTCTGCCTGCGTACCTCCGTACTCTGAACAAAGGAAAGACATAACCAGAAACTATCCCATCTATCCTTCCGTCTATCCTTCCGTCTAGAACAAATGAAACAACTAAAACTACTATCCCGTCTACCCTTCCGTCTAGAACAAATGAAACAACTATCCGCTTCCATCAACTCCAATAGTTTTGAGCAACGGGTGTACAGAAGGCTTTCTGGGGTGTAGAGGAGCCCCATCGGTCCTGTTCTCTCTTGATGAAGGAGTTAGATTCAAATGCTACTTGATAGTAACATTTAGTTATGGGTTCTCTCGGAAAAAGTAATCAATGTCGCCGAAAACTAGGCAAATACCCCCGTACCACCTATCGGAAAATGATGCCTGTTCACATGCCACAGTCTAGTTTCACCATCAAGATTTTAGTACCGGACGGTTAAGTAAATGGGCCCTTAATCCGGCCGTGAGTAGGTTTCACCATAAGAGTTTCCCAATGCTCATCCGCTTAAGCACCAGCGTCGAGTATTGGCATGATCGAGTAGCACATGGTTTTCGGGCAAGAATCTATGGCTTCGCAGGTAGATACTGATACCAGTTTTGAACGGCACCACGAGTACCAGTTTCCCAAATTTCTGCTGCCCTGGAACGGTTCAAGAGGAAGAAAAGGCAGCGACCCAGGATAGTTCAACGTAAAGATATAATATAACTTGTATAGCAACCGGACAAGAGCCGTGGTAGCCCCAAGTACCTGCGAGAGCACACCAAAATCTATTAAATTTGGGGTATGGAAAATCTCTATTTATGCCCCCATCTCTCAATTAATTAAGATAAAAAACATATCGATGGTTAGCCGGGGACCCAGCAATAATTGGACTCACATTTTTCTCAGGTGCTTCTTTGCTCTCTGGCCGGTGCTAGTTAATTAGGGGAAATCATGGATATGCAGGAGCTAAGCGCCAGAATTTGTATAGGCTCACAGAAAAGGATACATGCTTTCAAAATCGCCAATTTTGGATTACCATGGTTCACTAAATATTACACTGTTCGCTCTAATATTAAAGTAGGCTGTTCAGAATAGGTGGAATGATGATTCTACCGGGGATTGAGTTCTGGTGCTCTGAAAATCATTGTTTTTGGTGTAAGGGCCACCAATGATGACTTTTGTCGGGGTACTGTAGAGAACTGTACCAGCAGAGAAAGTCGCCACACGAAGAGCGCCCCAACTAAAATTCTTTAAACACTCACCGCCCTGGAGGGTGCGGGCTCACCCAATTAGTTGTCCCGGGAACATCCGAAGTTTGACCCAAAAAAAACCCCATCACACCAGCTTTTCCAAGCAGCTATGGGTCGCCTTCACCCTAAGTGATGCATGGTGTATCTCCGGCTCTCGTGACGGGAGTGCCGTGATTTTTCATTGTGGAAGAGAGAAACACCCTCCAGCCACAGGCGAATCGTCTGAACTTGCAAATCGCGTAAACATATCTATCTATTCCGTTCACTTGGTTCCCCCGCCGCCACCCAGGGCGCTGCGCGTGGTGTGCCGGATCACCAGTTGTCGCTTGCGTTATACACCGCTAATACAGGGTCGCCGGAATAGGGAGAGTGTAGGGATGCTATGATAAAGTCGGGGGATTTTATTTCATTTTGGATTTTTAGCATGGCTCGGGGCCGTGGGATCTGGTGGATTTAATGGGAGGGGCTGCGTTTACATAGGAAAGGCGGGGTGGTGTGTACTGCTAGAGTGGGGGGGTAGCGAGTTGGGAAAATAGGCACTCGAGGGTCAGGGTTGGGAGTGCAATTGACGCAGAGGTTCAACTTAGACCGTTAGGACTGCTGGAGATGCCGCAGTTGGAGAGTTGAGAGCGGCGTCGATTGTGGAGGCCCTCGATCTCGCTATGGGAGGCCGTAGTACCGGCGTCGCTACTGGTGCTATAGTGGTTGTGATTGTTGTGGCTATTGCTGTGCTCGGCCGCGTGAGCTAACCCTCCTAAGTCATGAGCTTCGTAAAGTTGCACCTCTTTCGCCTCAACTTTCGTTCCATAGCTACCACTGCCTGTGCCGAGATGCATTACCTACAGGGCCATGTCGCTAAATATTGGCGCTCAAGAGGAAACAGTGAAAATGCTTCTCGGCCTCTAATGATTCCGTGGCCTGCGCATCACTAAAGTCTGCAGTCTATCCAAAAGCGTGCTGGTGTTTCAAGTTTCCCTAATATACCTAAACGAGTTTCTTGGCACCAGCCTGCCCGCTCGAGTAGCATGTTGGCATGCCGGAGCAACAAATGATGTTTAGATAATAATCTATGGCTTCGCGGATAGATACTGACCGCTTTGGATGGTACGGGCGGAGGGTTATCGGTTTCCGAAATTTCTACTTCCTTGGTATGTTGGAACAGAAAAAGTGAGCGTGCGAGGGTAAGATTGAAGATGAGGCTAAGGAAAATGTGAATCCCATCAGAGTTTCTGAAGGGATCACCTGTCGGACGTGTGTAACGAGTTCCGGGCCCTGTGATTGGAAACAGTGTTGTCAACTATGATAGACGCAAGACTTTATCTACCCCGCTTTTCCCCAATTTTAGCTAACTGCGCTCGACAAACTCCAAGTCAATCAACACCTTCCTCTCAACTGTCACGGCGGTGAAAATCGAAAAATGTCACAAGCATTCAGGAGAAGCGGTCGCTCCCCCAATAATGCCGAAAACTCTTTCAACACCATAGACTCTTTCAACAATAACCAGAACCTTTTGAGCAATAACGATAACTGTTTCAACACGAACACAAACACTTACAACACAACTACGATTAGCTACACCACCGTCGATGATAGATCAGAAATACTGGCATGGCTATCTCCATTAGAGCCACGGCTACGGCATCGAGACATTGTGTCACGGCGGGTCAACGGTATAGGAGCATGGCTACTGGAAACTGAAGAATTCAAACGCTGGCACAAGGGTAGTGGGGATGGATCTTATCATCCGGCCTTATTTTGCGACGGGAACGCGGGAGTGGGAAAGAGCTATATTATGTAAGAGAGCATGTATCGTTGCGGAATCAAAGATACAATGGCTAATAGGTTGCGACGACAGTTCACTGGTTATAGACAAGTTGTGCGACGAGGCCGTCGAGGGAGATCCCACCGTTGTGTGTTTTTACTTCGACTTTGCTTCCCGGAATGAACAGTCACCTGAAAATATGCTTGGCTCCCTGCTAAGACAGGTTGTTAGTAGGCAGGTGGAAATTCCTAAAGCGATAGTCGAGGTTTTTCGGAAGGAGAAAATGTCGATTGGGGGTAGAGGACTCCAAGTTGCGGGAATTTTGAAGGTATTCCAGACAATCGCAGCCACGAGGCGCACATTTATATGTGTTGATGCACTTGATGAATGTGTGCCGGAGCATCGGATGGTGGTTCTTGAATCATTGGGCCAGATTCTGCGGGGGTCTCCGAGTACTAGCATATTTATGACCGGGAGAGGGCATGTGCGGAGTGAGGTGGAGAGGGAGCTGGCCGGAGCGGCAACCTTTTTGTTAATACAGGCTACGGAAGATGGGGTCGTTAGATTTCTGCGCGATAAAATTAGGAAGGACAGGATCCCAAGTATGATGAGGGGCACATTGGAGGGGGATATTTTGAAGAGTATTCCCGCAAATAAGTTCCGAAACGTATGTAGGCGCGAGGTTAAGGGCAAAGCTACCCCAAATTGATGGCTGACATATTTGGGCCTAGATTCCTACTGGCATCTCTCCACATCGAGCTAATCCTGAGAGGCACAACTGTTGCTCGGCGGAAGAAAGCACTCAAGGCGATAAAAGATGGGGTAGGGTTAGGGGATGCATACAGTGCGACGCTGGAGCGTATAAAGGCTCAGGACGAGGAAAAGGCGACGCTTGCGATTTCCGCTCTCACATGGGTCTGCCATTCGGAGCGGCCGCTTCAGGTAGATGAGCTTTGCCATGCACTGGCAGTGGAAATAGGGGAAACGGATTTTGATCCGGATAATATTCCTTCGATGGACGGATTACTAGAATACTGCCAAGGCCTAATCACAGTCGACGCGGAGGCTTCGAGCGTGCGGCTAATCCACTATACTGTTCAAGAGTACCTTTGCAGTCACCCAAGTCTCTTCAGTAAACCACACTCGGTTCTAGCAGAAACCTGCTTAACCTATCTGAGCTCACAACAAGTCAGGAGCTTCACACCCAATTCTCCTCTAGATCATAGAAGCATGCCATTCCTCAAATATTCATCGAGATTTTGGGGAAAACATGCGAATAGGGATCTCTCAGACAATGCGAAGGCCCTTGCTCTAGAGCTCCTGAATCAGTACGATGGTCACATATCCGCTGTAGCCCTTCTGAGGCAGATAAAAGGCCCCAGGAATAGAGGACTCGCCCCTTCTTGTACGCTTTTTCCCGGACTACACTGCGCATCATTCTTCGGGATTGTGGAACTTGTGACTGTATTGATAAATTCAGGAGATTACGATCTCAACCAACAAGATTGTACAGGTAGTACACCCCTGGTCTGGGCAGCATTCAATGGACACGAAGGAGCGGTCAAGGTGCTACTGGGGCAGAAGAACGTAGACTCCAATCGCCCAAATATGAGTGGCAATGGGCCACTAGGGTACGCTGCTGGCTTCGGACACGATGGAGTAGTGAAGATACTGCTGGGGGAGCATGAAATCGACCCCAATTCCCAAGATATCTCTGACATAACGCCACTCGGATGGGCTGCTGCCAAGGGACATGAAGGAGTGGTCGGATTATTACTTGAGCGGGAAAATGTTGACCCGAATTGCCAAGATATGAATGACCTAACGCCACTCGGATGTGCTGCTAGTGGGGGACACGAGGGAGTGGTCAAGTTATTGCTCGAGCGGGAAAATGTCGACCCCAATCGTCTAGATAAGAATGGAATAACGCCACTCGGATGGGCTGCTGTCAAGGGACACGAAGGAGTGGTCAAGTTATTGCTGGAACGGGAAAATGTCGACCCCAATCGCCAAGATAAGTATCATCGAACGCCACTCGAATGTGCTGCTCTCATGGGACACGAAGGTGTCAAGTTATTGCTGGAGCGGGGAAATGTCGACCCCAATTGCCAAGATGTGAACGACCGAACACCACTCGGATGTGCTGCAGTTGAATGACACGAAGGAGTTGTTAAGTTATTGCTGGAGCGGGAAAATGTCGACCCCGGTTGCCAAGATGTGAACGATCGAACACCACTCGGATGTGCTGCTACCACGGGACACGAGGGGATGGTCAATTTTCCTCCAGAACAGGGAGATGTCGACCCCAATCGTGCAGATAAATACGGCGGTACACCACCCTAGTGATGGCCACGATCATGATCGAGCAGATCACGGAGGGTATGCTCGATTATCGTCAACTATGCTCGAGCATGGTCGATTTTGTATCTATTAAGTAGGAAATATTCACTCAATATGGATGACCAGTATTTACACCCGTGTTATAACAAGAACAGAAGACCCCTACCCTATCGTTCACTTAGGTATCATGGTAGTTTGTGGCTGATCTAGAGTGATTGGTATATAAGTTCATCGCATCACCAATTAATAAGGTTGTGTTGGAAAGGTGATTACGTATTGGCCACAAAACTTACCGCACCCGTTCTATTCTACCTTTACCAAGGTTAGCCAGAAATGTTTGCTTCTCTCTTCCGTCGCCATAGTTTTCTCTCTTTCCTATCTTTCTTTTGCTGTTCTTTACACTTAATTGCAATACGAATCTCTTCTTGTGTTCGCGATATTTCCAACAGGTTATAAGAGTGATTGGTCATGATTCTAGATGCTCGAGTATACTCGATGATAATCGAGCATGATCGAGCAGTACCCACGATCGAGGGACCCCTATGATCGAGGCTGATCGAGCAGACTATAATCGAGCAAAACTCGATCATGATCTGATCGTGGCCATCACTACACCACCCTCTTATCCTGCTAGGGAGGGACATGGACGATTCGTGCAGCTATTGCGAGCCCTGAAATCCGTTGTAACACCAGATGCGCAGCTGTCCCACCAGCCGTGACGTAACTAAGGTGAGGCAGAAGCATGGCGGAAATCGTGAGATGCTGCTCTGCTCGGCATGCTCGCGCCATCGTTTTGTCCTTTGGATAATTTTCCTAGGTGCGCTTAGCCTTCGGGAATGCGCTTGATACATCCACGGAAGGAAAGCGGAAGAGCCGTAAGGGTGCATGGGGGGGTAGGACGCCCGGAGGCTATGAGCAGTGGGAGTCTTTGTCTCTCTTTTGTTAGCACCGGAGTACGCAAGAGGGAAGGGAGATATACGCAGATGAGAATGGATATGCGCAGTCATCTATGGAAGTATGGGAGAACTTCGTTGTGATCTATATATGCCCCTATTCCTACCGTTAGTTAGAATACAGGGGAGAAAGCGATACACAGAGAGCAGAGAGGGGACGAGAGAGCTTCCCCACTGACCCCAAGCCGTACTCTAGAGATCGGATTTTCGTTCTGTAAACTCCTGGCCTTGTCGCCGTCATCAATCCGTTTAATCCGTCTAAAAAAGCACAGGGTACAGTGCTCTATCGGTCTCACGCCAATCCCATGGGATTCCCCCTTTCCAGCATCGGCCTTCCTTAGCCTCCGGGAGGTCTTATATAGGCCATCAGTTGTCTGGTGTTTGTGTGACGAGTTTCGGGTCCAGTGATTGGAAAGAATTGTGTGAATTTTTTCTGTTTGCGGTTTTCATCTGTGATAGTTGGTGACATGTAGTTTCTACAGCTCCATTGAGTAGATACACGGTTGCCCAGTTTCCTGTTTTCAGTACGGACACTTGATGGTGTTTGCCTATTAGCGCGCCGTCTAGGGTCTAGTGGGATTTCCGAGTTCGCCTAGCATCGAGGCAACCTTATATTTGATCGCCTGGTGACAAGAATTTAGAACGGCCGAAAATTAGGCAAATACCCCAGTGAGTTACCGCCCATCAGAAAATGATGGCCCGTTGACAACCCACTGTCTATTGTGCCTTAGCAAAAGTAACCGAACACTTGACGCTCCAACCTTCCACCATACAGTATGGCACCCCAGCCCCCTCACTCCTGAACACACCATACCTTCATCACCACAAAAAATCTCAACCAAGCAGATAGATAATACACCAGGTATTAATTGGAATCATGGATTTATTTTATTTTTAAATATTTTCCGTCGTGATTTAAGACATCATTTGTTGAGCTGAGTGTTGAAAAAGAAGTGTGAGCCATTGCACCGCAATGTTCGGTTACTTTTTGCTCAGGGACAATAGTTTTATTACCATGATTTTAGTATGATCCTAGACGGTTAGGTAAACAGGTTATTAGTCCCGCCTCGAGTAAGTTTCCACAATACCGGTAAGAGTTTCCTAGCGCCCATCGGCTTAAGCAACAGCGTCGAGATTGGCATGCTAGAGTAACACATAATTTTCGGGTAACAACCTATGGCTTCGCGGGTAGATATGATACTGAAAGCAGTTTTGAACGATATCATACCACGAGTACCGGTACCAGTCTCCCAAATTTCTGCTGTTTTGGAACGGTTCAAAAGAAAGAAAATGGAATGAACCAGCATGGTTCAACGTAGGGCTACGGCTTGTATGGGCACAGTAGGTTGTCATGGGAAGAGCCCCCCCACACTAAAATCCTCTTCACACTCACCACCCCGAGGACCTAGGGGCTCACTCAATAAGTTATCCCGGAAACATCCCCAGTCTATCGCAAAAAAAAAAAACTTATCATATCATATCAGCTTTTCCGAACAGCCATGGGTCGCCTTCAGCCTAAGAGATGCCTAGAGTATGCTCTAGCGCACTCCCGGCTCTCGGAACGTTCTTCTTTTTTTGTCAAATCCCTGAATTTATTGGTAACTATGGAAAAATCCCCGCAAGCACCTAAAATGTATGTCTTAGGAAACCCATGGCTCTCGCGGCGGGAGTGCGGTGTGATTATACTGTACATAGCGGAAGAGATTAACACCCTCCAACCTCTGGTAAAACGCCTAAATGTTGAAATTCTTTGTATATTTCCTATGTATATTCAACACACTACCGTGTATTCTTTTACTTAGTTTGTGTTTTGGCTCTGCCTGTCCACCGCTTACATTACTACAGCTAAGATATATATTATGGTGTTTTATTGTTTATTTCAGGATAATATCTCAGGATTTAACATGTGCTTTCCAATCAGGTGTTTAAGATTTTACGGTTGTTTATGCATCTCTTATGCACCATTCTTGGTCATGATATTTCTAATAATCGCTCCACACCCTTTTGTTTTCACGCACATTATTTGGGATTTACTTGGTTGGATTTCAGGGTCAAACATGTTCGCACTTATGTTTCTTACATTGTTTTCCCTATATTTCTCTTGCACATATGGACGCGCACTTTTCTATAAATAAGGTGCTACGGCCCACGTGGCTTAGAAGAATTAAGAACCGGAACTCCTACCAATCCCTTCTTCATCTCCTTGCTAAGCGTGCCTCACAACCCCCTTCGTACTTGCGAAGTATTATCCACATAGAATAGATTGTGCCGTATTCACATTTTGAACACTAAACTTATGTATTTATTCCACCCGCTTAGTCCCCTCGCCGCCATCCAGGGCGCTGCGTGTGGTGTGCGGGGTCATCAGTTGTCACTTGCGTCATACCCCTAATCCTTGGTCCCAGGTCCCTGGAACAGGGTGACTGTGGGGATGCCGTGACAAAGCCGGGGCCCTTATTTGTTTTTTGATTTTTGCTATGGTTCGAGGGTGGAGATTTGGATCTGGTGGAGGATTTAACCGCAGGTAGAGGCTGCGTTTACCTAGGAATGCAGGAGTGGAGTGTACTGCTAGAGGAGGGGGATAGCGGGTTGGGAAAATAGTCGCTTGAGGGTGTGGGTGGGGGACGCAATTGACGCGGAGGTTGGGCTTGGACTGTTGGGACTGCGAGGGGCGCTGCGGTCGGAGAGTCGAGAGCGGCGCCGATTGCGAGGCCCTCGAACCCTCCATGGGGGAACGCAGTGCTAGTGAGGTTATCGATGCTATGAATTGTAGTGGCTATTGCTGTGCTTGGCAGGGTGAGCAACTCCTCAACAGTCATGAGCTTCCCAAAGTTACACCCCTGTCGCCTCAACTTTCGTTCCATCGCTACCACTGCCTGTGCCGAGATGCATTCCGTACAATGTCCCCATCGCTAAACATTGGTGCTCAAGAGGAAACCTTGAAAATGCTCTAATGATTCCATGGCACCATTAAAGTCCGTATCCAAAACCGTGCTGGTATTTCAAGTCTCCCTATCATGCCTGTATCTGACGAGTTTCTTAGCGCCAGCCCGCCCGCTAGAGTAGCAACTCCGAGTGTTGGCATGCTAAAGCAACACGCGATGTGTTGTTATTGTAATAATGTATGGCTTCGCGGATGGATACTGGGAGCAGTTTTGAACAGTACAAGCCCCAGGTTATCGGTTTCCGAAATTTCTGCTTCATTGGTAAATATGTTTGAATAGAAAAAGAGGGTATGAGCAGGGATGGTTGAAGATAAGGCTATGTAAAATGTGAACCTAACCAGAGCTCCTGAAGCGATCAGCCGTCAGCCGTGTGCAATGGGTTTTGTGTCTCGTGATTGGAAAAAATGTTGTCAACCATGATATCAAGACTTTATCTACCCCGCTTTGCCCCAATTTCAAGTAATTGCACTCGACAAACTACAAGTTAATCAGCGCCTTCCCTCTCAACGTTCACGACGAAAATAGAAAAATGTCGCAATCATTCAGGAAAAACGATAGCTGGCCCAATACTCCGGATAACCTTTTCAACACCAAAGGACCAAATGGCCAGACATCATAGGGAATACCAGTGATCATATCCCTTATAGGAAGAAACCTCCCTCTTGCCTTCAACCCATAGTGCATCATCATTCCCAAGCCTATGCCTGTCTCCGAATCTGAAAGGTATATAAATTCCCGACATGTTCACTATGCCGGTCAAATAATTGCGAACTAGCCAAAGCAGTCAAATCACTTAAAGGAATGAAACCCAATTCAAAAGACTTATGTAGGAATATAACATATAGGACAAAAATCTTTGTAAAAACAACGGGAGACAACTCATCCAACAACACGCACTATTCCAGCCGAGTGAGAGACTGTGAAGAGGAAGGTTTGGGTCGGGATAGTTGAAAGAAGTGTTGAGGTCATTGTTTTGGGTATTTCCGTGCAATGGGGCATATAGAAGCCAGTAATAAGGGTCGTTTAGTAACTACTATAAACAGAGGCTAAATCATAGAAAAAGTTACTGGTTTTCGCTATTATATTTCCAGACATCTTAAACTCAGCTTTAGAAATTTTTTAAAAAGGTTTAGCATGTCTGAAGTATATAACATATATTTATTTCAGTTTTTTGCCTGGAGCCTGTTTGTTTTCCCTTTGTTAGCCCTAGAGTCACGCGGGGGGAGGGGCGATTTACATGGAGTAGCACGGTGGCTCATCGGTGGATAGGAGGTTGTTGTGGAAGATATATACTCTTGTCATCGTCATTAGTTAGTTCAGAAAGTGTTGCAGTCGAATGAAGTGAACTTCCCCGCTCTAAGTCTGCGATCGTTTTGTGTGAACACTTGATGTTTCACCGTCGCCGTCGATCCATGCCTAAAAGAATTGAAGGAAGAATCCCATGCTCTTTCTGGCTGCTATTATAGCAAATTGATTTTTTTTTCCATGCTGTTTACACCGATGGTGGTTGGGTTATGATGGCTGGAAAACCAGAAATCCCGATGTGCTTCGGCCTCTGTTTAGTTACTAAACAACCCCAATTGCCGGTGCTGGATAGGTTACTAGGCGTGGCAAGGGTCCCCCATTCGTCACTTTCGAAAAAATACGGTATTCACAAGCTTTCGAGTGACCGACCATGATTGTCTCCTTCGTGAGTGCCTAGCCAGAAAGACCCATCTACGTCTTTAGCTTGGCACCCCAACCGTTCGGCACCTTCTGCGGCAGTAGTACCCGTATGTGCACGTTCTGAACATATACCTGAACCACCGCCTACATGTGTGCGTAATCTCATAATCAGTATCAAAATTCCATAATTCCGTTTATCCTAAACAAAATATGGGAGCGACCATCCTTCCAGGCATCAATTCAACCTGTGAATGCTAAAATCCCGATGCAAGTTAATTTAACTTACTTATCCCACATTCGCACAAAGTCCCTTTCGGCCCGCAATCTTCTCTGTTGCTGTAGTTACGAGTGACACCTCGTGACCGCTTGCGTCACCCCCTGTCCTCTCTCAATATCTACACCCTCTTCTTTTTCCTCCTCTCCTCTCTTCTTTCTTTTCTCTATTAATCCTCTTCTCTTTGTTCAACTAGTATTACAACCTGTTCGCTTACTCTGGAGACTGCTCCCCTTTTGAACTCGTGATACCACCCGCTTCCACTCATACACCCCCGATGCCTCTCAACAGTCACGAACACGATTGTAAAATTGTGAAATCTGCTAAACATAGGGTTAATCTGACAAGTTAACACAAATGCAATAACTAGTTAAGGAAATTCAACACAGTGGAATGACGGAGATATCCTCTACCAGAATGGTGCTAGTCCCTCTCAGAGACTTTTATCTCCAAACCTGATATTAGTTACCTAACAGCGGTAGCGAATTTAAGAGCTTTTATGGTATATTGGGAAAGTGCAATCGGCGGGAGAGTGCCTGAGAAACCCACTACTGATTCCTGAATACCAGGCAGTAACATGGAATTATCTATATATAAAAAACTAAAAACAAACACTACCAGTGGCACCCCCTCTCACCTTCCGCCTCAAGCATAAATTTATAGATCATTGAAAAAAAAGGGAAAGAACTATTAGCAGTACAAAATCACCTTGAGAAGGAGTGCTTGGGAAACTGCAATAGTGGAAGGGTCAGCCTGGAATAATGAATAATTTATTTCAATTTTGAGCATTAGTCTCGTGATAGGGTATTGAACGCCATCCACAGTATGGAAACGCATATTAATGCTATCACCCAATTTGAGTATTGACCAGGAAAACATATATTACGGTAACATACTACGGTATTAACTCATTCAATTGAAGCTCATCCTAGGATGTTGGAGTTGCCCCTGGTGGTAAGGTCTGGTTCCTTTTTCTTTTTCCTTTGTCTTAAGCGCGGGTTGAGGGGGTCAGTTTCCGCTGTGCGCTAGCCCCCTTGTCCAAGAGAGGGAATTTCGGACGTCTTAGCGTGAAGTCCAATTGTGCGAGTTAATACGGTACTATTGCATATATGTTAATGAGTATCAAAAGATATGTTGCATGGTAGGAAATATATGGTGTGATTGTCAGATATCGACAGGAATCTTGAAATGTCTATAGGCATCTTTAGATATCTACCGGAATCTTCCAATATCAGCTATCCACAGACGAAATATTTACTAATCTGGTGGCACATGGAAAAAGCTGGGCCGAGCTAGTTTCAAACAGAAAAGGCTATAAATCCAAATGCGGGGATGGAGCTTGGAGTTTTCAGAGGGTGCCTGGAACTGGGATGGAGATTCTGTATTTCAGAAGAAAAACCTGTTGTGCAGCTAGTCGCTCCATCATGTGGAGTCTTGACAAATTGGGAGTGGATGTACTGACTTATGGTGAGAAGATTTATTCCAGATCGATGCATTGGACTACTGCAAGACCCATAGAAAGTAATACCTCGAGACTAGGAAAAAACACTTGGGGTCTTAGCAGGGGTGGCTTGCATAATATATTATCATTATGCGCACAACACTACACTGCATTTCTGATTCTAGTTGTATGATATCGTTCTTCACTTCCACAAGCTTGGAATATTATTCAAATAATGGTAACGACATTTCCTCCGACGAACGCCATAATGCTTGAAATATCAATGTTCCAAGTCCTCCAATCTGTCCCTTTTCAACTCCGTGAGCGGCCGATAGTAAACCTATAAAGGACAAGACCCCCTACCATCCCCGTAGAAGGAGAATCCCAGTTCCATCATCCCAGATGCGTACACCTGCTTTTAAGTCAATCCCAAGATTTCAAGTCCCTCACTCTCCATCATCTCGCGAATCACGTTTCTCATGGATAACCTGTGGGGCAAGCAGACAGATTTTTGAGCAAGATATCATCACCGAGACAATATCGCAGTTTGCCAATAGGTAGCTTTGACTCAAATTTATGCTGTGATTTAAATCAGAAATCGGTTCACGGTGGGGGGCAAAAGCCTCAAATCCCAGGAAGCCTCCTGGGAATTGCTCTTGTTTTGCTAGCTACAGATCATTACAATACATCACTGGTAGTCTGACTCAGGCACCTCATCGCCCCATCTTTTGCTCCCTTATCCCTAACAGTCATCCCCAATACCTACTGTCATGGCAAAGGCCGGCAGTCCCCCAGGCGATTTTTCCTACATATGGCAGTGTCTTGCGGTCCTGTCCTGTCTCTTTGGCCTTATCCCCGCCCCACTGTAGGGATCCCAGACAATTCGGAACAAAGGGCATAACCGTATTTACTAACATTATTCTAGAACGAGTAAAATACGCTAGGTAAAATGTCTAAATCCCCGGCACGCCATACTAGTGGCGATCGAGGCCATGAGTATATGTGGTCAAGCACTGCATTGTATGTATCTAGTGAAAGTGAGGTAGATGAAACCTGGGAGAAGCCAATTTTTGAAACGGGTTCGCGATCGCACTTTGCTTCCCTACCAGCCAAAATCTGATTACTGATGGAGGAGAGGTTGGTAAAAATCATGGCGGCAAATCATTTCGCAAACCCTCCCAATCGGAGTGCTTCCCCTTTTAGACACAATACGAAAAAAAATCCCCCTCCGATCTTACGACTTGGGATCAGTGAGGAAATTCGCTCATTCTTGTCTCATCACTATTTAAACGGTAAAGACAGGAGTGCATATAAAACATAGTGAAATATCCCAAGGCCCTTCCATTGATCACCAGACATATTGGTCTGCCTCATCTGTACCCCCCTTCCTGAGAGCGCTCCACGATAGGAAAGGAAAGACGCACTTCGCAATGTTCCCATTATCCATAGCTTCCGTGCAGTCCTTTAGGCTCCCCGGTATCCCTTCCAGTAAATGCATTAATCCAAAAGCGCATCTCCGAAACCTTTTACTATGATAATGAGAACCTGGTGAGTATGCCGAGCAGCATTCAACAGCTTCCAACATCCCCTCCTAATCTGTCCCATCAATAATCTCCTCAGCCTCCTCTCCTGATGACTACCCGTAACACTCTGCATCTCGTCTAGCTACCTAATCACCTGCCATACTAGTAGCTAATCCAGCAGCACTCTTGATGAACCCAATCTCCTCGGGAATCATTGCTAGTACGAGGGGATCCTCGAGCCTAAGAAGCCCAACCTCCACCGTCTGTCCATCCAGCCCTCTCCCCCTGCCTCTGGGAGTGATATAATTCCAGCGCGAGCTTGTGAATCCACCTCTTCCTCACTTCCCTCATCCCTTGTTGCGATTGAGTGGGGCAATGGTTTGCAGAGTGTACTTCCAAACGACATTTATGGCCTCCGGGTGTCCGAGGGTCTTACCATACGTGTGGGCGAGGTTGGCCAGGATGACAAAGCTCCTCCTCAGGCAGCTCCAGGCAAGGCCGTGTACGCCTTTCTCCGAGGGTATGAAGACCTCAGCCACCCAGGAACCCGCAGACCTCCTGTGCTCACCGGAGGCCACATTAGCATCTGCCGGGGCGATGTCCTGAGTACAACTTAGAGCTGTGGGGAGATGGCGGTTCCCCACGCTACCGCCCTGCGCAAGCGAGACCTTCCCAGGCAGTTTTCGAGCACAGATGGGGACGGGGCCGGGAGTGGAGGGGCGGACGTCCCGTACCGGGAGCCGAGCGTAGGGCGCTGCTAGAGGCCGCAATAGTACGTCGGGGATTTTGGAATTGGGCGACGATATACGGCGAAACGAAACGAAACGGCGCCAAGGAATCTCACACAACACGATCGCACAGAGAAGCGGGGGAAAAACTCTTCACTTCACAACAACACCACGACACCTGTCCACAACCTCAACTAACTAAGGCAAAGACAGAAGTATATATCATCACAAACTCCTCCTATCCTCATCAGGAGGTACCACACACTTTTTCCAGAAAGTTTGCTCCATGTCCCATCTTTCCCCCTTTTTCCCGGAAACTCATGCTAACAAAATGCAGAAACAATCATCACTATCTCTCCGGGTGTCCTCCCGGTGTAAAACCCTTTTACTACCTTTTCGCCTTTCTCCCGGCTTTTCCTACAGCCTTTCCGCCTCCTTTCCGATCGCTGCATTCCTACATAGGAAATGCTTTCCACAAACACGCGCCCGAAGCCGTACCCGAAGCCGTACCCATATGCCCGACTCCTCAGCGCATATCCAAAAGCCACAGCATGTCCCCGGAAGCTAGCTAAAAAAACAAAGGAGATACCGGGAAGCCTGGCGAGCAGCATTTTCAATAGGGGAAGCGACCGGGGGTGTCGTGAGAATGATTTCTCGTAGTGGGGGTCTTGCGCTGGATAACGAGAAGGGGACTGCAGTTGCGGTAGTATGCCTAGCCCGATACAACGTCATTATATAGAGCGGAGCCAGGGGAGGAGGGGCGGGGAGGGTGCCGAGAAGGAGCCGGTGATAGTGAGTCCGCAGAGGGAAGAGCAAAGAGTATTTGATCCGAAGCAAAGAGTGCCTTAATCTAGGGATGCGCAGGGGGTGTCTAGTGTTCGTAATAGAGCGGGTTAGCAGGGAGTGGTGGAGTGGGAGAGCAGAGGCATGGAGGTCTTAGTGGGGACTAGATTGAGGCTGTGGAGGTTAAAATTGCGCCATTGAGGCCCCTGCAGGTGGTGCGGTGAGAGGGGACTAAAAATGAGGGTCCCCGAACCCCTAGTGATAGAAGGAAGAGGGAAGTCGCGCTGTTCTTGCGGTCCATGTTATGTATGCAGTTGGGATGGCTCGCCGGGGTGCTGTTGGTGCTGTGAAAGGCTTTGGATATTTCTACTCAATTCACGTGGTTACACCCGCCGTACACCACATCAATTTGAAGTAGATCGACGGCAAACCCCGAACGCCAAGAGTTCGCGCAAGAAAATGCAATCGCCAGCCCACGACTTTAGGGTTAAGTTAATGGGGAAGTTCACTCTTCGCTTCTTCCCTATCGCGCTCAACTAAAGGTAAAGATAGGAGCACCGGTATACCAGTACATAAATCACAACGAAGCCGTCTTCCTATTTTCTCACGGATCACCACACATACCAACTCTCTTCCGCGTATGTCCCCCTTTCCTTCTTGCATACTCCCATGCTAACAAAAGAAAAACAAAGTACCCGACTGTTCGAGCCCCCGAGCATCCAACTCTCCCACTCTCCCTTCCAACTCTTCTCCTTCTCTTCCGGCGGTGTATCAAGCGCATTCCTGGAAACTATCCGAACAATGAAACAATAGAGTGAGTACCCCGAACAGCATCTACCGGCAGCCGCTTCCAACAATCAAGATTCGCTCCCCCCCCGCCATACGCCTGTCCCTTAGCTTACGCGTCGAAAAGAGTGCTCTACCCGAGTAAAATGTTTCCCGGTCCCCAATAGTTCGATAACCCGCGTATCACTCAAGTCAGTATCAAAGAGTTCGTCCATCCTTATTCGCAGTAACCTTAAGTCCGGAGATGGCGGGCGCAACAATCCCCCAACACGTGATCCTGGATTCGCAAGTGCTCGCTTAACCTACTAGTTAGTAACCTCACAGATGCGGTACCAGGACAAACCTTTTCGTCGGACATGTTTTTTCACCAAATTTAACGAAAAATGTACATTCTTTTTCAAACTAACGTTCCCAACGCTGTTATCGTGAAAACACCTCAAATATTTCCATCAGTTAGAGAATGACAACCCATTCAACCCCCCAGAAGTAGAAGTGCAAGGGGGCAAAGCTGTTCTCACTGTTATAGTTGTGTCGACCTGTGTGAAAGTGACCTCGATTTTTGTATAGGGCCCCATACAAAAATGTACATGGCGACCAATACTTAGATGACCATTTCTCCACTTCTTTGTGATATTTAAGAATTCTGTAGCATATCTCATGTTGTCTACAGGTTTACTAATACATTGCCAAATATTCTAGGATTCTCATAGATATGATACTAAGACAGAAGGTGGCGAAAGTGGATACGCCCGGCGTAAAAAGGGCATCAGACGAAAGATTTCATCCCAACAATACTTGTACAAGTACCTGTACTGGATATTGAAAACATCGTAATACTTGCATTGTTACCGGACAAAATTAGCCGCGCATCAAGCAACTGGAAAAACTTGGGCAATGACAACGGCACTCCCCCACCAACCCCAGTATCATGAAAGCCAGAAAAATATTGAGATTAAAAATGGAAATATATAGTAGAATACACAGTAGAAAGCCGATCGAGAGAAAAAAATTTAAGTGGTGCTAGGGGTGGGCGGTGATATGGAGGACTGCGTTGTCGTCGATCGTTGGTGAGCGGTTAATTTAGTCCACAGACCGTGCGGTCCATGCCACAACGACTCAAGTCGATGCCAAGTCGAAATAAGGTCCTACTGATACTCGAGTAGAGAGCGGTAATCACACGAATGCATGAGCCTTAATATGAATAGCTATTATAGTTGTAGTTGTGATTGTAACCGCCATTATAGTTATTATGACTGTTGAATTTTGCGGGGATGGTCATTGTTCTTCTTGGCTAAGGACTTAATCCAGCTAAGAGTACGAGTATCATAGGTTTCCTAACAATACGAGAAGGGTTGCTTAGGCCCACACTCAAGCAACGGCTTCGAGTATTGGCACGCTGGAGTACACGTGATTTTTGGGCAATAATCTATGGCTTCACGGAGAGATACTGCACGTAGTTTGAATGGCACTACCAGTATCAGTTCCCCGAATTTCCGCTGTTTCAGAAGGGTTTACAGCATTTTGTAAATCTTTTGTCCAAGATGTGGGAAAGGAGTTTTTTTTTTGTTGAATAAAAGTCGGACGAAATATTTCCTACTATACCAATTTCAGTAAGAGTAGATGTTTTTGGAAAATTAGAGCGAGTGAGTGGGAGGGCCTTGTACCCGAGGAAGTGTCTTACTCTCGCTCCATTTCTCCCAATACCGGTACATATCCTCTTATCATGGTTGGCATAGTACATGCTAGTTTACCCAACTCACATTTAACAAAAAAAAAGCTCGTTTCCTACTCTTTGGACAAAACATTTGCAAAGCGCTATAAGAGAAAAAAAGAGGCATGAACTATCATGGCCAAACATGAGGCTACCACCGACCGACATAGGAATCTACCCAGAATTGCTAAGAAAATAATTTCTCAGAGTTGGTGTAACGAGGTTCGGGTCCCATAACTGGAATCGGTGTTGTCGATTTGGTATAAGGCTCTATCAACCCCGCTCAGCCTGGACAACTGGCATTTCGTCAACGAACCCCAATTCAATTAGCACCTCGCTCCCAACAACACTCAAAGCAGCAGAAAGTGAAAAATGTCACAAGCATTCAGCAATAACAATAACTCTTTCAACATCGCCAACATCTCCAATACCTTTAACTACATTGCCCCCGATGATAGATCTGAAATACTGGCCTGGCTATCTCCATTAGAGCCACGGGTGCGACATCGAGACATCAGAGGCTGCCGGATCGACGGCATAGGAGAATGGCTGCTGGAAACTGAAGAATTCAAATGCTGGTACAATGGCAGTAGGGGGGATGGATCTTATCAGCCAACGATGTTTTGCGACGGTAATCCCGGAGCGGGAAAGAGCTACATCACGTAAGAGAATGTACCGTTGCGGGGAATCAAAGAATATTACTGCTAACAGGTTGTGGCAATAGTTCACTAGTGATAGACAAGCTGTGCGACGAGGCCGTCGAGGGAAATCCCACCGTTGTGTGTTTTTACTTCGACTTTGCTGCCCGGAATGAACAGTTACCGGTAAATATGCTTGGCTCCCTTCTGAGGCAGCTTGTTAGCGGTCAGGGGGAAATTCCTGAAGTGATAGTCCATGCTTTCCGAAAGGAGAAAATGTCTATTGGGGGGAGAGGACTACAGATTTCGGAGATTTTGAACATGTTCCAGACAATCATAGCCACGAGGCGCACATTTATATGTGTCGATGCACTTGACGAATGTGTGCCAGAGCATCGAATGGTGGTTCTTGGATCATTAGGTCAGATTCTGCAAGGGTCCCCAAATACCCACTTATTTATGACCGGAAGATCGCATGTGCGGAGTGAGGTGGAGAGAGGGTTGAGTGGAGCGGCAGTCTTTCTACCCATACGGGCTACGGAAGATGGGGTCGTTAGATTTCTTCGCGAGAAACTTCAGAAGGACACGATTCCAAATATGATGAGCAGCACATTGGAGGGGGATATTATGAGGAGCATCCCCGCAATAAGTTCCGAAACGTATGTAGTATAGGAACGAGGTGAAGGTCAAAAATATCTCAAATCAATGACTGACGTATCTGAACCTAGATTCCTGCTGGCCTCTCTCCACATCGCGGCAATCCTCAGAGGCACCACGCTTTCTCGGCGGAGAAAAACTTTCAAGTCAGTGCAAGATGGGCTAGGGTTGGGGGATGCATACGATTTGACGCTAGAGCGTATAAATGCTCAGGATGAGGAAAAGGCCAAGCTTGCGATGGCCGCTCTCACATGGGTGTGTCATTCGGAGCGGCCATTACAGGTGAATGAGCTATGCCATGCGCTGGCGGTGGAGATAGGAGAAACGGATTTTGATCCCGATAATGTTCCTGCAATAGGCACAGTGCTTGACTGCTGCCAAGGCCTGATCACAGTGGATGCGGAGGCTTCGACCGTACGGTTAATCCACTACACCGTGCAAGAGTACCTTTGTAGTTATCCAGGTTTCTTCATTAAACCTCACTCGATACTTGCAGAAACTTGCTTAACCTATCTAAACTCGCGACAAGTCAAGAACCTCACATCCCATTCTCTCACAGACCATCGAAGCATGCCATTTCTCGAATATTCTGCGAGACATTGGGGAACACATGCGAACAGGGATTTCTCAGATTATGCCAGGGTCCTCGCGCTAGAGCTCTTGAACAGGTACGAAGACCACATATCCGCTGTATCACTTCTGGAACAGGAACTAGATCCCCGAAATATCGGATTCATCGCTGAACCCCTACTCTTCTCTGGATTACACTGTGCATCGTTCTTCGGGATTGTCGAACTTGTGACAGTGTTAATAAATGCTGCGAGTTATGAGGTCGACCAACAAGATTGTACGGGTAGAACACCACTAGCATGGGCGGCGAGAAATGGGCATGAAGGATTGGTCAAGATACTGCTGGAGCGGGAAAATGTCGATCCCGATCGGACAGATAAGAATGATCTAACACCACTCGGGTGGTCTGCTATTAAGGGACACGAAGGAGTGGTTAAGTTATTGCTGGAACGGGAAAATGTCGACCCCAATCTCCAAGATGTGTATGGCCGAACACCACTTGGGAGTGCTACCTTCAATGGACACGAAAGAGTGGTCAAGTTACTTCTCGAACGGGGAGATGTTGATCCCAACCGCCCGGATAATTACCATGAGGGACCACTCGGGTGGGCGGCTATCAAGGGACACGAAGGGGTGGTCAAGCTACTACTAGGACGGGAGGATGTCGACCCCAATCGCTCAGATAAGAATGATCGAACGCCACTCGGGTGTGCTGCTATTGAGGGACACGAAGGGGTGGTCAAGTTATTGCTGGGACGGGAAAATGTCGACCCCAATCTCCAAGATGTGTATGGCCGAACACCACTTGGGAACGCCGTCCTCACGGAACACGAAGGAGTGGTCAAGTTACTTTTAGAACGGGGAGATGTTGATCCCAACCGCCCGGATAATGACCATCAAGGACCACTCGGGTGGGCGGCTATCAAGGGACACGAAGGGGTGGTCAAGCTACTACTAGAACGGGAAGATGTCGACCCCAATCGCCCAGATGTAAATCATCGAACACCACTCATGTGCGCTGCTATGAAAGGACACGAAGGAGTGGCCAAATTACTTCTAGAAAGACTGGATGTCGACCCTAATCGCCCGGATAAACACGGTGGCACGCCCCTCTCTTACTCTGCTAGTAAAGGATATGCAAGAATCGTGCAGCTATTGCAAGCCCGGACATCTATTGAAACTCTAGATGCACTGCTGCCCCACCCGCAATAACGCAACTATAGTGAAGTAGAAGTACTAAGTGCTCTATTGATCATAGGGTTCACCCCTTTCCTGTACCGGCCTCCTCCGACCTCCGGGAGCCTTGTATACGCATCTCTCGTATCCCCATCTTCTCTTCCGCGAGCCCTTCACGCCTGTCCGATTAAGGTGATCTTTAAATCCCCCCCGGCCGTCATTCACGAGAATGCCACTTATATGTAAGCATACACCCATCAAACCCCCAGATATTTTTCCACGCTTATGACTAAAGGCTTACGGATTTCTGTTCATCTTGTTTAGTGTACAGCATCCGGGGGGATATTTCATTTTTTAACTTCCATCGTTTATATCGGTCACCATTCCTTGGGGACACAGATCCCTAGTTTCAAAATCTCCTTTTTCGACTCTCCTTTATGTACTCATTTCTTCACCATTTTCCCTTGCGAGCAATAGATGGGTAGACGGGCAGATAAATAAACCGCAAATAGAGTCCTCTTCCCGATAATCGAGACCCAGTGTAGGCGTTTCCGGAGCCGCCATGAGCCAGAGAATCAACCCTAAACATTGTGATTCCAGGATGATATTCTTCTCAGCGTCGATTAGTTCTCAAGTTACCAATACACACCCGAAAAATACCTGCCATTCCACCAAATTCCATCCATTTTCCTACCAAGCTAAGCGCATCTATTAGACCTTTCCTACCCACCCGGTAAAATATCATTAGCCATAGACCGCCCCGGCAGAACCATCAAATTAGCGACAAGGGAGCCCAGCGGACAATAATTGTACTAGTACGCCAGCCCTTGAGCTCAAGCCCACCACCGTAGATCTGCCGGACCCGAGTCGCGTAGAAAGCTGTCACCATATTCATACCGTATAAGGGCGATCTATTATAGCAGCTAAGCAAGGTGTGTCGCAATGAATCTTTTCCACACAAAAAGACCACTCTTGTTAGGTACTACACCTTGAGAGCAAAAACACCCCACTCTTCACCACTACTAGGAGAATTACGGGAAATATGGAAATACTGTGATAAAGTCAAGGACCCCATTTGATTTTGGGCTTTTGGTATGGTTTAGGGGTACTTATGAGGCTTTATATCGGAGGCAGGATTTAATTTGAGATGGAGGCTACATTTACCTAAAGTGCGGGGGTGTGTGCACTACAGGGGAGAAGGCAGCGGGGCGGGAAAATAGACACTAAAAGGTCTTAGTAGGGATGAAATTGAGGACGCGGAGGCTGGTCTTGCGGTGAGGAGAAAGTGAAAGTGGTGCCAATTATGGGGCCCTAAGAACTCCTCAGAATGGAAGGAGGTAGTGCTCCTACTGGCGTCGACGTTATTGCTGTCGATGCCACTCAAGGAGCATGGTGCAACGTAAGGAGAACTACCGACAGACACACGTGAATCTCCTCTGGGGTTCTGACGGAATTAGTTCTCGGATTTGTGTAACGAGTTCCGGGTCCAGTGATTAGAAACAGAGTTGTCAATTTGGCACAAGGATTTATCACCCTGCTTTTCCCCAAACCACAGCCATTTCGTCAACGAACCCCAATCTACTCAACACCTCGCTCCCAACAACACTCAAAGCAGCGGAAAGTGAAAAATGTCACAAGCTTTCAGCAATAACAATAACTCTATCAACATCGCCAACATCGCCAATACCTTTAATTACACTGCCCCCGATCATAGATCTGAAATACTGGCCTGGCTATCACCACTAGAGCCACGGGTGCGGCATCGAGACATCGGAGCCCGCCGGGTCGACAGTATCGGAGCATGGCTGTTGGAAACTGAAGAATTCAAGCGCTGGAAACATAGCAGTAGGGAGGATGGATCTTATCATCCAATCTTATTTTGCGATGGCAATCCTTGTGTGGGAAAGAGCTATATCGTGTAAGAACATGTATCGTTGCGGGGAATCAAATAATAATATAGCTAACAGATTGCGATGACAGTTCCCTAGTTATAGACAAGCTGTGCGACGAGGCCGTCGAGGGAAATCCTACCGTTATGTGTTTTTACTTCGACATTGCCACCCGGAATGAGCAGTCACCAGTAAATATGCTTGGATCCCTGCTGAGACAACTGGTTGGAGGACAGAGAGAAATTCCGGAAGTGATAGCCCGAGGTTTTCGAACGGAGAAAATGTCGATTGGGGGTAGGGGACTCCAAGTTTCGGGAATTTTGAACATGTTCCAGACAATCATAGCCACGAGGCGCACATTTATGTGTCGATGCACTTGATGGATGTGTGCCAGAGCATCGAATGGTGGTCCTTGAATCGTTAGGGCAGATACTGCAAGGGTCCCCAAATACCCACTTATTTTTGACCGGAAGGTCGCATGTGCGGAGTGAGGTGGAGAGAGGGCTGGGTGGAGCGGCAATATTTCTATCCATACGGGCCACTGAAGATGGGGTCGTCGGATTTCTTCGCGAGCAACTTAGAAAGGACACGATTCCAAATATGATGAGCAGCACATTGGAGGGAGATATTATGAAGAGCATCCCCGCAATAAGTTCCGAAACGTATGTAGTATAGGAACGAGGTGAAGGTCATAATTATCTCCGATCAATGACTGACGCATTTGAATCCAGATTCCTGCTGGCCTCTCTCCACATCGAGGCAATCCTCAGAGGTACCACGCTTTCTCGGCGGAGGAAAATACTGAAGTCAGTGCAAGATGGGCTAGGGTTGGGGGATGTATACGATGCGATGCTAGAGCGTATAAATGCTCAGGACGATGAAAAGGCCAAGCTTGCGATGGCCGCTCTCACATGGGTCTGTCATTCGGAGCGGCCATTACAGATGGATGAGCTATGCCATGCACTGGCAGTAGAGATAGGAGCAACAAATTTTGATCCGGATAATGTTCCTGCAATAGGCACAGTGCTAGACTGCTGCCAAGGCCTGATCACAGTGGATGCGGAGGCTTCGACCGTACGGTTAATCCACTACACCGTGCAAGAGTACCTTTGTAGTTATCCAGGCCTCTTCATCGAACCCCACTCAATACTTGCAGAAACTTGCTTAACCTATCTAAACTCTCAACAAGTCAAGAACTTCGCATCCCATTCTCTCCCAGACCATCGAAGTATGCCATTCCTCAAATATTCTGCGAGATATTGGGGAACACATGCGAACGAGGATCTCTCGGAAGATGTGAGGGCCCTCGCCCTGGGACTCTTGAACCAGTACGAAGACCACATATCCGCTGTATCACTTCTGGAACAGGAACTAGATCCCCGAAATATCGGATTCATCGCTACACCCCTACTCTTCTCTGGGTTGCACTGCGCATCCTTCTTTGGTATTGTCGAACTTGTGACAGTATTAATAAATGCTGCAAGTTATGAGGTCGACCAACAAGATTGTACGGGTAGAACACCACTAGCATGGGCGGCGAGGAATGGGCACGAAGGAGTGGTCAAGATACTGCTGGAGAGGAAAAATATAGATCCCGATCGGACAGATAAGAATAATCTAGCACCACTCGGCTGGGCTTGTATTAAGGGACACGAAGGAGTGGTCAAATTATTGCTGGAACGGGAAAATGTCGATCCCAATCACCCAGATAAGAATGACCGAACACCACTCGGGTCTGCTGCTCTCGCGGGACACGAAGGAGTGGTCAAGATATTGTTGGAACAGAAAAACATCGACCCTGATCACCCAGATATAAATGATCTAACACCGCTCGGATGTGCTGTTATCATGGGGCACGAAGCAGTAGTCAAATTATTGCTAAAACGGGAAGGTATCGACCCCAATCATCCAGATAAGAATGACCGAACACCACTTGGGAATGCTGTCCTCATGGAACACGAAGGAGTAGTCAAGTTGCTTCTAGAGCGCGTAGATGTTGATCCCAACCGCCCGGATAAGGACCAAGAAGGACCGCTCGGGTGGGCAGCTATCAAGGGACACGAAGGGGTGGTCAAGCTACTGCTAGAACGGCGGGATGTCGACCCCAATCGCACAGATAAGAATGATCGAACACCACTCGGGTGTGCTGCTGTTGAGGGGCACGAAGGAGTGGTCAAGTTATTACTTGAACGGGAAAATGTCAACCCCAATCGCCCAGATATAGATGATCGAACACCACTCGGGGGTGCTGCTATGGCAGGACACGAAGGAGTGGTCAGGTTACTTCTAGAACGGAGGGATGTCGACCCTAATCACCCAGATAGACACGGTGGCACACCGCTCTCTTACTCTGCTTGGACGGGACATGGAGGAATTATCCGGCTACTACAAGCCCAGAAATCTACCGAAACCATAGAAACGCAGCTACCCCACCTCCTATAACCCAACTATGAATTAGAAGCACCGAGTTCTCTCTTAATCACTCTCGAATCTCACCCGGTCCATCCCTTTCTTGCACCAGCCTTCCCCAGCCCCCAGGAGCCTTGTATACGCATTGATAGTATCACTTCTTCCCTTCTTCCCAGCGCCCTTCACGCCTGTCCGATTAACGCGATCTTTAAATTCCCCCCGCCCGTTATTTCAAGAATGCTACCTGTATGCAAGCATATACCCCATGAAACCCTCGGATATTTGCTCACACTTATAACCAAAAGCTCACGGATTTCTGTTCATTCTGTTTTGTCTACTGCATCCGGGGGAATATTTTCATTATTTTTTAACTCCCGCCATTTATATTGGCTACCATTCCTCGGTGAAATAGATCACTTATTTCAAATCTCCTTTTTCAACTCTCCCCTATGTATTCATCTCTTTCCCGTTTTCCCTTGCCAGCCGTAGATCGATAGACGGGTAGATACATAAACCGCACATAGAGTTCTCTTTCCAATACCCGAACTTCCAGCGTAACCGTTCCCAAAGCCACCACAGGCCAGGGAATGAACCCTAAACATTGTGATTCCTGGATGATATTCTTCTCAGCATCAATTAGTGCTCGAGTTACAGCCTCCTGTAGGGTCGCAAGATTCTCGAGTTGCAAGAGTTGTGGCTTAGAACGGGCACAGTACATGCCTGCACTTCAGACAAGGCTTAGCCCAAAAGAGAAACCACAATACTAAACTATCGCAGAAATTTGGAAGGGTGGTTCACCATACATACTGTGGATTCGAGAAAATCCATTCTAAGAGGGCCACCACTCCCGCAACCCGAGAATCTCGCGACCCTGCAGGAGGCTGTGAAAGGTATAGAGATATCCGGCATCTACAAAACGCAGGCCAAATAATTGAGACACAACCAAACCCGCCCTAATATCAATAAATAATGCTTGTGGACCACGGAAGACAATAGATCTAACAATGCAAGCACCATTTCAGTCGAGTGAGAGGTTGTGGAGCGGCAGATTCGGAAGAACTTTTTTGCCCATTTATGTTTTCCGCGCTTTTGACCAATGGTGGGGGTGGAGGGGCGGAGAGCCGGTGCTTTATGGGCTACTAGGGTATGGCAAGGGCCCCCCATCTGGCCCGGTCTGTTTTAGTGGCTTTAGTGGCAGTTAGATTCCAAGCTCTTAATTGACAAAATAGCATGCTCTCCCAGCAAAGCCGATAAATCTCAAAGTCAGAATGGAGCTTAGAGTTTTCAGGGAACGCAGTGAACTGGAATATAGACTGTGTTTCAGAAGAAAAACTAAAGGTTGTAGCTAATCATTCCATGAGGTGTTATCACAAATTGGGAATGGATGTGAGGACTTTGAGGGTGTTTATTCCAGATCGATGCATTGGACTACCGCGACCCTAAGCCCATGAAGATACAGACTGGGCCTTGGCAGGGGTGGGTTGCATATATTATCGTGATATGTCTATTTTCTCTCCGCATCCCCACTGCTAGCAGTATAGTTCTTCACTTCTACGGGCTCGGAATGTTATTCATATAATGGTAACAACAGTGCCTCCGCAGAACACTATAGTTCTTAAATGATTAATGTTTCAAGTCCTCCAATCTGCCTTTTTTTCCACCCTATAGACGGCCGAGGGTAAAGTCATATAGGATGGGACTGTTGGATAGCCAATAGGGCATGGGGTTATGCGGTTGAGCAGATATGCGGATATGCAGGTATGCGGGTATGTGTGGCTAGGAGATAGACGGGTATAGGGCATGCGGCTTTGTGGCTTCCGGTGGTTTGGCATCTAGCAGTGAGTTGTTTTCGCAGCCTATGCTGGTAAGCATGAGGTATTGGTTTCATGGTTTCTTATACGATATACAATATGCCACCAGGGATACGGGAATTTGCGCATTTTGAGGGCAGGGACTTTAGAGATCACGGAGGATCATGGGATATTAGGATGGTTCCAGATTGCTGGAGAATAGGTTTTGTTAGCCACATGTGTTTCCCTAGAGTTCATTGATCTTCAGGAATGTTCTGTTGTTGTTAGTTAGCCGGAGAGAGATATTTCCTGGCCTATCCTTGGCTAGAGAGAGTAGAGCGAACTAGATCACAGTTCCTCCATCTTCCGCCTTTCCTCCCAGAGCCTATTGCGATCGCACTTTTGTTCTTTCATTCTTTCGTGCTTTCCTTAGGTTCCATCAGGGACGCCCTAGCAGCCCCACAGGAGGACAATCCCAGTTCCACCATCCCAGATGGGTAATCATGCTTTAAGTCGAATCAAAGATTTCGAGCCCCTCACTTTTCACCTAGCAAATTATGTTTTTCATGAACAATCCAAGGGGAAAGCAAACGTGGATTTTCGAGCAAGATATCATCACTAAGCTAATTCGGCATTTGCAAAAAAGTAATTTTAACCTAACTTTATCATGTCATTTAAATTAGAAATCAGACGATAGGCGGGGGGGGCAAAAACCTCTTACCTCAAACAACCTTCTCTTTCTTGCGAGGAATGCTCTTGTTTTGTTAGCTAGATTTACAAGTCACAATATCTCACTGATGGATTGGCTAAGGTCCCCCGCCACCCCATTATTTGTTCCCCCATCCCTCGGAGTCATCTTTAACGCCTCCCGTCATGGTAAAGGCCGGCAGTCCGCCAGGCAATTTGTCTTACATAGGGTAGTGTCCTGCGGTCCCATCCCGCCTCCTTGGCATCATCCCCGCCCCCACTGTAGGGCCCCCGGACTGTTCGGAACACGGGGTATGATAGTATTGTAATTACTATACCGATATGGTTCGAGGAACACGTTCAGTACACTAGGAAAAATGTCTAAACTTGCCGCGCCATACTAGTAGCAATAAGGACCACGAGTATTTGGGGTCAAGCACACGGCATTGTATGAATCTGCTGAAAATGGGGTATACCCAACTCTGGAGAAGCGAATTCTTGAAACGAGCTCACGATCGCACTTTGATTCCATACCATCCAAATGGTTATTAGTGATGAAAAAGATATTTATAAAACTCATAGTGGTAAATCACCCTACCAACCCTCCCAATCAGAGTGTCTCCCCTTTTCGACGCAATGCGATGAAAATACCACTCCGATCGTACGACCTGGGGTCAGTGAGGAAGTTCGCTCATTCTTGGCTTATCGCGATCTGGGAGGTGGGGACAGGAGTGCATATAAAGCATAGTGAAACATTCCGGGGCCCCATCGATCACCAGACATATCGATCTACCTCATTCCATGTTCCCGAGCGCATTCCGCGATAACAAAAGGAAAGACGCAGTTCGCAAAGTTCCCATTATGCATAGCTTCTGTGCAGTCCTTTTGACTCTCCGGTATCCCCTCCAGTGAATCCATTAATCCAAAAGCGGATCTCCGAAACCTTTTGCTATAATAATGAGAACAAGGTGAGTATACCGAGCAGCATTCAACAGCTTCCAACACCCCTTCTCAATATATCCCATCAACAATCTCCTCAACCTAGCGCCTCCTGATCTCGGCAATACAGGCCTTAGTGTAACTACCCGTAATACCCGCACCTCGCCCAGCCACCCAATCCACCCCGCTAGACTAGTAGCTGTTCCATCAGCACTCTTGATGAACGACATCTCTCCAGGCATCATCACCAATGCGAGGAAATCCCCCGAGCCTAAAAAGCCCAACTTCCACCGTCCGCTCAGACAACCCTCTTCCCCTCCTCCATTTCCTTCATCCCCGGTTGTGATTGAATAAGACGATGGTATGCAGAGCATACTTCCAAACGACATTTATGGCCTCCGGGAGGCCGAGGGTCTTACCGAACATGCGGGCGAGGTTCGCCATGATGACGAAGCCCCTCCTCGGATAGACCCAGGAGAAGCCGCATACCCACTTCCTCGGGTGCATGAGGGCCTCAGTTACCACCAGACCTCCCATGCCCACCGGAAGCAACACTACCATCCACCAGGGCGATGTCCCGAGCACAGCTTAGAGCTTCGCGGATATGGCGGCTCCCCACACCACCGCCCTGCACAGGCGGGGCATTCCCGGGCAGGTCTCAAGTAGAGCCAGGGACAGGGCTGGGAGGGGAGCGGAGGGGCGGATGTTCGGTACCGGGGGCCCTGCAGTCGGCGCAGCGTTAGATGGCGAGTGGGGGAAGCGAGCGGGAGTGTCACGAGGATAGGTTCTCGTAGCGGGGGTCTTGCGCTAGATAATATGAAGGGGGCTGTAATCATGGTAGCATATCTAGTCTAATATAACGTCTTTATATAGAGCGGAGCCAAGGGAGGGGGGGCGCAGAGACGAAGCCGGTGGTGGTGAGTCTGCTGAGGGAAAAGCGGAGATTGTTTGATCCGAAGTAGGGAGTGCCTTCATCTAGAGTAGACGCAAGGAGGTCTTAGCGGCGACAAGATGGTGGTTGGGGAGGCTATTGAAACCCCTGTAGGCGGTGCGGCCAGAAATGGCGACAGAAGGGAGAGGGAAGTCGCTCTGTGCTTGTTGTTCATGTTGTATGCAGTTGAGATGGCTCGTCGGGGTGTTGCAGGTGCTATGAAAGGCTTTGGGTATTTCTCCTATTCGCGTGGTTACATCCGCGGCACATCAATTCTGAACAGATCGACGGCAAACCCCGGGCGCCAAGAGTTCGCGTAAGAAAAATACCATCGCCATCCCTTGGTTTGAGGTTAAGTTAGTTGGGAAGTTCACTCATTCCCTTCTCTATCGCGGTCAGCTAACGGTAAAGACAGGAGTGTAATATATAAATTACAACGAAGCCGTCTTCCTATTTTCCCATGGGTCACCACACATATCAATTCTCTTCCGCGTATGCCCCCCTTTCCTTTTTTACATACTCCCATCTAACAAAAGAATGACAATGACCCCAACTGTTTGTAGCCCGGGCATCCGACTCTTCCACTCCCCCTTCCAGCTCTTCTTTCTTCCGGTGGATGTATCAAGCGCATTCCTGAAAACTATCCGAACAATGAAACAATAGGGAGTATGCCGATCAGCACCCAGCGGTAACCACTTCCAACAATCCATATCCGTTACCCCCCCCCCCCCGCGCCCCAAACACCCTTGTCCCTCAGCTCGCGCGTCGAAAGGAATGCTTCGTGAGTAAACTGCAAACCCCAACTCTCGATCCTGGATTTGCGGTGCCCCCCGGACTAGTTAGTAATAAACACAGTACCAACACAAAGCTTTCCGCCCGACACACAGTTCCGTGCCAAATTTAACGAGAAATAGACATTTTCTTCAGACTTACGGTTCCCAACGCTGTTTACATGAAAACACCTGAAATCCTTCCACCAGCAGGGAATGACAATCCATCCAAACCTCCGGAAGTAGAAGCGCAAGGGGCCAAGGCTGCTCTCATTGTTTATGGTTGTGACGACTACTTGTAGCGTGAGCCCCATACAAAAAAGTACATGGCAGCCAATTCCTAATACTGTACTCAAATGACCTTTTCTCCACTTCTTTGTAATATTGCAATATTTCTCATGTTGTCTTGTCTACCGGTTCGCTAATGCATTGCCCGAATTTTCCAAGATTCTCATTGGCATGGTGCTATGAGAGAAGGTGGATCCTTTTGGTGTAAAAAGGTCATCAAGCGAAGGGTTTTGTCCTAGTACTGAAAACAAAAGAACACCGGGATAGCGTATCTGCCCTGCGGAATGAAAGAGGTATGGTTCGTGCCATTCAAAACGTGCATGAGGCTGAAAAAATATGTTACATGTGGCTGTACATATTTTGATGCCAAGCCTGGTATTCTGCATGAGTTCATAGTAAAGGGTTTAAATAATAATGTATTATAAATATATAAAAAAAGAATAAAATTATTTAATTATGAGAAAAATATATTTAGTGCATGATATAGTTTATATAAGGGCTAAAACCCTATTTCTTAAACAATCAAGTATAGATTACTAAGCATTTCAAGTGTGGCTATTGTAACATATTTCTCCTTTCCCCACCAAAAGTCCAACTTTTCAAAAAAACAAGGCTTTTCAACAAAAAATATAATGGAAGAAAAAAAACCTCACACCTATTCTCTATCATTTGCTCTCTGACCGTGAGGTTTTTTTTCTCCCAATATATTTGTGGTTGAAAAGCCTTGTTTTTTTGAAAGTTGTGGAATTCCTGGTGTACGTTTTGAATGGCACGAACCATACGGGCAAACAACTGTCACTATCAAGGAATCTCAACAAGAAAGGAAAACCACACAAGTCACGATCAATTCAAATCCGCTAAGCTACACAAACCTCTTATCTAAAGCCAACCCAGAAAAACGCACAAAAGAGAAAAAAATCCTACCCAAAGAAAGCCCAACCTTACAGGTTGTCTGACTAACTAGGTACAGGAGGTCCTTCACTAACCCAAATTTTCCTTCCTCAATCCATAGTCCAACAGTTTCTCTGTTGTGCTGTGTTCCCATTGTCGTCGCTGTCGTGGTGCCAGTGGGGAGATGTACCAGAAAAGCGAAAGATCGTAATTACATTAGAGTCCCCCCTGTCTGCCAAGACCAGGCAGCAGCCACCCCTGCAGAAACGTGACGCCTACCCAAGCAAAGTCATGAACCGCTATCCATTCTAAGTTATTCGCAGGTAAGCTAAAAAAACTGCAAGTGAAGAAAGCCAAATTTTATCCGTAACAGTACTGTATATTGAAAACCATTGTAAAAACCCAACGACTCAAATCGATGCCACGATCGAAATACTCGGATGCCAGGGTTGGTCCGTGAAACCAATTTTGGAGGGGTGGATATGAGGTTTATAGGCCGTATGCGCATGCAGTGGTATATATGTTAAAAGAGAATAAATTCCGAGAACAACTTTAAAAACAATTGGTGAATTTTGATTTTCCAAGGTGCTGACTGGCTAAGCTTGAATCTTTCTTTATTGAGCGTGTTGCCAATCACTACCCTAGTGTGCACGGATTTTATCCCTGCCCCGAATAATATTCCATCACAAGATCCCGGGCTGCTAGGGGGGGGTGGTCACACCAATACAGGCCTTAATAAGTTATTATGGTTGTGGCTATGATTGTAACTGCCATTGTGGGTATCATGACGGTTGAATTTTGCGGGAATGGTCGTTGCACATCTTGGCCAAGGACTTAATCCAGCCGCGAGTACCGTAGGTTTCACGAGAATACGAGAGGGGTTTCCCGGGCCCACCCGCTTAGGCAACAGCTTCGAGTATTGGCATGCTAGAACAAGACATGACTTTTGGGCAATAATCTATGGCTTCGCGAGTAGATGCTAAAAGCAGCCCGCCAGCTTCAGTTTCCTGAACTTCTGCTGTTTTGGAACGGTTCAAAAGAAACAGAGGCATGATCAAACATAATGCTACCACCGACCGGCACATAGGAATCTACCCAGAGTTTCTGACAAAATTATCTCTCGGAGTTGGTGTAACGAAGTTCGAGTCCAGTGACCGGAATCACTATTGTCAGCTTGGCCAAAGGTTCTATCAACCCCACTTTTCCTCGACCACGGACACTTCGTCAACCAACCCTGATTCATCCAACACCCCGCTCTCAACATCCAAAGCAGCACAAAGTGAAAAATGTCACAAGCTTTCAGCAATAACAATAACTCTATCAACATCGCCAACATCTCTAATATATTTAACTACACTACCCCCGATGATAGATCTGAAATACTAGCCTGGTTATCTCCATTAGAGCCACGGGTGCGGCATCGAGACATCGGAGCCCGCCGGGTTGACAGCATCGGAGCCTGGCTGCTAGACACGGAAGAATTCAGACGCTGGCACAATGGCAGTAGGGAGGATGGATCTTATCATCCGACCTTATTTTGCGACGGCAACCCAGGAGTGGGAAAGAGCTACATCGTGTACGTGAGCATGTATCGTTGCTGGAAATCAAAAAAATATTATTGCTGACAGGTTGCGACGACAGTTCGCTAATTATAGACAAGCTATGCGACGAGGCGGTCGCAGGAGATCCTACCGTTGTGTGTTTTTACTTCGATTTTGCTGCCCGGAATGAGCAGTCACCGGTAAATATGCTTGGCTCGCTTCTGAGACAGCTTGTTAGTGGACAGGGGGGGATTCCGGAGGCGATAGTCCAGGCTTTTCGAAACGAGAAAATGTCTATTGGAGGTAGAGAACTCCAAGTTTCGGGAATTTTAAAGATGTTCCAGACAATCGCATCCACGAGGCACACATTTATATGTGTTGATGCGCTTGATGAATGTGTGCCAGAGCATCGAATGGTGGTTCTTGAATCATTGGGGCAGATGCTGAAAGGGTCCCCGAATACCCGCTTATTTATGACCGGAAGACCACATGTGCGGAGTGAGGTGGAGAGGAAGTTGGGTGGAGCGGCATCCTTTCTATCCATACGGGCTACGGAATATGGGGTCTTTAGGTTTCTTCGCGAGAAACTTAGGAAGGACACGATCCCAAATATGATGAGCAGCACATTGGAGGGAGATATCATGAAGAGCATTCCCGCGATAAGCTCGGAAACGTATGTTGGAGCTAGGTCCGTAGCAAAGCTACCCCAAATCGATAGCTGACACTTGAACCCAGATTCCTGCTAGCCTCTCTCCACATTGATGCAATCCTGAGAGGTACCACGGTTGCTCGGCGGAGGAAAACACTCAAATCAATACAAGATGGGGTAGGTTTAGGAGACGCATATGGTGCGACACTAGAGCGTATAAATGCTCAGGACGAGGAAAAGTCCAAGCTTGCGATGGCTGCTCTCACATGGATTTGTCATTCGGAGCGGCCCTTACACGTGGATGAGCTGTGCCATGCGCTGGCAGTGGAAATAGGAACAACAGATTTTGATCCCGAAAATGTTCCTTCAATGGGCACATTGCTTGACGGCTGCCAAGGCCTGATCATTGTGGACGCGGAGGCTTCGACCGTGCGGTTAATCCACTATACCGTGCAAGAGTACCTTTGTAGTTATCCAGGTCTCTTCATTAAACCTCACTCGATACTTGCAGAGACCTGCTTAACCTATCTAAACTCACAACAAGCCAAGAACCTCACATCCTATTCTTTCTCAGGTCATAGAAACATGCCATTTCTCGAATATTCTGCGAGGTATTGGGGAACACATGCGAACAGGGATCTCTCAGACAACGCGAGAGCCCTCGCACTAGAGCTCTTGAACCAGTATGAAGACCACATATCCGCTGCATTACTCCTAGAACAGGCACTAGATCCCCTACATATCAAATCCATCGCTATGCCCATGCTCTTCTCTGGATTACACTGCGCATCGTTCTTCGGGATTGTTGAACTTGTGACAGTATTAATAAATGCTGCAAGTTATGAGGCCGACCACGAAGATGGTACGGGTAGGACACCCCTGGCATGGGCAGCGATAAACGGACACGAAAGAGTGGTCAAGATACTGCTGGCGCGGGGGAATGCCGATCCTAATCGGACAGATAAAAGTAATCTAGCACCACTCTGGTGGGCTACCATTAAGGGACACGAAGGAGTGGTTAAGTTATTGCTGGAACGGGAAAATGTTGACCCCAATCACCCAGACGTGTGTGATCGAACACCGCTCGGGAATGCAGCCCTCATAGGACACGAAGGAGTGGTCAAGTTATTGCTGGAACGAAAAAATATCGACCCCAATCACCCAGATACAGATGGTCGAACACCACTCGGATGTGCTGTTGTTATGGGACACGAAGCGGTGGTCAAGCTATTGCTTGAAAGGGAAAATGTCGACCCCAATCGCCCGGATAAGCATGGTGAAGGACCACTCGGGTGGGCCGCTATCATGGGATATGAAGGTGTTGTCAGGCTGCTGCTTCAACGGGGAGATGTCGATCCTGGTCGCCCGAATGCGCACGATCGAACACCATTCGGGAATGCCGCCCTCAAGGGACACAAAGCAGTGGTCCAGTTATTGCTGGAACGGGACGGTGTCGACCCCAATCGCCCAGATGAAGATGATCGAACACCACTCGGGTGTGCTGCTATGGAAGGACGCGAAGGAGTGGTCAAGTTACTCCTAGAACGAGGGGGTGTCGACCCTAATCGCCCAGATAAGCACGGTGGCACACCGCTCTCCTACGCTGCCAGGATGGGACATGGAAGAATCGTGCAGCTATTGCAAGCCCGGAAATCTATTGAAACCCCAGCTAGGGAGCTGCCCCACCCTCTATAACGCGACTAAGATGAAGTAGAAGCACTGGGTACTCTATCGATCACCCTCGATTCTCATGGGACCCACCCCCTTCCTGTGCCAGCCCTCTCCGGCTTCCGGGAGTCTTGAATACGCATTGCTGGTATCACCATCTTCCCTTCTTCCCAAAGCCCTTCATGCCAGTCCGATTTACGTGAGCCTTAAATCCCCCACCCACAAGAATGCCACCTGTATGTAAGCATACACCCATCATTCCCTCAGATATTTGTTCACACTTATGAATAGAGGCTCACGAATTTCTGCTCATTCTGTTTAGTCTACAGCATCTGGGCGAGCACCCTCATCATCTTTTAACTCCCGCCATTTATATTGGTTACTATTCCTCCGTGAAACAGATCCTTTCTTTCAAAATCCCCTTTTTCGACTCTCCTTTATGTATTTATTTCTTCCCCATTTTCCCTTGCTAGCGATAGATGGATAGATGAGCAGATAGATAAACCGCAGATAGAGTTTTCTTTCCAATACCCGAATACCCTGTGTAAGCGTTGCCAGAGCCACCATGAGTCAGAAAATCAAGCTCAAACACTGCATGTCCATGATATGCTTCTTAGCATTGGTTAGTGCCTTAGTTACCCATACTCACCCGAAAAGTACCTGCCATTCCACCGAACCCCATCAATTTCCCTCCTAAGCTAAGCGCACCGATTGGACCTTTCTTACCCGCCCGGTGAAATATCATGAGTCATGCAGCGCCCAAACAGAACGATCCGGCCAGCCACAAAGCAGCAGCCTAGCGAACTGTACTTGTCCGCCAGCCCCTCAAGCCCACCACTATAGATATGCCGGACCTGAGTCGCGGGGAAAGCTGTGATCATATTCAAACCGCACAACTGCGGTCTGGGATCCGTGGTTTTGTGATATTCTCCAGTCGGGTTTCAAAAATGCAAATGCATGAGTCCGCAGAGTTTGAATATAGACCTTGGTTTTTGGGAGAAAGTATGGAAAGTAGGAGTAGTGCGGGGGGTTGTGAGGTTATCGCAATAGCCTTCCTTGTTGTGTCCCTACCAGTACTTGTTGAAGGTGCTTGGTAGAGGCGAGGCAAGGTGCGTTGCATGTATCTTTTCCACACAAAAACACTAGTCTTGATAGGTACTGTACCTTGAGAGAAAGGACACTCCACGCTTCGTCACTCTCGGAGAATTACGGGAAGTATGAAAATACTGTGGGAAAGTCAATGACCCCTTCTTATTTTAGGTTTTTGGTATGGCTTGGGGGTACTTATGAGGCTTTATATCGGAGGCAGGATTTAATTTGAGATAGAGACTGCATTTACCTGGAATGTGGGGGTGGTGTGCACTGAGGGGGGGAAGTCAGCGGGGCGGGAAAATAGACGCTAAAAGGTCTTGGTGAGGATGAAATTGAGGATCCGGAGGCTTGTCTTGCGGTCAGCGAGGTGAAAGTGAGAGTGGTGCCAATTATGGAGCCCTACGAACTCATCAGAATGGAAGAAAGTACAGTAACTTAGTAACGTTATTGGCCTCGATGTTATTGCTGTCGATGCTACTCGAGGAACATGATGCAATGTAAGGAGGACAACCGACAGACACATATGAATCTCATCTCGGCTTCCTACGAAATTAATGTGGGTTTGTGTAACGAGTTCCGGGTCCAGTGATTAGGAACAAAGTTGTCAATTTTGCACAAGGCTCTATCACCCCGCTTTTCCTCAACCATAGCCATTTCGTCAACGAGCCCCAATCTATCCAACACCTCCCTCTCAACGACATTCAAAGCGGCGGAAAGTGAAAAATGTCACAAGCTTTCAGCAATAACAATAACTCTTTCAACAACGCCAACGTCTCCAATACCTTTAACTACACTTCCTCCGATGAGAGATCTGAAATACTGGCATGGCTATCTCCATTAGAGCCACGGGTGCGACATCGAGACATCGGGGCCCGCCGGATCGACAGCATAGGAGCATGGCTGCTTGAAACTGAAGAATTCAAATGCTGGTACAATGGCAATAGGGAGGATGCATCTTATCGTCCAACCTTATTTTGCAACGGCAATCCCGGAGCGGGGAAGAGCTATATCACGTAAGAGAATGTATCGTTGCGGGGAATCAAAGAATATTATTGCTAACAGGTTGCGGCAATAGTTCACTAGTGATAGACAAGCTGTGCGACGAGGCCGTCGAGGGAAATCCCATCGTTGTGTGTTTTTACTTCGATTTTGCTGCCCGGAATGAACAGTCACCGGTAAATATGCTTGGATCCCTTCTGAGGCAGCTTGTTAGCGGACAAGGGGAAATTCCTGAAGTGATAGCCCGGGCTTTTCGAAAGGAGAAAATGTCAATTGGGGGTAGAGGACTACAAGTTTCGGGAATTTTAAACATGTTCCAGGCAACCATAGCTATGAGGCGCACATTTATATGTGTTGACGCACTTGATGAATGTGTGCTGGAGCATCGAATGGTGGTTCTTGAATCGTTAGGGAAGATTGTGCTAGGGTCTCAGAATACCCGTATATTTATGACCGGAAGACCACATGTGCGGAGCGTGGTGGAGAGGGGGTTGGGTGGAGCAGCAACATTTATATTTCTACGGGCAACGGAAGATGGGGTCCTTGAATTTCTGCGCGAGAAACTTAGGAAGGACGCGATCCCAGGTATTATGAGCAGCAAATTGGAGGCGGATATCACGAAGACCATTCCCACAATAAGTTCAGAAACGTATGTAGTGTAGGAAAGAGGTGAAGGGCAAAAATACCTCAAATCAATGACTGACATATTTGAACCTAGATTCCTGCTGGCCTCTCTCCACATCGAGGCAATCCTAAGAGGTACCACGGTTGCTCGACGGAGAAAGACACTCAAGTCAATAAAAGATGGTGGAGGGTTAGGGGCTGCATACGGTGCGACGCTAGAGCGTATAAAAGCTCAGGACGAGGAAAAGGTGGACCTTGCGATAGCCGCTCTCACATGGGTCTGCCATTCGGAGCGGCCGTTACTGGTAGATGAGCTATGCCATGCGCTGGCAGTGGAGATAGGAGAAACGGATTTTGACCCCGACAATGTTCCTTCAATAGGCACGCTGCTAGACTACTGCCAAGGCCTAATCGCAGTCGACGCGGAGGCTTTGACTGTGCGGTTGATCCACTATACTGTTCAAGAGTATCTTTGTAGTCATCCAGATCTCTTCATTAAACCTCAGTCGATACTCGCAGAAACCTGTTTAACTTATCTGAACTCTCAACAAGTCACGGACCTCACATCCCATTCTCCCTCAGGCACTCAAAGTATGCCATTCTTCAAATATTCTGCGAGATATTGGGGAACGCATGCGAACAGGGATCTCTCAGTCCATTCGAGGGATCTTGCCTTAGAGCTCTTAAACCAGTATGGAGATCACATATCCGCCGTATCACTTCTGGAGCAGGAACCGCTTCCCAACTATATCGGACCCATCCCTGCTTCACCGCTCTTCTCTGGACTACACTGCGCATCGTTCTTCGGGATTGTCGAACTTGTGACTGTATTGATCAATGCTGGATGTCAAGAGGTGGACCAACAAGACTGTGCGGGTCGAACTCCGCTCACATGGGCGGCGAGGAATGGACACGAAGGAGTGGTCAAGATACTGCTAGAACGGGGAGATGTCGACCCCAATCGCCCGGATAAATATCATACAGGACCGCTCGGGTGGGCCTCTAACAAGGGACACGAAGGGGTTCTCAGGCTCCTGTTGGAACGGGGAGATGTCGACCCCGATCGCCCAGATGTGTATGGTCGAACACCACTCGGGGATGCCGCCCTCCTGGGACACGAGGGAGTGGTCAAGTTACTTCTAGAACGGCGGGATGTCGACCCTAATCGCCCAGATGAAAATGATCGAACACCACTCGGATGTGCTGCTGTTGAGGGACACGAAGGAGTGATCAAGTTACTTCTAGAACGGCGGGATGTCGACCCTAATCGCCCAGATAAAAATGATCGAACACCACTCGGATGTGCTGCCGTTAAGGGACACGAAGGAGTGATCAAGTTACTTCTAAAACGGGAGGATGTCGACCCTAATCGCCCAGATGAAAATGATCGAACACCACTCGGATGTGCTGCCGTTAAGGGACACGAAGGAGTGATCAAGTTACTTCTAGAACGGCGGGATGTCGACCCTAATCGCCCAGATGAAAATGATCGAACACCACTCGGATGTGCTGCTGTTGAGGGACACGAAGGAGTGATCAAGTTACTTCTAGAACGGCGGGATGTCGACCCTAATCGCCCAAATGAAAATGATCGAACACCACTCGGATGTGCTGCTGTTAAGGGACACGAAGGAGTGATCAAGTTACTTCTAGAACGGCAAGATGTCGACCCTAATCGCCCAGATAAAAATGATCGAACACCACTCGGATGTGCTGCTGTTAAGGGACACGAAGGAGTGATCAAGTTACTTCTAGAACGGCGGGATGTCGACCCTAATCGCCCAGATGAAAATGATCGAACACCACTCGGGTGTGCTGCTGTTAAGGGACACGAAGGAGTGGTCAAGTTACTTCTAGAACGGCGGGATGTGGACCCTAATCGCGGCACACCGCTCTCTTACGCCGCCGGAGAGGAACATGAAAGAATCGTGCAACTATTGCAAGCCCGGAAAACTACCGAAACTCTAGATACGCAGCTGCCCCACCCGCTATAACGCAACCGTGATGGGGTAGAAGCACTGGGTGCTCTATTAATCACCTTCGGATCTCATAGGGTTCACCCCTTTCCCGTACCGGTCTCCGGGAGTCCTGTCTTGTACGCATTGCTGGTAATACCATCTTCATGCCAGTCCAGTCCGATTAACGTGATCTTTAAATTCCCCCCGGCCGTCATTCACAAGAATGCCACCTGTATGTAAGCATACACCCATGAAACCTTCCGGTATTTGCTCGCGCTTATAACCAAAGGCTCACGAATTTCTCTTCATTCTGTTTAGTCTACAGCATCCAGGTGCATATTCTACTTTTTATCTTCCGCAATTTATATTGGTTGCCATTCCTCGGCGAAACAGATGCTTTATTCCAAAATCCTGCTTTCCAACTCTCCTTTATGTGTTCATTTCTTCCCTGTTTTCCTTTGCCAGCGATAGGTGGATAGATGGGCAGATAGATAAACCGCATATAGAGTTCTCTTTCCAATGCCCGAAGCCCTAGTGTAATCTTTCCGCGAGCCACCACAGACATGGGAATCAACCCTAAACATTGTCATTCCAGTATGGCATTCTTCTCAGCATCGATTGGCGCTCGAGTTGCAGCCTCCTTTAGCGTCGCGAGATTCTCAGGTTACGAGAGTTGTGGCTTAAAAACGGATACATGCCTGCACTTCAGACAAAGCTTAGCCCAAAAGCGAAATCTCAATACCAGGAGCAAACAAGAAAGCCATCGCAGAAATTTAAAAGCATGGTTCACCATACTGTGGATTCGGTAAAATTCAAATGCCAAGAGGCCACCACTCTCGCAAATCGAGAATCTCGCGACCCCACAGGAGGCTGTAAAGGGTGTAGAGATATCCGACATATACAAAAACAATGCAAAATAATTGAGACACAACCAAACCCGCCCAAATCTTAATAGATAATGTATAAAAGTAGCATATGGGACAAAAATTCTTGCTTGTGGGCCACGGAAGACAATAGATCCAACAATACATGAACCATTGCTGTCGAGTGAGATATTGTGAAGCGGCGGAATCGGAAGAACGTTTTTGCCCATTTTTGTTTTCCGCGGTCTTGACCAATGGGGTGGGAGCTGGTGCTTACCGGGTTACTGGGATGCAGCAAGGGACCCCCATCTATCCTGGTCCTTTCTAGTGGCAGATTTAGATTCAGACTCTTAATTGATAATGCCATTGCTTTCTCACAGCAAAACCGATCAATCCAAAGGTTGTAGTTACAGTAGTGGTTCCATGAACTAGAGTCATTGTAAATTGGGAATGAATGCGCGAACTTAGGGTGGGGACATTCATTCCAGATCGATATGATACATTGGACTTCTGCGAGGTCCATAGAAAGTGATACCCTAAGAACCACGAACATACACTCTGGATATTAGCAGCGGTGGCTGGCATATATAATTGTGATACTCATATTCTCTCCGCATTTCTGCTTCTAGTTGTATGTTCTTCATCTCCACGCGCTCGGAATACGATTCACATAATGGTAACAGTCACTCAGCAGAACACCACAACTCTTGAAATATCAACGTTTCAAGTCTTCCAATCCGCCATTTTTCAACCTTGTAGACGGCTGAGGTCAAACCTATATAGGACGGGAAGCCCTACCAGCGCCCCGTAGGAGGACAATTCCAGTTCCGTCATCCCAGATGGGTGCTCATACTTTTAAGCCGAGTCAATGATTTCGGGCCCCTCACTTCTCATCTCGCAAATCACGTTTCTCATGGGTAACCTGAGGGGCAAGCAAGCATGGATTTTTGAGCAAGACATCAGGATTCGCAAGCGGCTAGGCCGGCCTGCAGATAACCTGCGGATATAAAGTCCAGCATGAGATTTGTAAGCCAGGCTTCCTGCATATCCCGTCTCATAAGTGAATATTTTATGTATAAGCAACCGACGCCTTTGGATGCCCGGAAATATCTACGGAGATTTGAAAATGCCCGCGGATATCTGAGGATACCTACAGATACCGAAAGCCTGCTGATACCTGCAGGCTCGGCTAAATAGGTCATTAAAGCCGGATTGTAGCCCAAAAAAAAAAAAGCCCAGCAGGCCGCCCTGGACCTCAAGCCTGGCCGGACCGACCGACCGCCTGCGAACACTGCGAGATATTATCACAAAGCCAATTCTGGCAGTTGGTAATACGTAGGTTTGACCCATCACGAGATTTAAATTAGAAATCAGATCAAAGGCGAGGGCAAACCCCTCTCACCTCAAACAACCTTCTTCTTCTTCTCTCTCCTGCAGGGGCTTCCCTTGTTTTGTTAGCTACATGTCATCACAATTCATCACTGATGGATTGACTGAGGCCCCCCGCGGCCCCATCATTTCTTCCCCCGTCCCTGCCAGTCATCCCCAACACCTGCCGGCATGGCAATGGCCGGCAGTCCGCCAGGCAATCCGTCTTACATAGGGCAGTGTCCTGTGGTCCCACCCCGCCTCCTTGGCATTATCCCCGCCCCCACTGTAGGGCTCCCGGACGGTTCGGAACAACGGGCGTGATCGTAATTACTGATATAGTTCGAGAACACGTTCGTTACACTAGAAAAAATGACTAAACTTGCCACTCCATACTAGTAGTAATAAGGACCACGAGTATTTGTAATCAAGCATAAGGCATTGTATGTATCTACTAAAAATTAGGTACTATATATCTAACTCGGGAGAAGCCAATTTTTGAAACGGGCTCGTGATCGCACTTTGTTCCCCTACCAGCCAAAAACTTATTACAGATGAGAAAGGGATTTGTAAAACCCATAGCAGCAAATCATTTCGCCGACACTCCCAATCGGGGTACCTCCCCCTTTAGACGCAATGCAATGGAAATGCCACTCCAGTCGTACGACTTGGGATCAGTGAGGAAATTCGCTCATTCCCCGCCTCATCATTATCTGAACGATAAAGACAAGAGTGTAAATAAAACATAGTGGAATATTCCAAGGCTCTTCCATCGATCACCAGACATCCATCTGCCTCATTCCGTGACCCCCTTCCCGAGCGCACTCCGCGATAAAGTAAGAAAAGACGCACTTCCCAAAGTTCACATTATCCATAGCTTCCCTGAATGCATTAATCCAAAAGCGCATTTCCGAAACCTTTTGCGATAATAATGAGAACAAGGTGAGTATGCCGAGCAGCATTCAACAGCTTCCAACATCCCCTCTCCCTTCAATAATCTCCCCAACCTCCCCGCCCTAGCGCCTCCTAGTCTCGACAATACAGGCCTTAGTATAACTACCCGTAACACCCCGCACCCACTCAGCCACCCAATCTACTCTGCCATGCTCGTAGCTGTTCCAGCAGGACGCTTGAGGCACGGCATCTCCGCAGGTATCATCGCCAATGCGAGGAAATCCCCCGAGCCTAAAAAGCCACTTCCACAGTTCGTCAAGCTAACCATCTTCAGCTCCCTCATTTCCTTCATCCTCCATTGCGATTGAACGGGGCGATGGTATGCAGAGTGTACTTCCAAACAACGTTTATGGCCTCCGAGTGGCCGAGGATCTTGCCGTATGTGTAGGCGAGGTTCGCCATGATGACGAAACTCCTCCACGGATAGCTCCAGGCGAAGCCGTGTACCCACTTCCTCGGGTGCATAAGGGCCTCAGTTACCAAGGAGCCCGCAGACCTCCCGTACCACCGGAGGCAACACTACCATCGCCAGGGCGATGTCCCGAGCACATGTTAGGGCTTTGCGGATATGGCGGCTCCCCACACCACCGCCCTGCACAGGCGGGGGATTCCCAGGTAGGTTTCAAGCGCAGCCAGGGACAGGGCTACGAGGGGAGTAGAGGGGTGGATGTTTGGTGCCGAGTGCCCTGAACTCGGCGCAGCGCTAGAGCGCGAAACGGCGGGTGGGGGAAGCGAGCGGGAGTATCGTGAGGATAGGTTCTCGTAGCGGGAGTCTTGCGCTAGATAATTAGGAGGGGGCACTAAATTATGGTAGTATCCGATATAACGTCGCTATATAGAGCAGAGCCAAGTGAGGGGGGAGGGAAGGGGAAGGGGAAGGGTTGCCGAGATGAAGCCGGTGATGGTGAGTCCCCAGAGGGAAGAGCACAGACTGTTTGATCAGAAGTAGAGAGTGCCTTCGCCTAGAGATGCGCAGGGGGTGTCTAGTCTTCGTAATGGAGCGGGTTAGCGGGGAGTTAGTTGGGAGAGTAGACGCGCGGAGTTCTTAGCGGTGACTGGATGGGGGTTGTGGAGGTTGAACCCCCCGTAGGCGGTGTGGGCCAGAGGTTCGCGGGCGGCCAGAGAGGAGGGGTCTCCCGAACTCCTAGCGACGGAAGGAAGACGGAAGTCGCTCTGTGCTTGCTGTTCATGTTGTACGCAGTTAGGATGGCTCGCCGGGGTGCTGTGGTGCTGTGAAAGGCTTTGGATATTTCTCCTATAAATTCACGTGGTTACACCCACGACTTATCAATTCTGCAAGCAAACAGATCGACAGCGAAACCCCAACGCCAAGAGTTCGCGTAAGAAAAATGCGATCACCATCCCATGTTTTAGGGTTAAGTTACAAGTACAGTAGTGGGGAAATTCACTCCTTCTCTTCTCTATTGGGCTCAACTAACAGTAAAGACAGGAGTATATATAAATCACAACGAAGCCGTCTTCCTATTTTCCCATAGCTCGCCACATATATCAACTCTCTTCCGCGCGTGTCCTCCTTTCCTCTTTTGCATGCCCCCATACTAAAATAAAAATGACAAAGACCCCGACTGTTCGTAGCCCCCGAGCATCCAACTCTTCCGCTCTCCCTTCCAGCTCTGATATACCAAGCGCATTCTAAGAAACTATCCAAACAATGAAACAATGGAGTGAGTATGCCGACCAGCACCTGCCGGTAACACTTCCAACAATCAGGACTCGTTGCCCTCGCAACACCCCTCTCCCTCAGTTCGCGGACCGAAAAGGATGCCCATCAAGTACTCGAGTACCGTAGAATTCCATAAATAATCCGCACCGCTCATTCAACTCAGCTGAAGATCAGCGGATTATCTAAGGGGCCGTACTCACGTGAACCACATTTTGGACGGCTATGGCTTATTCCTAGGTATGGCTTTTTTACGGAATTCTACGGTATAGTGATTCTTGTTTACCAATACATTAATTCGTACAATCTTTCCCTACATTGCGAGCACCCACCCGGCAGAGCGAGCAGGGGGTATGCCCAATACTTTATTAGGGTTTAGCAACGTAAGCTAGAGGCGAACAGAGATCCCGCCCATGAGGGATTAGCGTTTAGTTTAAGGAAGTAAAGAGTAGGAAAGGATGAGTGGATGAGAATGTCACTTGCAATGGGTAATACTAAGAGAGAATACAAACTATGGTGGACTGGGAAGGCTCCAACTAAATTTAAGTGCTAGTGCATGTCTTCTAACAGAATCTAACCCGAGTCGCTTAAGCCCTACCCCCTGCTCAATTTGCCGGGTGCTCGCAACGGAGGGAAATACCGGTATTGCAACCTGCGCATCACAAAAGTCAGTATCATATCAAGGAGTGTGCTCATCCGTACTTGCAGTGTGCTTGACTCCTAAGCCCACAAACACAACCACAAGCCTCTAACACCCAAGCCGGGATTTGCGGTGTCGGCCCACCAGTTAGTAATAAATACAGTATCAACCCAGGACAAAGCTTTTCTTCCGACATACGGTTTTGGACCAAATTTAACGAAAATATACCTTTTTTTCTTCAAACCTACGGTTCCCAACACTATCTACATGAAAACACTTCCAATCTTTCCATCAGCTAGGGAATGACAATCCATTCAAACTTCTAGAAGTCGAAGAGCAAGGGGTCAAAGCTGCTTTCATTGTTTATAGTTGTATCGACTTGTGTGCAGGTGACCTATATTTTTGTATGGTGCTCCATACGGGGAAGCACGTGGCAACCAATTCCGAATACTTGAATGACCCCCTCTCCACCTGTTTGTAATAAGACTTCTGTAATATTCCTCAAGTTGTCCACAGGTCTACTAATACATTGCCAAATTTTCTAGAATTCTAATAGATATGGTACTATGAGAAAAGATGGTGAAGGTGGTTAATTTTGGTGTAAGAATGACATCGGGGGGAAGGTTTTGCTCTGGTAATGAATATTGAAAACCATCTTAATCCCACAACAACCCAAGTCGATACCACGGTCGAAATGCAGAGTCCTATCACCAGATCCCAGGCTACTAGAGAGGGGTAGCCACGCAAATATACAGGCCTTCATATTAATAGTCATTGGAGTTGTGGCCGTAGCTGAAATGGATGCTAAAGCAACACACGATCTTTGGGTGATAATCTGTGGCTTCGCGGATAAATACTGAAAGTGGTTTTGAATGGTGCCACTGCTGTAGTATTAGTTTCCCAAATTTTTGCTACTTTGGTTCAAAAGAGAAAAAAAAGAGAGGCGTGAACCGGCATGGTCGAACATAGTGTTGCACCTAGGAATCCACCCAGGGTTGCTGACAAAATAAATTCTAGGAGTTGGTGTAACGGCGTTCGGGTCCAGTGACCGGAATCACGATTATCAGTTTGGTGTAAGGCTCTATCAACCCCGCTTTCCCTCGACCACGGACATTTCGTTAAAACCCCGATTAACCAACACCCCGCTCTCAGCAACACCCAAAGCAGCAGAAAGTGAAAAATGTCACAAGCATTCAGCAATAACAATAACTCTTTCAACAACGCCAATATCTCCAATACCTTTAACTACACTTCCTCCGATGAGAGATCTGAAATACTGGCATGGCTATCTCCGTTAGAGCCACGGGCGCGACATCGAGACATCGGGGCCCGCCGGATCGACAGCATAGGAGCATGGCTGCTTGAAACTGAAGAATTCAAATGCTGGTACAATGGCAACAGGGAGGATGCATCTTATCGTCCAACCTTATTTTGCAACGGCAATCCCGGAGCGGGGAAGAGCTATATCACGTAAGAGAATGTATCGTTGCGGGGAACCAAAGAATATTATTGCTAACAGATTGCGCCAATAGTTCACTAGTGATAGACAAGCTGTGCGACGAGGCCGTCGAGGGAAATCCCATCGTTGTGTGTTTTTACTTCGACTTCGCTGCCCGGAATGAACAGTCACCAGTAAATATGCTTGGATCCCTTCTGAGGCAGCTTGTTAGCGGACAAGGGGAAATTCCTGAAGTGATAGCCCGGGCTTTTCGAAAGGAGAAAATGTCAATTGGGGGTAGAGGACTACAGGTTTCGGGAATTTTAAACATGTTCCAGGCAACCATAGCTATGAGGCGCGCATTTATATGTGTTGACGCACTTGATGAATGTGTGCTGGAGCATCGAATGGTGGTTCTTGAATCGTTAGGGAAGATTGTGCTAGGGTCTCAGAATACCTGTATATTTATGACCGGAAGACCACATGTGCGGAGCGTGGTGGAGAGGGGGTTGGGTGGAGCAGCAACATCTATATTTATACGGGCAACGGAAGATGGGATCCTTGAATTTCTGCGCGAGAAACTTAGGAAGGACGCGATCCCAGGTATTATGAGCAGCAAATTGGAGGTGGATATCACGAAGACCATTCCCACAATAAGTTCAGAAACGTATGTAGTGTAGGAAAGAGGTGAAGGTCAAAACTACCCCAAATCAATGACTGACATATTTGAACCTAGATTCCTGCTAGCCTCTCTCCACATCGATGCAATCCTAAGAGGTACCACGGTTGCTCGACGGAGAAAGACACTCAAGTCAATAAAAGATGGTGGAGGGTTAGGGGCTGCATACGGTGCGACGCTAGAGCGTATAAAAGCTCAGGACGAGGAAAAGGTGGACCTTGCGATAGCCACTCTCACATGGGTCTGTCATTCGGAGCGGCCATTACAGGTGAACGAGCTATGCCATGCGCTAGCAGTGGAGATAGGAGAAACGGATTTTGATCCCGATAATGTTCCTTCAATAGGCACGCTGCTAGACTACTGCCAAGGCCTAATCGCAGTCGACGCGGAAGCTTTGACTGTGCGGTTGATCCACTATACTGTTCAAGAGTATCTTTGCAGTCACCCAGATCTCTTCAGCAAACCTCAGTCGATACTCGCAGAAACCTGTTTAACATATCTCAACTCTCAACAAGTCACGGACCTCACATCCCATTCTCCCTCAGGCACTCAAAGTATGCCATTCTTCAAATATTCTGCGAGATATTGGGGAACGCATGCGAACAGGGATCTCTCAGGCCGTGCGAGGGATCTTGCCTTAGAGCTCTTAAACCAGTATGGAGATCACATATCCGCCGTATCACTTCTGGAGCAGGAACTGTATCCCAACTATATCGGGCCCATCCCTACTTCACCGCTCTTCTCTGGACTACACTGCGCATCGCTCTTCGGGATTGTCGAACTTGTGACTGTATTGATCAATGCTGGAGGTCAAGAGGTGGACCAACCAGACTGTGCAGGTCGAACTCCGCTCACCTGGGCGGCGATTAATGGACACGAAGGGGTGGTCAAGCTACTACTAGAACGAGGAGATGTCGACCCCAATCGCCCAGATAAGAATGATCGAACACCACTCGGATGTGCTGCTATTGAGGGATACGAAGGAGTGGTCAAGTTATTTCTAGAACGGGGAGATGTCGACCCCAATCTCCCGGATAAATATCATACAGGACCGCTCGGGTGGGCCTCTAACAAGGGACACGAAGGGGTTCTCAGGCTCCTGCTGGAACGGGGAGATGTCGACCCCAATCACCCAGATGTGTATGATCGAACACCACTCGGGGATGCTGCTGTTAAGGGACACGAAGGAGTGATCAAGTTACTTCTAGAACGGCGGGATGTCGACCCTAATCGCCCAGATAAAAATGATCGAACACCACTCGGATGTGCTGCTGTTGAGGGACACGAAGGAGTGGTCAAGTTACTTCTAGAACGGCGGGATGTCGACCCTAATCGCCCAGATATAGATCGAACACCACTCGGATGTGCTGCTGTTGAGGGACACGAAGGAGTGATCAAGTTACTTCTAGAACGGGGGGATGTCGACCCTAATCGCCCAGATAAAAATGATCGAACACCACTCGGATGTGCTGCTGTTAATGGACACGAAGGAGTGGTCAAGTTACTTCTAGAACGGGGGGATGTCGACCCTAATCGCCCAGATATAAATGATCGAACACCACTCGGATGTGCTGCTGTTGAGGGACACGAAAGAGTGATCAAGTTACTTCTAGAACGGGGGGATGTCGACCCTAATCGCCCAAATGAAAATGATCGAACACCACTCGGATGTGCTGCTGTTAAGGGACACGAAGGAGTGGTCAAGTTACTTCTAGAACGGGGGGATGTCGACCCTAATCGCCCAGATATAAATGATCGAACACCACTCGGGTGTGCTGCTGTTGAGGGACACGAAGGAGTGATCAAGTTACTTCTAGAACGGGGGGATGTCGACCCTAATCGCCCAGATAAAAATGATCGAACACCACTCGGATGTGCTGCTGTTAATGGACACGAAGGAGTGGTCAAGTTACTTCTAGAACGGGGGGATGTCGACCCTAATCGCCCAAATGAAAATGATCGAACACCACTCGGATGTGCTGCTGTTAAGGAACACGAAAGAATCGTGCAACTATTGCAAGCCCTGAAATCTACCGAAACTCTAGATACGCAGCTGCCCCACCCGCTATAACGCAACCGTGATGAAGTAGAAGCATTGGGCGCTCTATTAATCACCTTCGGATCTCATAGGGTTCACCCCTCTCCCGTACCGGCCTCCGGGAGTCCTGTCTTGTACGCATTGCTGGTAATACCATCTTCATGCCAGTCCAGTCCGATTAACGTGATCTTTAAATTCCCCCGGCCGTCATTCACAAGAATGCCACCTGTATGTAATCATACACCCATGAAACTTCGGGTATTTTCTCGCGCTTATGACCAAAGGCTGACGAATTTCTCTTCATTCTATTTAGTCTACAGCATCCGGGTGCATATTCTATTTTTTTATCTTCCGCAATTTATATTGGTTACCATTCCTCGGCGAAACAGATCCTTTATTCCAAAATCCTGCTTTCCAACTCTCCTTTATGTATTCATTTCTTCCCCGTTTTCCCTTGCCAGCGATAGATGGGTAGACGGGCAGATAGATAAACCGCATATAGAGTTCTCTTTCCAATGCCCGAAGCCCTAGTGTAATCTTTCCAAGAGCCACCACAGACAAGGGAATCAACCCTAAACATTGTGATTCCAGTATGGCATTCTTCTCAGCATCGATTGGCGCTCGAGTTACACCCTCCTTTAGCATCGCGAGATTCTCAAGTTACGAGAGTTGTGGCTTAAAAACGGGTACATGCCTGCACTTCAGACAAGGCTTTGCCCAAAAGAGAAATCTCAATACCAGGAGCAAACAAGAAAAGCATCGCAGAAATTTAAAAGCATGGTTCACCATACTGTGAATTCGGTAAAATTCAAATGCTAAGAGGCCGCCACCACTCTCGCAAATCGAGAATCTCGCGACCCTACAGGAGGTTGTAAAGGGTGTAGAGATATCCGACATATACAAAACTATGCAAAATAATTGAGACACAACCAAACCCGCCCAAATGTTAATAGATAATGTAGAAAAGTAGCATATGAGACAAAAATTCTTGCTTGTGGGCCACGGAAGACAATAGATCCAACAATACATGAACCATTGCTGTCGAGTGAGATATTGTGAAGCGGCGGAATCGCAAGAACGTTTTTGCCCATTTTTGTTTTCCGCGGTCTTGACCAATGGGGTGGGAGCTGGCGCTTACCGGGTTACTGGGGTGCAGCAAGGGACCCCCATCTGTCCTAGTCCTTTCCAGTAGCAGATTTAGATTCAGACTCTTAATTCATAATGCCATTGCTTTCTCACAGCAAAACCGATCAATCCAAAGGTTTGTAGTTACAGTAGTGGTTCCATGAACTGGAGTCATGGGAAATCAGTGTTCTCAACGGGGCAGTCCGTCCGTCCTGAAGGCAGACGGCGGTGGACGGTGTTAAGCGGTCCCGTCCGGTCTTTTTCAAAACTTGCCCTGCGCCCCGGTGCGAAGGACTATAAGCCCCGCCGTCCCCCGCCGTCCACCGTGAAACATGTTTCATACCAAGGAACACTCCCGAATTAGTAAGGAATCTCGCCTCGGGGCAAGATTGCTTATGTCATCCCAGCTTTCCTCAGTGCCTCGGGAATATTCTTATTATTCTTATAGCAGGAATCCGAGTGCTAGTATATGATAGAAAAAAAGAAGCAGGGGAACATACAACGAGCACAACGCCACCAGGTTTTTCCATTAGAAGTTGTACACTCCGAACCATTTTCAGAACAGACGCAACTCTTTCTCATCTTACGCCTTCTCTCATAAATCTTAGATGGTTTCTTGTGATGCAGGCTCCGTGTGTTTATCCGACATGGTTTCCTAGCTTGGATCAGGGCTTAAAGATGCAAGAGAAGTAAGAAACGTTGCAATAAGAGGATGGTAGGTAGGTACGATTTCTGGATTAAGCGATATGCCCGATGCCTGGCCCTAGCGGTATATTATGGGATATATTCTACCCCTATTTATCTCTCCTAGATAGCCTCAGGTTTCTTTTAATCTTATTAGATGAATTTCTGTATTTGCTCGAGAAGGGTGTCATGAAATGCTGTTGATAGGATTCATAGTCCTCCGCAGTCCCCCGCAGTCTCCCGTAGTCCCCCGCAGTCTCCCGTAGTCCCCCGTAGTCCCCCGTAGTCCCCCGTAGTCCCCCGTAGTCCCCCGTAGTCCCCCGTAGTCCCCCGTAGTCCCCCGTAGTCCCCCGTAGTCCCCCGTAGTCCCCTGCCATCCCCACGCTAAAAATGTCTTACCTTGCAGGGCCCGCCGTCCGCCACAAAGACGGCCGTCCTGAGGGTTCTAGGACGGGTGTGGACCGCATTTTGCCGTCCCGTCCGGTCCAGGGCTCTTGGCAGTCCCCCCGTAGGGCCCTACGGGGGCCCCGGACCGTTGAGAACACTGTGGGAAATTGGGAATGGATGCGCGGACTCAGGGTGGGGACATTCATTCCAGATCGATATGATACATTGGACTCCTGCGAGGTCCATAGAAAGTGATACCCTAAGAACCACGAACATACACTCTGGATATTAGCAGCGGTGGCTGGCATATATCATTGTGGTACGCATATTTTCACCGCATTTTTGCTTCTAGTAGTACGTTCTTCACCTCCACGGGCTTGGAATACGATTTACATAATGGTAACAGCCACTCAGCAGAACACCACAACTCTTGAAATATCAAGGTTTCAAGTCTTCCAATCCGCCATTTTTCAACCCTGTAGACGGCTGAAGTCAAACTTATATTGGACGGGATGCCCTACCAGCCCGGCTGGAGGACAATTCCAGTTCCGTCATCCTAGATGGGCGCTCATACTTTCAAGTCGAGCCACTGATTTCGGGTCCCTCACTTTTCATCTCGTAAATCATATTTCTCATGGGTAACCTGAGGGGCAAGCAAACATACAGTGGATTTTTGAGCAAGGCATCAGGGTTCGCAAGCGGCTAAGCCGGCCTGCAGATGGCCTGCAGATATAGTGTCCGGCCTGGGATTTGTAGGCCAGGCTTCCGGCATATCCAGTCTCATTAGTAAATATCCCGTTTATAGGTAACCGACATCTTCGGATGCCGGGAAATATCTGCGGATATTTGACGATGCCCGCAGATATCTGAAGATGCCTACAGATATCGAAAGCCTGCAGATATATGCAGGCCATGTCAAACAGACCTTTAAAGCCAGATTGTGGCCCAAGTCCGGCCCTCCCCCCCCTCCAAAAAAGCCCAGCCGCTAGACCTCAAGCCTGGCCGGACCGACCGCCTGAGAACACTGTGAAATATTATCACCAAGCCAATTCCGACCGTTGGTAATAGGTAGTTTTGACCCATCCCGAGATTTGAATTAGAAATCAGATCAAAGGCGAGGGCAAAACCCTCTTACCTCAAAACAACCTTCTTCTCACTTGCGGGAACCTCTCTCGTTTTGTTTGCTACAGGTCATCAGAATACATCACTGGTAGGTTGACTGAGGTCCCCCGCCGCAAGGCAATTTGCCTTACATAGGGCAGTGTCCTGCGGTCCCATTCCACCTCCTTGGCATCATCCCCGCCCCCACTGTAGGGCCCCCGGGCGGCTCAGAAGACCGGGCATGATCGTAATTACTGATATGGTTTGAGAACACGTTCAGTACACTAGGAAAAATGTCTAAACTTGCCACTCCATACTAGTAGTAATAAGGACCACGAGTATTTGTGATCAAGCATAAGGCGTTGTATGTATCTGCTAAGAATGAGGTATATCTGATGGAGTAACCCCATCGTGGTATGTTAGGTTAGGGCACACTTGTAGGTGTGAGCAGGGCTATTGACCAGACCGCGCGGCGGTGACTGGTGTTGTGTGGTAGGAGCCCACTGTGCGGGCCACCAC
>Ga0307517_10000363_pt1 | contig 78039 bp, 73 predicted proteins | sample 23_EM_MG_FD_194515 | JGI IMG/M metagenome (GOLD analysis project Ga0307517, IMG submission 194515) | Populus trichocarpa ectomycorrhiza microbial communities from riparian zone in the Pacific Northwest, United States - 23_EM | ecosystem: Host-associated > Plants > Roots > Unclassified | place... | reverse complement strand
CGGTGAATAATATAAAGTTAGGAAAATCCATGCCATTTGGTCCATGCATTACAAAACGCCATTTCCCTCCGGGCTTTATCTCAATTTCGTAAAAAGTATTAGTAAAGCCTGCGGGGCCCCACCAGTTTATAAGGTACGCCGGATTGGTCCATGCTTTGAAAACCAGCTGGCGTGGTGCGTCAAAAACACGGCTTACTATTATTTCGCGATCATCTGTCTTGCCGCTGAACTTATCAGCATAAATCAATTGTTGGCTCATTTTATTTATTGAATTGTTCTGTTAATCGTTTATTTCCTGAAGATACTCAGCCAACTGATCAAATGTTCCACCAAAGCCCTGCTCCATCGATTTCTGCATTTCTTCGAATTTGCTGTATTCTTCTTCAGTTGCGTTAATTGGCCCGCCCCTTAGCGATAATGTAGTTTTCCCGTCGTTTTCAGCAAATGTTACCGTATTCAGAATCTCCAGAGGCCAGGGATGAAGCATCGGCGATTGTATAACATTACCATCCTCATCAGCAAAAGAACTGATAAAAACTATTCGTTCAGGCTCTACTATCTCGCGGTAAACAAATTTGCCCCACATTTTCTGCTCCCCAAAATTCATACTATAATGGAAGATGCCACCGGGGCGAAACTCCAGCTTCTTTATATCGATATCAGCCCCTTTCGGCCCCCACCATTGTGCCAGACGCGCTGCTTCGCCCCAAGCTTTGAATACAAGTTTACGCGGCGCACCGAACACCCGGGTAAAGACAAACTCATTTCTTTTTGCCATGTTTTTTATTTTTAGATTGTAACTCCTTCAGATAACTATCCAGCGAATCAAACCTTGCTTCCCAAAACTGGCGGTACTGCTCTACCCAGTCTGATACCTCGTTTAGTTTTTCCAGCCGGCCCTCACAAAACCGTTCACGGCCCTGCTGCTTTATTTCGAGCAAACCGCATTCGGCCAATATTTTCATGTGCTTGTATATCGCCGCCCGGCTCACATCAAAGTTTTCGCTCACCGAATTTATATTGAGCGACTTGTGCGCTATCATCCCTAATATCTCTCTCCTCGTCGGATCGGCAATAGCCTGGAACACATCTCTTCTCATATATTATGAAACCTTTTGGTTGCAAATATAAATGCAACCTTTCGGTTTCACAAATTTTTTTTAAAATAGATCAAAGAACTTTTAATAAATGCCTGTTTTACAAATGCATAATACAAACTTAGTGGCAAAAACAAGGGCGTGAAACAGGTGAATGCGGCAATCCGGGGGGCGAATTGCGACAAGAGCAATTGCTGTATATAGCAAAAAAGCCCTTAGGCAGGGCTAAAGACTTATGCTTTTCCAATAAAAGAAAAGCGCTTCCCTGTATGAGGGAAGCGCTTCTTATAGTTTACGTGTTAAGTTTCTTATTGGGTTAATCCTGTTAAAAGGTTAACGTTACATGAGTTGTTACGCCATTCGCTGTAACATCAGCCTGATGATTACCCAGGAAGGTAATTGTACCTTTTATATTCCAGTTGCTGCCATATGATGCGAAAGTTGCTGTACCGCTCAAGATATCTTTGTTGGTTACGTCGATCTTCAAATCTGTCAGTTCATAAAAAGCACCACCAATTTCCGGAGTAGCATTACCTGTATAAGTGATAGAAGTATGCAAATCATTAGTACCGCTTACACCGATAAATTCGTTTTGTGCATCCAGTGATTTGATAGTATACCATTGTTGTACTTTATAGGTAGATACTGATTGAGGTGTAGTTCTAACAGTATTTAATGAATCGTAAGCTGAATAACCAGATAACTTACCATCTATACAATTAAAGTAGAATTTCAGGTTACCACCGGTATGAATTGTTGTATCAACTATAGTCGCGTTATAATTCACCAGCGAATCGGTATAAAAACCGCAAAGTGTATTTGAAGTGGTACAACCGCAAGCAGTGTGTGGGCCAAGGTGATCTGCAACAGATACATTAACACCATCTTTCAGGTTTACACCACCAAATGATCCGGCTAATGATTTTGAAAGGTTCAAAGCGATTTGGGTGCTCAATGCTGCATTTGTTGGTTTAGCAGGGGTAGGAGCAGTAACACTGTCTTTACGACATGAGGTATATGCTAACAGTACACAAACCAGGATTGGGAATATAGGTTTCATGTAACTTTTAACAACATTTTTTGTTTTGTAAATTTTCGTTTCCATTTTTTTTGTTTTTAGGGCTATCAATTAATCAGTAGATAAAATATAATTCTGATAAGTGATAGCCAATTACTATACCACTAAATGCCTGAATGTAAGCCAAAGGCCATTTTGGGCTAAACTTAAGCATTTTAGCTCACATATAATAAATGCCGAAAAATCAGTATGTTATGAACGGGTACCTAAGGTGAGCAATATTTAATAAAAACTGTGCCGTAAAAATTAACCGAATAGAAAGGCTGCCAATAAACGCAATAATATCAAATATTTACGGGGAAAATTGGGGGAAATACTTCCACAAAATTCATCACTAAATTTCCCCAAAGGAAAAAAATCAGCATTTATATGAAAATATTAATCCTGTGCAGGCAGGTTAAATGCTTCTCTGAGCAGATTTTATTCACCAAATAAGAAAAGCCACTCAATGAGTGGCTTTAGTGGTCCTTAGACTACAAAACTCGAACTCTTTTATGGTTGATTTGTATTGTGCGGCGGATTTGGAATGCAATTTATTGTAGTTTTGAACAACCCATTTAATAAAGGAAGTTAAATGTTTTTGAGTTCAGATATTTTCAATTTAATTGGAGTCGAATATCTATTATTGGACAAGTCTGCAGTATAAGATTTTTTAGGACTTAAAGTCAAAACATCGTCCTTAAATGTAATAGTGTCAATTAAATAGTATATATCCTCGTAAACATAAAGTGGGATAAACCCTTCACGTTTGGAATTATCCTTTTTATCTACATATTCTACAATTGCTCTGGTTGATGCGCTTATTGGATTAATTTGATAGTCTATATTAATTTTATAAATATTTGTTTCCTTGGTTTTATAATTAATTCTGACTTCGGTATCAGCCTTGTTCATTATTGTTTCTACCTCTTCAACTCTCTTTAGCATTAAATTTTCAGAAGCGCTAATATATTTTAATACCCTAAAAGTTATTGATTTTAGCAGATCGTTTTTGTCATTATCTGTAAGTGCATTATATTCTTTCGCCAACAATCCATAATCAACATACTTTATTCTTTTGTCAATATTCCTTTTTGAAATTAGAAGATCGTTCTCATTAAGGGCCGTTGTTAAGTTTATATAAATGTGATCGATCTCCCCATAAGAAAAATTAAGTTCATTTAACTTTCTTGCAATTCTTTGCCCAATATAATTTGTGTCTGCGGTAGGATGAAATAATTTTCCCAAATAACCAGGATATAATTTATCAACACTATCACTTTCGTAATATCGAATATCTTTAATGATTCTATCTGCCATATAGGTTTGGGTTTAGATAACGTTGGAAATGTACGAAAATAGTATTCGAACAAGAAACCGTTCAATTATAAATTCTCAGTGAAAATAAAAGCCTCCAGATTTTCCATCTGAAGGCTTTTCAATAATCTTCCCATGTTGTTCCCAAGGTGGGTCATTTTGTGGTCCCGACGAGAATCGAACTCATATCTAAAGTTTAGGAAACTTCTATTCTATCCGTTGAACTACGGGACCGTTTTGAATGTGCAAATACATGGATGTGCAGATGTGCAAATTCTAAGGTGCAAATGTGCAAATTATAGATGAGTCTGTCAAAAACATTTGCACATCTGCATATTAGCACATCTGCACATCAGGATTATCTGACAACAGATCCATTATGTATGTCGTCGATTGGTGATACAAAACTTAACTTGCCATCACTATCCTCGGCCATCAGGATCATTCCCTGCGATACAATACCTTTTATTTCACGCGGCTCCAGGTTTACCAAAATGCTTACCCTTTTCCCAATAATAGCCTCTGGTTCATATTGTTCGGCCAGGCCGGACACTACAGTTCGCTGATCAATACCGGTATCAATAGTCAGCTTAAGCAACTTCTTGGTTTTGGCTACTTTCTCAGCTGTAAGTATGGTACCTATGCGGATGTCCATTTCGGCAAAAGCCTCGTAATTGATATTGGCTTTGGCAGGTATTACTTCAATACTTTTCACGCCGGCAGTTGCTGCTTCTTTCTTCAACCGCAATTTTTCTATTTGCTTTTCAATCACTTCGTCTTCCACTTTTTCAAACAACAACGCAGCAGCATTCAACTGGTGCCCGTTTTTGAAAACCATTTCATCCTCAAAACCGATCTGATCAGAAGGCCAGTTAAGCATATGCAATATCTTTTTGGCAGTAGCGGGCAAAAATGGCTGCAGGCAAGCCGCTAAATGACCTATCAATACCAAGCAATTATGCAGGGCAAGCTTAGCATCATCCGGGTTGGTTTTGATGGTTTTCCAGGGCTCCCTTTCGGTCAGGTAACGGTTACCCAAACGGGCTATCTCCATAACTGTTTGCATCCCTTGCCTGAATTTGTAGGTCTCTAAACTGCGTTCCAGCTCATCATAAAAGCGGCCGAGGTCAGCATTTATACCATTATCATTTAATGCAATTATACCGCTGTCGCTTTCCACCCTGCCATCAAAAAACTTGTGCATCAGTATCATTACCCTGTTCACAAAGTTTCCTAATATGGCTACCAGTTCATTGTTAACACGGGCCTGGTAATCTTTCCATGTAAACTCGCTGTCGCTTGTTTCGGGTAATATTGACGTTAATACATAACGTAGTTCATCCTGTTTGCCGGGGAACTCTTCCAAATATTCATGCAGCCAAACCGCGTGGTTACGCGAGGTGGAAAGTTTATCTCCTTCGAGGTTTAAGAACTCATTTGCCGGAACATTCTGCGGTAACACGTATTCGCCATGCGCCCTTAAAATAGCCGGGAAAATAATACAATGAAAAACAATATTATCCTTGCCTATAAAATGGATCAGGCAAGTTTCGTCTTCCTCCTTCTCCTGCTTTTTCCAGTACAACTTCCAGTCTTTTCCGTGATCAAGGGCCCATTGTTTCGTTGCCGATATGTAGCCGATAGGGGCATCCATCCAAACATAAAGCTTTTTGCCTTTGGCTTCCTGCAAGGGCACATCAATCCCCCAATCCAGGTCGCGGGTCATTGAGCGGGGCTGTAAACCCGATTTAAGCCACGATTTACATTGCCCGAATACGTTTACTTTCCATTCATCCGCTTTGGTATCTATCCATTTCTCCAGCCATGGCTGATACTTATCCAAGGGTAAATACCAGTGTTTTGTCGGCTTTAAAACAGGCGGCTTGCCGCTCAGGGTTGATATTGGGTTGATCAGGTCTGTCGGGTTAAGTGAAGTACCGCAATTTTCGCACTGGTCGCCATAGGCATTGGGATTGCTGCAGTTAGGGCAGGTGCCGATAATGTAACGGTCGGCCAGGAACTGCTGAAAATCCTCGTCAAAATATTGTTCGGAGTATTTCTCTACAAACTCACCCTTCTCATACAGGTTCAAAAAAAACTCCTGCGACAGGTCATGATGAATTGGCGAAGACGTGCGGTGATAAATATCGAATGATATACCAAATTCTTCAAAGCTCTGCTTGATCTGGCTGTGGTACTTGTCGATTATAGCCTGTGGGGTGGTACCCTCTTTTTTTGCTTTTATGGTGATGGCTGCGCCATGCTCGTCAGATCCGCATATGTACACCGCATCCTGCTTTTTCAGCCTCAGATACCTTACAAAAATATCAGCAGGCAGGTATGCGCCGGCCAGGTGACCAATATGCAGCGGTCCGTTGGCATAAGGCAGAGCCGACGTGATGGTGTATCGTTTAAATTTATTAAGTTGTGACATTAAATGTGCGTCCTTATCTCTAATTTGGCAAAGATAATTTATTTGAGTCGGAAAGTCCGTACGTCGGAAAGTCCGCAAGATTTTTTTAATTCCCGATGATGAATGAACCCTCTGGATTAATCCCTTATCTAAAAAAAGGCGATAAAATAGCGATAACCTGTCCTGCAAAAAAACTACCCAAACCGATGACTGATGCCGTGGCCCTGCTGCAATCATGGGGGTTGGAGGTGGTGATCGGTGAAACTGTTGAGGCCTCTTATCACCAGTTTGCAGGTGACGATGACTTGCGCGCCCGGGATCTGCAGCGTTTTATTGATGATGACAGTATAAAAGCCATCATAGCTGCCCGAGGCGGGTATGGCACGGTCAGGATGATCGATAAGGTTGATTTTAGCCGTTTTAAGACACATCCTAAATGGCTGGTAGGGTTTAGTGATATTACTGTACTTCATGCGCACCTGTTCGCTAATTTTAAGGCGCAAACTATACACGGCCAAATGCCTGTAAACATTCCTGATGCTTCGGCGCATTCATTAGAAACACTCCGGAGAGCCTTATTTGGCGAAGAATTAAGCTATCAATTTGATTCGCACACCCTGAACCGTTCCGGTGAGGCTGCTGGTATTGTAGTCGGCGGCAACCTTAGCCTGCTGGTTGCCGTGCAGGGTTCGGTATCCGATTATAATTACGATGATAAAATACTTTTTATTGAGGATGTAGGCGAATACCTCTATTCTATCGACCGCATGATCCGCACACTTGACCGCGCCGGTAAGCTCCGGAACCTTGCCGGGTTAATAGTAGGCGGATTTACCGAGATAAAAGATAATGATATCCCATTTGGCCAGACTGTGCCTGAGATTGTGATGGAAGTAGTAAAAAACTATAATTACCCGGTTTGTTTTGATTTCCCGGCAGGACACATCCCCGACAATCAATCCCTTGTATTTGGAAAAATGCTTAACCTATCGGTAAACAACAAGCACGTTGTAGCAAATTGTAGTTAAATATTGATTAATGCGATAACCATTTTCTCAATACTGATAGTTAAATTTGATTTAGCAAATCAACAAATCACTCATTCTATTATTAAAACGCATGGCACTTTTTGGCAATTTAGGTAACTACAAAAATTTTGGTCTGTTAATTATTCGCGTCGGCTTAGGTATTATGTTCATTTACCATGGGTTTCCCAAATTACAGGGCGGCATAAAAACCTGGGAAATGCTGGGGAATGCTACAGGAACTGTCGGAATTCATTTCTGGCCGGTGGTATGGGGGCTTTTAGCTGCATTAGTTGAAGCAGTTGGGGGATTTTTCCTCATCATCGGTCTTGTTTTCAGGCCTGTATGCTTATTACTGATGATAGAACTTATCGTAGCAGCACTGTTTATGCTGCATCAAAAGGGCCCTGATGGAGGGCTAATGGCTGCATCGCACGCTATTGAAGATGCGATTATGTTTGCCGGCTTACTGTTTGTAGGACCGGGTAAATATAGTGCAGATAAGAAATAGGATTACCAAAGCAATAATACCCCTCATCAACACCTCATCAACAACCATTCGTGCTTAGATTATTGGGGTAATTTCAGATATACTCAGTTTTGAACGTCACCCTTACAGAACAAGATTTAATTTTACTAAACATCTCAGTTTATCTTTAAGGGCGTGCCATAATTAATAAACTAATTCAGGCTAACAGCACAAAAAAGCCGCCTCAATTTTCTTGAGGCGGCTTTTACTATTTTAATATTTGCTTACTTTATAAGACTATTAATTCCGTTTTAAAGTAATATTCATTACACGTGGAGCACCGGTATTATATGCAACATGTAATGTGAATGTCTGAGTAGCAGGATCATATGTATTTGTCATGCCAGCAGGAACAAATAATGTTTGATAAGTACTGGTACAAGTAACAGTATTATCCGGGTTAACAGTTACGTTCAAGTCAGCTTGCAAATCAGCCAGAGCCGGACCATCAACTGACGTAGCACCCGAGGTAACCATGTTTACGTTGTAATCGAATGGCAGTGTTCCTAAAGCCGGGTGGATCCTTTCACCAGTTGCGTGGTACGAACCATCATATTGATTTTTCACCCCGAACACAGAAACTATAGTATCAGGTGCAACCTTTTTTGTAAGGCCCGCACCGACACCTGTTAAAGCATAAATTACCGCATACTTCTTTGATGCATCAAATTGAGTTCCATCAACATTCAGCACTAGTTGTTTTGCAAAATCGCCAGGTTTAAAATTTATCGTTAAACCGGTTGCCGTTGCAACTACAGAGTTATCCGCAGCTTGTGTAGCCAATGTACTCGGAATTGTCGAATAAGTTGTCCCGTTAGCCGTATTATAGTCATCAACCGAAAGAGCCGTTAATGTAGCAGTTCCCGTCTTTTGTAAATCACCACTACTAGCGGCGTCTCTTCTCACCGTAAACATAGCAACAGGCTTTATTTCAGTAAAAGGTAAAAAATACTGATTGTATGCCGGCGCCTCACCAATCCAGACAAATGTCTTGCCTGAGCTACCTGTTTCAGCGCCCTTAAACGAGTCCTTACGGCAAGCGCTGAAAAGCACCATAAGACAACTGCTGAGCAACAGATATTTTAAAATTTTATTTTTCATTTGAGTAATTTTTTAATGTTAATGAAAGTATCATAGATAATTTTACTTGTTTCATCCTTTCGTTTATCAACTATGGATATGATAGCTTCAAATATGTTAATTTAAAAATCAGTATCTACTTATGGTGTTATATCCCACCAAACACGATTATCCTGGGAATCTGTACCTGCGGCCGGTCCGGTTTCCCTTGCAACAGCAGCAGCTACGTTAACGCTGTTTGTTTGGAATTCAGATGTCGCGTAGGTAAACCTGCGTACAATTTGCCCTGACGGATTGGTAGCACCCGGTGCCGGTGAAAGTACAGGGTATCCCGATTTACGCCATATATCCCATGCTGCATGTCCATCAGGATAGCTTGCCAGGTATCTTTGTATGCTTATGTTTTTTATGTTGGCCGGGTCTGCTATATTTGTTATAACTACGCCAGCCTGGGTGTAATAACCGGCCGCAGGTGCTGCCAACCCCCATTGGTCGAAAGATAATGCAATACCTTGTTGATAGGTTGCTAAAATAGGGTCCGTCGTCCATCCTAAATTAGCGGCTTCAGCTCTTGCTAAAGCTACCTCTGCGGCACTAATAACTACTACAGTACCCCCATCGGTCCGTTTATCGGCGCGTAAAACAAGCGCCCATTTTGGGTTTGCAGTGGTGAAAGCGGTAACATCTGAACGGCTTAAACCAGGGGGGATACCTACAGCAGATGTAATCGTGCCTCCGGTAACTTGCCCCGGGTCGGTATAATCACCACCAAATGGAACGGTCCTGCCATCACTCAAAGCTGCGGTCAAATCGGTAACAACCTTACTTTCCGCATAGTCAGTTCTTCCATTGTATAGATTCCACCATGGATCTTTAAAAGCTCCGGCCGGGTAAGCAACAGCCATATTTTCAGCGTTAGTTGAGATGTAGCTACCGGCCACATCAGCTGCTTTAAACGCTGCAGCCGCATAATCAGCTGCTCCCGGCACTTTGGCAGATAATTGAATAGCCACCAGCATTGATAATGAGTTAGCTGCCCTCTTCCATGAGGCAACATCACCACCATAAATCAAGTCGCCGGCTATCGGGCCGCTATCAAACGAAGCTGATGCTGATGCTAAACTGGCAAGAATACCTTTATAAATATCTTCCTGCTTGTCATAAACCGGGGTGATCGCTTTTAATCCCTGCAATGCCTGGCTGTAAGGCACATCGCCCCAAGAGTCTGTAATCTCCCAGAATATAAATTGCTGAAGTATTTTAGCAACTGCAACTGAATTTTTGTCCTGGTTAAGGGTAATAATGTTTTGCAAGTCATATAAATCTCCACTGTAATATCCTGTAAAGGAAAGTTGCGGCAAGCTATAAGTCGAAATTCCCGGATATTGAGTTTCTGTAAAATACTGCGCATATTCTCCGCCATACTGTGCCAGGTTGTTAGTTGATACGTAGTTGCCCAGGTTTGATTCAACCTGCGCTAACAGCGCAGAAACGATCGGTTTGGTGGTATTGCCCGGATCCAGGTTGGTATTCCCAAAGTCGTTCGGCTTTTTACAACTCATCTGTCCTAATAACAGCAGAGTTGCAAGTGTGCATATATATATCTTTTTCATCTTGTTTTATCTTTTTTAATTTAAATTACATTTAAGTTAACGCTCTCAAAAACCTATCTTAAGATTAAATCCTATTCCTCTTGTTCCAGGTAATTGGCCCTGTTCACCCTGTACACCACTGATTTGTGAAGGATCAAAATCCTTGGTTTTTGCATAGATCAACCAAAGGTCACGTGCCTGTAATTGGAATGATGCGCTCTTTATATAATTTGAAATCCCTAATTTTTTAACTGGTATGCGGTAAGCTAAGCCTACTTCACGCAGTTTAATAAAGGTCAGGTCTTCTATGTAAGGGTCAAATGTTTGGTTGTTAACCAAATTATGAAAATAATCATATGCGCTTACATAAGTGCTAACCGGTTTTCCGGTTGCATCAACACCCGTCATATGTACACCACCGCCATCAGCAACAGCATCACGTATTGGATTTCCTTTATCATTCAGCACAGCTGTACGGGCAGTTAAACCACTGTATGAGCCCCACATATCAGATAAAGAGAAGGTTTTACCACCAAATTGATAGTCGATATTCACGTTGATGCTAAAGTCCTTAAATACAGTAAAAGTGTTTTGGATACCACCTGTATGTTTTGGAAGTACGCTTCCGTAATAAACATTCGGGTTATTTTGATAAAAGCCATTTGCGTCTAATACCGGAACGCCTGCGCTATTTTTTAGTATACCGTTGCCATATAATTGGCCCCACTCCATGCCTGTTTGTTGAACTAAGATAGGAGTAATTACGCCAGAAAACTGAGTGTTAGTAGCCGAAGTAACCCGGGTTACACCATATTTATTACTGATCTCAACAATCTTATCTTCCAGCAGGTTTGAATAGGTTGCATTAAGTGTCCATGTAAAATTTGTAGACCTGAAAGGCTGAACCATTAAATTGAATTCAAGACCGTTCTTTTTGATCAAACCAAAATTGGTCAATATAGATGAAAATCCGCTGGCTCCGTTCACACTCAAGGTAGCAGGGAAACCTTTTTCAGAATCATCAAAATAAGTTGCAGAAATCCCGAGTCTATCGTTCAGGAACCTAAGGTCGATACCTAATTCCTTTGAAGTAACGGTTGAACCTGAAATAGTTGGATCTACATACTGATCCGGCGAGGTCATCAGAAGGTTGCCTTTAAATTTATTGGCATTTACAGTATAAGCCGATCCCGGATATCTGTAAGCGCCATATGGATCATTACCAAAAGGATCGCCATAACCAGCATTACTAAAACCGAGTGCTTTAGGAACCTGGCCCCAGCTTGCCCTTAACTTTCCATAGCTCAACCAGCTGCTTTGGCTTTTTAGGAATTCGCTGAAGATGAATGAGCCACCAATTGATTTTGATGTAACAGAGTTTTGACTAGGAGGCAATGTAGAATACCAGTCGTTACGTATTGTTCCATTAAGGAATAAAACATCCTTCCAGCCAAATGATGCAGTTCCATAAACAGTATTACTCTCTTCATGTATCCTGTTATTAACTAAAGTCGGTGGGTCAACCGAGTTGTTAACTGTATAAAGGTTCGGAATGGTTAAACCGTTATTGGTTTGTACCGAATTGTCTTTCCATGTCCAGCTAAACACGTCTGTACCAACGTTCGCGTCAATTGTAAAGTCTTTTATCTTTTTGTTATAAGCAGCCAAGAACTCAACGTCTTCACGGTTTGAGTAAGTGTTTTGAGTGTAATAGCTCGATTTAACACCGGTTTGAACAGCACTTTGCTCTAAAGGATATGCTACGATATTCTCTGAAAAGCCCGTAAATTGTTGTTTACGGTAAGTCGCCTTTATATTAAAATCATTATTTAATTTGTAAGTTAACGCTATGTTTCCATACAAACGGTCACGATTGTTATAATCTATAATATTATCCTGGTAAGAAAAGAAATTATACCAATAGTTAGCACCATAAAAATGCTGCGGATTTGCCGGGTCATATACGCCAGGGTCAAGGTGGTTCCAGGTTGCCAGAGTACCGTCAGGAGATGTTACGTTTTTAAGCTCCTTCATGATGTTCATATCCAGATCGCGGTGAAACCATGAGTTAAATGAACCGGTGGTCTGATTTGCATAAGCATCCTGAACTGCTCCGTGCTGTTTCTGATTAACATAGTTAAGGTCTGCAGAGATCGAGAAATGCTTGTTCAGATCATAGCTATAATTCAGGTTTAAAGTATTTTTTCTAAGGTCCTGATCCGGGATCAGGCCTTTTACATATTGGTTACCATATCCCAGCCTGAAATTGTAATCATCGCCTGCTTTGTTGAAAGCGATCGTATTATTTAAAGTAACGCCGGTGTTGAAATAATCCCTTGCATTGTTAGGCTGCGGTGTAAATGAAGCCGTTTTGTAAGAGTATTTAGATCCCGGGTACCATGCATACCATGGAATATACTCCTGCCCAACCATTTTTGGGCCCCAGCTACTGTCATCAGAATAATCTGGATAATATTTTCCGCTCAAAGCCTTCCATGCGTCAGGATCACCAGCTTTCCAAACATATTGCTCTAAGTTAGGATCATTACCACCGCCATAAGTGTTTTGATATCTTGGCAAGATATACACTTGATCAAATGTTGCACCTAAATTCATCTCGATGCCAAGTCCGGCATTCTTTTTGGCTTTTTTAGTTGTGATAACAATGGCACCATATGCACCTTGAGATCCAAATAAAGCTGCAGCTGCAGCACCTTTTAACACTGTGATGCTTTCAATGTCATCGAGGTTGATGTCGCTGGCATTTGGAAGGATAGTACCATTAACAACATAAATTGCCCCGTTACCCGTTCCCAGGCCCGAAGCACCGCGAAGCCTGACTTCAGTGTTCCGGCCCAATGCTGCCGCTGATTGGCTGCGCACCTGCATACCTGCAACTTTACCAGCCAAAGCATTGTTAAGGTCGGGTTCGCGCACAGTGTTAAGTTCATTTGACGTAACTATCTGTGCCGCACTAGAATTTGACCGGGCACTTTGTTTAATGCCGTAAGCACTAACCACCACCTCGTTCAATTGCGCCTGGCTTTGAGCCAATGCCACATCAATAGTGGTTTTGTTGCCAACAACGATTGTCTGTGATACTGTACCCACAAAAGATACGACAAGACTCGCGCCGCTTGGCACACTTAAGGTAAATTTACCGGCTGCATTGGTTTGAGTACCGGCAGTTGAGCCTTTAATTTTTACTGTAGCTCCCGGTATGGGTAGGCCATCCTCTTTGGCCGTAACCGTACCAGTAACTGTACGGTTTTGTGCAAATACCTGCGTTACGCATAACATCAGAAAGCACAAACTTACTAGTAGAAGTTTTTTCATTTCGTTAATAATAAGATCAGTTAATAGTTAATTAAAGCTAAAAGTAGTATTAGATTATTAAAAAGTCAAATAAAATGTTTTAAAAACCTGAAATATTTTTAAAAAAGAGACTTTCTTAAGCTCTTTTTAATAATTTTAGTACTATGTATTGCATAATACAATTTAAAACATATATCTTTGTGTATGATTGTTGAAAATACGCAAACCCAAATGAGGAAGGGTGTTTTGGAATATTGCATTCTTTCCACCATAGCTAAGGGCGAAATATATGCTTCAGACATAATTGCTGAGTTAAAGAAGGCCCAACTGCTTGTAGTTGAGGGTACTCTGTATCCTCTTTTAACCCGTTTAAAAAATAATGGACTCCTCAGCTACAACTGGGTCGAGTCGACATCGGGGCCACCAAGAAAATATTATGTCTTATCGGAGGAAGGCCGGAAAGTACTGGAACAACTGGACAAGACCTGGCAGGAACTGGCATATGCCGTTCAAATATCTATCGGAGACCGGAAAGTTAAATAATTAGAAAAACCAAGATCATGAACAAAACAATTATCATCAATATAAACGGCATCGTATTTCATATAGAAGAAGATGCCTACGAAGTACTAAAAAACTACATGACGGATGTGAAGCGTCATTTTATGAATTCGGACGATAGCCTGGAGATCACTACCGATATCGAAAACCGCATTGCCGAGATGTTTAACGAACTGCTGGCCAATGAAAATAAGCAAGTTATAATTGAACAGGATGTAAAATCGGTTATTGAGCAGATGGGCACCGTTGCTGATTTTGAAAAGTCAGAACAGGATACCGAACCATCTTTTGCTCATACCTATTATAATAGCGGTGCTACCCGCCGCCTCTTCCGCGACCCTGACGATCATCTGATAGCAGGTGTATGCGCCGGTATAGCCAATTACTTTAATATTGATGTGGTTTGGATCCGCCTTGCATTTGCATTGATCGTACTGGCCGGTGGCGCAGGCATTATATTATATATTATATTGTGGATAGTAATACCCAAAGCGGTCACCCGCGCCGACCGTATGGTTATGAAGGGGGAAAAGCTTAACCTGCAGGGCTTCAAAAAGAATTTTGAGGAAGAGATGGGCTCGATACGCAGCAATTTGTCAAACTTTCACCAGGAAGCCAGGCCATTTGTTTATAAAACACGCGACTTTATAGGGGATTTCATCTATCATCTGGGCACTTTCTTTGGCAGTGCCGGCAAGGTTCTTTTAAAACTGATTGGCTTATTTATACTGCTGTGCTGTTTTAGCGCATTGGTATTCTTTATTGTTGCATTTGTCGCTTTACTATCTTATGGCTATTTCGGGCCATTCCATGGTCTGCCTTATAGGTTATTACAGCACCATCATGCTACCTATATATATGTATCAGCTTTTCTGATTGTTATTATGCCAGTGCTAAGTATTATAATGCTGGTATTTAAAGGTATATTTAATGTGGGTGCGGTCAACAGATCAACAGGAACGACTGCCCTGGTGGTATGGCTGTTCTCAATAGGGGTATTTGTGTATTATGTAACAAGTATAGTTTCTGAATTCAGGTCATCAGCCAGTTATAGTGAAACAATGAACTTAAAACCTTCAAAAGATAATATCTATTATCTTAAGCTCAACGATCTGAAATACCTTACCGCCGAAGATAGCACGAGGTTAAATATAAAAGGGCTTTCGCCGAATATAAAGATAACCGACGACGGTGATAATGACTTTGAAACCTTCTATCAGCGCAATATTCATTTATATATTGAAAAAAGCGATGTAAATCAGCCTGTTTTAGTTAAACAATTTCATGCACGCGGAGGCAACTTTAATGATGCTTTTATAAATGCTCAAAATATAAAATACATGTTTGAACAGCAAGACACCGTTTTAAAATTTGATGAAAGGTTTTATGGAAAAAATAATGACCTGTGGCATGACGAGGAAGTTAATCTTACTTTGAGGTTACCTTTGAATGCAAAAGTGATAGTAGATCGTGAAATGGAACGAATAGCCAATTTTAATGTCCGCGATTGCAACGAGATTAATAAACGTAATCCTGATGTGGTGCACGATGCTATCTTTACCATGACCGATAACGGCCTGCAATGCAAAGTAGATACCCTGGTAACCGATACCGTTTTAACCAGGCATCTTTCAAGCGATAGTATTAAAAAGCTGAAAAAATGAAACCATTGACCAGATACATAAGCCTGCTATTAATATGCGGGCTTATGTTGCCATTACAGCGTAACAATACCTATATAATAGGTAAGCATGATAATGTGCGTTTTCATCTGTCAAGAAATATTCCGGTTAAACAAAGCAACGACTACAAACAAAGCCAAAATGGCTTCTCATTTTTTAAAGATGTAATTGCCAATATACTGCCGGCGTTGAAAAATATAAAGTGACGTTCACCGACAAAAACCGTCCGTTCGCATATGCAAATATCACTTTTCACCGAAAAACTAAAAATTGCTTGTAACCTTTGGTTGTGTTAGTGCATCTTAATATAAAACAACAGAAACACCGGCGGTAATACCCGCAAGCCCATTTTTTAGAGATTATTCAAAAAAAGAGAAAAACTCTTTAATGGGACAGGTATTGCCAAAAGAATTTAAAAATATAAAACAACACCGTCTATGAGCATAAACCATTAATTCCCTGTTACCAACCCAAATACGGTTAGATAACCGGTAAGCTAAAACACATTTATTAACTATCTAAAAAAGAGGGGGTACCCTCTAAGGGAGGCTTTTTGCCTGAAATTTTACAAGAACAAAAAACTATGAAACCATTTATACATAAAATATATTACACACTGTTGTTCATTATAGCTGCAACAGGCATTTCATTCGCACAATCATCGGGGCCATCGGCAAGCGTTTCGGGGTCTTTACTGGATGAACAGGGTAAACCAATGATCTATGCAACCGCTAGTTTATTAAATGCCCAGGACTCAACCATTGTAAAGGGAGCCATTAGCAACGACCAGGGTGTTTATACTTTTGATCATATCAAAAAGGGCAAGTATGTAATTAAAGCCAGCACGGTAGGGTATCAGAAAGCAGTAAGTCCGACAGTTACCGTAGCGGATAATTCAACCGTTACTGTGCCGGAACTAAAAATGCAGCCCAATTCACATAGCTTAAATACGGTTAGTGTTACCGCCGCCAAGCCTTTGATAGAACGCAAGATTGATCGTACTGTGATGAACGTCGAAAACAGTCCGCTTGCGGCGGGTAATTCAGCTATGGATATATTGGAAAGGGCACCGGGTGTTACCGTTGATAAGGACGATAACATCAGCCTGAAAGGTAAACAAGGTGTAACGGTAATGCTTAATGATAAGCTGACCTATTTAACAGCAGCACAACTCGCCACGCTTTTACGCTCAACAGATGGTAATACGATCCAGTCAATAGAGATCATCACTAATCCTTCGGCCAAATATGATGCGGCAGGTAATTCGGGTATCATTAATATCAAACTAAAAAAGAATAAGCAAACCGGCACTAACGGCAGCCTAACACTGGGAACTGCCTACGGGGTATTTTGGAAGGATAATGAGACCCTGCAGCTAAATCATAAAGAAGGTAACCTGAACGTTTTCGGTACTTTCAGCCACAATGACAATAAACGTATCCAGAACATCGATATCAAACGCATTATTACAGACACAGTCGGAAATAAGACTTACTTTAACCAGTTTAGTCCGCTGGCCACCAATAACCACAACAACAGTTACCGTTTCGGTGCGGATTATGACCTGTCATCAAAAAACACCATCGGCTTTGTTCTCAGCGGTTATTTTAATAATGAAGATGACAATAATAACAACTGGACCTATATCGGCCGGAATTATACTACGGTAGATTCTTCGCTGAATACCGTTTCGGGCATTCATCAAACTTATAACAACTTTGCTGTCAACCTGAATGATACCTATAAAATAGATACCGCAGGACAGCAGTTAAGTGTCGATCTTGATTATTCTAAATTCAAGAATAATTCGACCGCGCAATATGTTACCGATTTCTTTTTAGCCGATGGCAGCCTGCAACATCCTCAAAACTTTTTAGGAAATTTCACGCCTTCAAATATTGATATACATACGGCAAAGGTTGATTATGCGAAACCATTGACCAAATCAATTAAACTGGAAACAGGGTTTAAGTACAGTGATGTGAAGACTGATAATGATCTACAGCAAACAACAGTTCGTGGTGCCGCAGATACAAGCGTTAACCACTTTGTTTACGATGAAAAAATAAGCGCGGGATATATTAATTTGAACAAATCCTTTAAAAACACTTCTATACAAGCAGGCCTGCGTGCTGAATATACCAGTTCGACTGCAACAGGCGACTCAATGAATGTTGTTCAACGGATACCAAGAAATTACCTTAACTTTTTCCCCAGCGTATTTATCAACCATACCATTAATGATAAAAATGAATTTAGCTTATCCTACAGCCGCCGTATTGATCGTCCACAGTATGATAATCTGAATCCATTCGTCTATCACCTGGATCCATACACTTATCAGAAAGGCAACCCTTATTTGAAACCACAATACACTAATAATTTCGAGTTTAACTATACCTATAATAAGAGTATCACTTTAACACTGGGATACAGCCGCACCACTGATGTAATCACCGAGGTACCCGGAACTGACCCCGCTACGAAGGTCGCTTTTGTAACGCAGCAGAACCTCGAGGTTCAAAATTCCTACAATGCCAACCTGTACGCTCCCTATACTATAACTAAATGGTGGGACGGTAATATCAATGCAACAGTTTTTTATCTTGGCTTTAAATCAAACAACCTGGAAGGAAGCAACCTGGACAGAGGCCAGACAGCCTACCAGGTAAGGGCTACTGAAACTTTTAAACCATTAGCCGGATACAAATTAGAAGTGACCGGCAATTACCAGTCGGCATTAACCTATGGGTTGTTCTATGTAAAACCGCAATATTCGGTTGATGCAGGCCTGAGCCATTCATTCGCAAACAAAAAGGCTAATATCAAGCTCTCGATGAGCGACATATTTAATACACGCCGTAACGACGTAACCAGTAATTATGGGTCGGTTGACTTTGATATACGCCAAAAACGCGAATCGAGGGTAACACGCCTCACATTTACTTACAATTTCGGCAGCACAAAAATAAGAGCCCGCGAACACCAGAGCGGCGCCGATGACCTTAACGGAAGAGTGAAAGGGAATAATTAGTAGCAGTGGCAGGAATGCAGTAGCAGTTAATATAAAACTGCTGCTGCAACTCGCCACTGCAACTTGAAATCACTGTCCTACCATAAATACCGCATTACTAAACAGCAGCTTTCCATTTTGCCAGAAGCTGCGGAACATCGGATCATCTACCAGGTAAACTACGGAGCCACGGCCCAGCGATTGCACCCCGAACAACAGCCCGTCTTTAATTTTTCCTTTTGCTTTCTGACCGACAAAGCCTTCTACATAGGCATTCTTTTTAACGGTACCCACGTTCCAGCCATCATCGCCTAAATAGCTATACAGTACATCGTTCAGTTTCAGGGTGAAATAATATTTATCAAGACCAAAGCCAAGCGGGTGCGTATTGTCCATGTCTACCTTATATATAGCCCCCGGTACGCTCGACCGGATCGCCTCGTGATCACGGTCTGCATAAGCCTTTATCATGTCAGGTTTATTTTTTGAAGCAGTATCGCGCTTTTCTGCGGGTATATTCTTTATTGAAAAACCTTTTTTATCCACCAGCAGCGACACCATGTTTTCCATAGCGATCAGTTTGCCGCCATCATGCACCCAACTTTGCAATTTATCTGCCGGCAGGTCATCGTAATAACCATCGGGAAATATGATCACATCAAAATCATTTAAACGCTCACGGTTAAAATCGCGGTATTTTACTACTGTTAAAGGATAGTTGATCTGCTGATCAAAAAAATGCCATATCTCGCCCATTGCTTCAGACGAACTGCCTTCACCCGAAATCAATAACACTTTTGGTGCATGCAAGGATTTGATCACGCCCGATCCCAGGTCGGCACCTTTATCCACAAAACCCGAGCTTAAGGAAGCCAGTTCGACCTTACAATCCTTAGCCGCATTACGTACGATATTGTCAAAATCATTATTGCTGTTTCCTGCACGGGTAATTATAAGTGAACCGGGTGCGAATTTTTTTCCGCCGGCTTCAAAGGATGACTGTGTGCAGCGTACTTTTATGTTTCTTTTAAATAATTCAGCTAAAAATTTCACTTCGTAAACCGAACGCCATGAAGACACATAGGCGTAAACAGGGTTTTTGGTTAAGGGCTGCGAATAAAACTCCGCATTAGTTATTTTTTCCGCAGGCTTTATCGACTCCTTAAGCCCATAAGCTTTTAATCCATAAGCATAAGGTAATGCCCAGGCCGTAATATCATAGGTATTTGAGTCGGCCACAAAAGTTTTAGGCTCCAGCAATACATTCAGCAAAACTGATTTAGGCTGATAGGCATTGATCACCAGGTCACGCTGTTCGATGGCAAGCTGCTCTGTTTTTCCGCTGACATAATCATACCCTACGGCATTACGTTTATCGATGTGCCCGAATTGGATACCGTTATTAAGCAGTAACTCCATCAGCATCGCTGTATTGTCAGGATTATCATTTTTGATAATATAGGTTTTGTATTCTCCCGGCGGATTGGCACGGCTGTCATCAAAATATTTTTTGAATTCGGTTAGAGCTTTCGTGGCATTTGCCGATACCGTCTCTACCGTGCTCAGGCTGTTGGAAAGATGGTGCGTGATACGATCGGCCAGCGTAAGCGTGTCCCCATTACGTGTCGCGATAGCTAAACCAGCACCGATACCGCCTTGTTCGTATGTCATGCCGATGGAGCCATTATATATAGGATAGGTATCACCATAGGATGGATAAAGCAGGTCGAACTCTTCCTTAGTAAAATACATCCAGCCATTCTGATCAAAATATTTGGCGTTATTTTTCCCGATGATGGTTTGGAACTCTTTTTGCCATGCAGTAATATCCTTATGAAAAGGCTCGGCAGCCGGGGCAAAGTAATAGGGGGCATTATATCCCTGTTCGTGAAAATCAACGTGCACCTGCGGCAGCCATTGGTTAAACAGCGCCACGCGCGCGCGCGTTTCCTTTTGTGTTTGCCAGGCCCAGTCGCGGTTAAGATCGAAATAATAATGGTTAACCCTTCCGCCCGGCCATGGCTCTGAATGCTCCCGGGATGCAGGGTCGGCGTTCGGCACTGATCCTTTTACCGAGTTATAATAATTAATATACCGTTCGCGTCCGTCGGGGTTAAGGCAGGGGTCGATCACTACTACCGTATTTTTAAACCAGGGTTGGGTGCGTTTATTCGCCGGGTTACTCAACTCATACAGCGCCTGCATAGCTGCTTCGCTCGAACTGGGTTCATTGCCGTGTACATTATAGCTCAGCCATACAATAACCGGTGCATCTTTTAAAGCAGTATTACCGGTGCTTAAACCTGCAAGTGACAAGTTATGCTGGCGAATTTCTTCCAGTCTGCCTATATTCTCATCCGAAGCAATAAACATAGCCATCAATGGGCGGCCCTCATTTGTGGAGCCGTATTGCAGCAGTTTTACATTTTTGGATACGCCGGATACATATTTAAAGTAATCGACGATGCGAAAGTGCGGGGTAAATTGCGAACCCAGTTTATAGCTTAAAAATTCGGATGGTGATTGTATTTCCTGTGCAAAAGCCAGGCAGGCAAAGCTCAGACAAAACAGTGATAAAGAGATCTTTTTTAACATATTGAGATAGCTAAGCTAAAAATAAAATTTTGAATGTGGTAATGGGGGTAATCGTGGCTGAACAATGCGGCTGTGTGTTAGGCTGACGTTTCTGAATTCTTACTTATACCTGTCCATCTTATTTATGGCAACCTTGTACTCTACCTTATGATTTACCCCATCGGGGTAACATGTCGGTAGAAAAAAGATACAATAGAAATTTTTTTGCGCCGTAGGTGCAACACGTTCTTTGCTATTGTTATTCGAAATGCATATTCAGGTATTGCACCTACGGCGCAAAAAAACCGTTTTAATTATTCGTCTACCGACATTTAGCTCCTAAAGGAGCAGCTTTTCTTGTGGAACAGTAATAAATTTTTGCCCTCATTGGCTTTAGCCTAAATCAGAGTTTGGCTAAAGCCTGAATTTTCTATTTAACTATCCGTCCCATAAATGGGACGGCAATGAATAACTTTTCAGATCCAAATTCATTGCCGTTGGCTTAAGCCAACGGACAAAAGAGCACCACAATAGGGCTTTAGCCAAATTCGACAACATGCCTCGCTCAACAAGCAACAGATTTTTAATAATATTCAGAATTACTATTTGTTATTTACATTTTGCTAATTATATTAGCATCAATTAACCTAACCAACCTTTTCACATTAAAATCTGCACCTTTGCATACTACAGCTATGACACCCATACAAGCCCTGCAAAAATATTTCGGATACAGCGAGTTCAGGCATCAACAGGAAGCTATCATCCAACACATTTTAAACGGACAGGACGTTTTAACCCTGATGCCTACCGGTGGGGGCAAATCCTTATGCTACCAACTACCGGCAGTGCTGATGGATGGGCTGACCATTGTTATTTCGCCGTTGATCGCATTAATGAAGGACCAGGTAGACAGCCTGAATGTAAACGGCATACCTGCCGCATTTTTAAACTCCTCGCAATCATCTGATGAGCAACAGCACATAACCGATCAGCTTAAAAAGAACAAGATCAAACTGCTTTACCTGGCACCTGAGCGCTTGTTTGGCCAGGGCAGCAACCTGATCGCCTTTTTAAAATCGTTGCCAGTTTGTTTAATCGCTATTGATGAGGCCCATTGCATTTCACATTGGGGGCACGATTTCAGGCCCGAATACCTGATGCTGGCCGGGTTAAAAAGTGAGTTCCCGAAAATCTCGGTTATTGCTCTTACCGCCACAGCTGATAACCTGACGCGTAAGGATATCCTTGAAAAATTAGATTTAAGAAATCCGGCTGAATTTGTTTCCTCCTTTAACCGCGCTAATATCACTTACCGGGTTTTACCAAAAAAGAACAGCTTTAACCAATTGCTGGCATTTTTGGATGCAAGAAAGGAAGATTCGGGTATTATTTATTGTTTATCACGCAAATCGACGGAAGAATTAGCCGCCGACCTGAAAAGCGAAGGTTTTTCGGCCGAGGCTTACCACGCGGGCATGGATCATGCCACCAAGGCACGCAACCAGGAAGCTTTTTTACGGGACGATGTTAAGATCATCGTGGCCACTATCGCTTTCGGGATGGGCATTAATAAATCGAATGTGCGTTACGTGGTGCATGCGGATCTGCCAAAAAATATTGAGGGTTATTACCAGGAAACCGGTCGCGCGGGGCGTGATGGGCTCCCATCTGACACCTTATTATTATATTCTTATGGCGATGCCAATAAACTGCAGCGCTTTGCCCGGATAGAGGGCAATGAGGACCAAAGCACGATCATGCTTAAAAAGCTGGATGATATGGTGAAGTACTGCCAGCTACAAACCTGTCGCAGGCAATACCTGATGCATTATTTTGATGAGGCATTCCCTGACAATTGTGGATCGTGCGACGTTTGCCTTAGCGAGTTTGAAAAATTTGATGCGACGCTGATCGCCCAAAAAGCGTTATCGGCAGTGTTCCGTTTAAACGAGCGCTTTGGCAGCAATTATGTGATCGATTTCCTGCGTGGATCGAGAAGCGAAAAAATAAGGGATGAGCACAAACAGCTAAAAACCTATGGCATAGGTGCTGACATCAGTAAGCCCGAATGGCACCGTTACCTGCGTGAACTGGTAACGCTGGGCTATCTTTCTATCACCGATGACGAATACCCGGTATTAAAACTGACCGCCAAAAGCACCCCTGTATTAAAAGGACAGGAAAAAGTTGAATTAATAGCCTCACAAACCACGGAAGAAAGGGAACAGGAAGTTATTCCGTACGAAGCAGGCCTGCTGAGCGAGTTAAAGCTGACGCGCAGGGATATTGCGATGAATGAGAATGTTCCGGCTTATATTATCCTGTCCGATTCCGCATTGATAGAGATGGCCACCTACCTGCCACAAACATTGGACGAGTTAAGGCTGATATCGGGTTTTGGTGATGTGAAGCTGGCCCGCTATGGCCGTGAGTTTTTGATTCCGGTTAAAAATTATTGTGTAAAACATGGCTTATCATCGCGCATTAAACAAAAATCGGCGAAACGTGAACGAAAAGCTAAAACGGGGAATAGCACTTCAAGATCTTCTAATACCGCGTCCGATAGTTTTAATTTATTCAAATCAGGTAAGACGATTGCCGAAATCGCTGCTGCACGCAACCTGGCTACTTCAACTATTGAAGGTCATTTAAGTTATTATATTTTTACCGGTGCAATTGATATATTAGAGATGGTAAATGAAGAAAAGAAACTTTTAATAAAGGATACGGTTGAAAGTTATGGGGGCGAAAAACTAGGACCGTTAAAAGAAGTATTAGGAGAAGACCATAGCTATGGTGAAATAAAGGCGGTTATAGCGTGGATGCGGCGCACAGGGACAATTTAAAAAAAGGGAACGTAGCGACGCAATGCATTGCGTCGCTACCAATTAAATAAGAATGACTACTACTGAAAAACTATATCAAATTTATCTGGAGCATCCTGCTATTAGCACCGATACTCGTAAAATAGCACCCGGAAGCCTTTTTTTCGCACTGAAGGGCGATAAGTTTGACGCCAATACTTTTGCAGAGCAGGCCGTTGCTGCGGGTGCAGCTTATGCTATTATAGATAACCCTGACTATAATAAAGGTGAACAATATGTATTAGTGGATGATGTGTTATCTGCTTTGCAGGATTTAGCAAGGTATCATCGCCGTCAATTAACCATCCCGGTAATTGGTTTGACGGGCACCAACGGCAAAACCACAACCAAAGAACTGATCAATTCGGTTTTATCGCAGCATTTTAATACCTACGCCACAGAGGGCAACCTGAATAACCATATCGGTGTACCGCTGACTATCCTTTCTATTAATAGTTCGCATGAGGCGGCCGTGATCGAGATGGGCGCCAATCATCAGAAGGAAATTGAGTTATTGTGCACCATTTCCCAACCTACACATGGTTTGATCACCAATGTGGGTAAAGCGCATTTGGAAGGTTTTGGCGGGGCTGAAGGGGTGAAAAAGGGAAAAGGGGAATTGTATGATTATCTTAAAGCGTCAAATGCGATCACTTTTGTTAATAGTGACAGTGCAGATTTGATGGTCATGCAGCATGCCCGGTCGTTGAAGAATGTGACATTCTATGGAAGCATTGATCTGGATAATCTGGTTTCAGGTCAGCTGATTGAAAACTCACCCTATCTTACTTTGCAGTGGACCGACAACTCAACCGGTAAAAGTTATGAGGTGAAATCGCAATTGACCGGGGCTTACAACCTGGATAATATATTGGCGGCAATCTGTATCGGCGTTTATTTTAAGCTGACAGCAGAGCAGATCAACGCGGGTATATCCGGTTATCAGCCAAAAAACAACCGTTCGCAAATAACAAAAACCGCCACCAATACGCTTATCTGCGATTATTATAATGCCAACCCGAGCAGTATGGCGGTAGCTATTGAAAATATTGGTAAGATAGAAGCCAAACATAAGGTGCTGGTTTTGGGTGATATGTTCGAGATGGGACCGGAATCAGCTGTGGAACACGAGGCGATCATTAAAAAGGCTTTAGAAACGCCTGTGGATGAAAGGATATTTATTGGCGGGGAGTTTTATAAAGCTAAAGAGTCCATAGTCCATGGACCATGGACCATAGACAAGTTCTACCCCACCACAGAAGACGCTATAGGCGGGTTAAAAGCAAATCCCATACAAAATGCAACCGTACTTATAAAAGGCTCGCGCGGCATGGCGTTGGAAAGATTGGCAGAGTTATTTTAAAAATATGTCTGATCCTTTCATATACCTGCAGTTTATCCGCCAGCATACGGCAACATTTCCGGGTGCTACTGAGGGGATTTGTTTTGGAACACCTGCCTTTTATGTACAGAAAAAACTATTGGCGAGAATGTGGGAAAACGGCCTGGTGCTGGTAGTGCATACCGATGAGCGGGAAAAATGGATGCAGTCTGATCCGGAAACTTTTTTTATCACTGATCATTACCGGAATTATCCCTCCATGCTCGTCCGGTTGGACAAAGTTAATCCGGATGACCTGAAGAAATTGCTTACCGATGCCTGGCTAAAACGGGCGTCTAAAACTTTGGTTAAGGAATACAAAAACAAGCAAAATGCTTGATCTTGTTTTTAAATAGCGCTGATAATCAGGTTGTTCATAAACGTTCACGGGCGTTCATGCAATGTGAACGTGAACACCTATAATTAACCCAATGCCAGTTTGGCTACCTCTTCGCCCACCAAACTACCCATGGCCACCCCCATACCATTGCAACGCACTGCGCAAAAAACATTGGGTTGAACTTCCTTGATGATAGGGTTGATATCTTCACCAAAGCCCATGATACCGCTCCACCAGTAATCTATCTTGGCATTTTGACCGGGTAGTATGATTTCATTCAGATATTGTATAAGCTGATCTTTTACCTGTTCAGTATAGCCGAAATCCCAGGTTTCTTCTTTCTTAAAATCAATGTTCCTGCCACCGCCGAATAGCACCCGGCCATCAATATTCCGGAAATAGTAATAGCCCTCTTTAAAATGAAAAGTGCCTTTGATCTTTAGTCCGGGAATAGGTTTGGTTACCAGTACCTGTCCACGGCCGGGCACCACATCAAGGTTGGGATATAGTTGAGCAGCAAATGCATTGGTAGCCAATATTACCTTATTGGCTTTCAGGTCGCCGTTCGATGTTTTCAACCTGATGTATCCGTTTTCTTGATCAATGGATTCTACATTGCACTGGTTCAATACCAATACGCCCAGGTCATAAACCTTACTCAGCAGCGTCCGCATCATTTTTCCGGTATGAATCTGGCCTTCATATGGGGTAAAGATCATCCGGCTTATTTTATCAAACCCAAATTCAGCTATTTTGGCATCGGCTACTGCATAAATGTCAGCATTACCGATCACCTGCTTTAGTAAATTGTTAAAGTATGTTAAATGATCCAGGCTTTCCTGCGCCGTGTCCTGCTCATGCTCCATAAACAGTTCGTAACCCCCGTATTGCAGGAAATCAATATTCTTATCGCCTAAATTTTCACGAAGCCGTTGCAGACCTCTCCATTTGTAATCTACAAGGCGAAGTATTTCGTCTTCAGAAGATCGCTTTAAATAGGAAATCTGCTCAGAAAGTGAGCCAAAACAGGCAAAACCGGCATTTTTTGTACTGGCGCCGCTGGGTAAAAAGCCACGTTCGAGCACAGTAACCTTTAAACCGGGCTGCTGTTTTTTTAAGTGTAGCGCTGCACTCAATCCCACAATGCCGCTGCCAATGATGATTACATCCGTTTGATCGATAAAAGCGGTGCGTTCCCAGTATGAAAATGAAGGTTCCAAGCTCAAAAGTAAAAATTCATTGGAATACTTTTTGAAATACCCTTTGTAAATAATATTACGATGGATCATTTATCAATTATAATAGGATATAACTCTGCCTGGTTTCTCATGATCTTGGTAGCCCTGGTCAGCTTTATTGTGCAATGGCGCTTTAAAAGCAAGTTTAATAAATATGCGGAGATTGGCCTTTTATCCGGTCTTACCGGAAAAGAAGTGGCCGAACGCATGCTGCAGGATAATAATATTTACGACGTTCAGGTAATTTCTGTGGAAGGCGAATTGACCGACCATTATAACCCTGCTAACAAAACTGTCAACTTGAGCCCGGATGTATATTATAGCCGCAGTGTAGCTTCTGCTGCTGTAGCCGCCCACGAGTGCGGGCACGCTGTTCAGCATGCAAAAGCATATGCCTGGTTAAGCCTGCGGTCTTCATTGGTACCGGTAATTAATGTGGCATCTACTTTAACTCAATGGACCCTTTTCATCGGTGTGATGCTGCTTTTCTTTACGCATAACCCATTTGTGCTGGCTATTGGGGTGGCTGCTTTGGCATTGGTAACGCTGTTCAGTTTTATTACATTACCTGTTGAGTTTGATGCAAGCAATAGGGCTTTATTATGGTTAAATAATAATTATAACGTAATGCAAACCCGCGAGGAACATGAGCAGGCAAAAGATGCTCTTTGGTGGGCGGCCATGACTTATGTAGTCGCTGCATTGAGCTCACTAGCAACCCTGGTTTATTATGCTTCATTCTTGTTTAACAGGAGAAGCTGATTTAAGCAGATCAATAGCTAGTATATTGTTGAAGGTGCATTTGTCTGACGCGAATGCACCTTTATTTATTATAATACGGTACCGTCATTGACAGTAACAGCGAGAAATGTTTTGGTAAACTCATGATGAAAAAAAATTTACAGTTCGATTTACAATTTTTTACAATTGCTTTCCTGTTTTTTCAAACGGACCGGGGTAGTTTAGGGCTAAATTATTCATTTTAAAAAACATTCTATGCTTAAAAAATTGTTTGCAACCCAGGTCATTTTTGGAAATTGGCTGATCATAATCAGGGTCTTCGTCGGCATCCTGATCGCCGTATATGGATTAGAAGCTTTTAACCCCGAGAAAATGAAAGGAAATGTAGCGTGGCTTACCGATATTCATTTTCCTGTTCCTGTTTTTTTGGCTTACCTGGGTAAAATAACGGAATTGGCCGGTGGTATTTTGTTAGTAGTCGGGCTGTGCACAAGATTTGTTTCGATTGCTCTGGTAATTAATATGAGTGTCATCACAATTTTTATGGGCAATTGTAAAATCTTTGGTGACGCACAGCTGCCATTTCTATTTCTGCTTTTATTCCTAAGTTTCATTCTTTACGGAGGTGGCAAATGGAGCTTGGACAACCTTTTGTTTAATCAGAAAAAATAAACAGTATACCGATGAAACTGTTGTAATTTTATACTTAACAAAAAATTACAATCATGATCAATCCGGATGATAAAATACCTGTAGATGATGCTGAAGGTGCAGATGCAGGAGATCAAAGAAGCCAGCAGGATATACATTCAAATGGCTTAGATGAACAATTTGATTCTTCGGCCGAAGAAAGCGCGCCACCAATCGATTTGTTACGCCAGGCATCAGATGCTTCTGAAGCAGCGTTTACACTGGATGTTGACAGGGGAATTGCGCCCCGGGCAGGCGACAAGAATAAGAAGGAATAAGTTGGATTTTACATTATATTTGGGAAACCATATAATGTAAAACCCAATGAACCTACGCACTATCAGGATAAATTTAGCGGTTGTCTTAGCAACAGCTATGTTGTTTTCCTGCAACAACAATTCAACAAAATCCGAAACAAAAGATCAAAAATTGCCTATTGAAGGCACCTGGCAATTGTTACAGGGTACACTGACCGAAAAAGGCAAGGCGACGGTAACTGATTATACCAAAGATCAAAAATTTATCAAGGTCATCAATGGTGATCATTTTTCTTTCATGGATCACGATCTGACCAAAGGAAAACAGCCAAAACCAATCTTCAGTTCAGGTGGTGGTAAGTACACGCTGAATGGCGATAAATACACTGAATACCTGGAATATTGCAACGAACGTGAATGGGAAAACAACAAATTTGATTTTACCGTCACCATAAAAAATGACACCCTTATCCAGCAAGGCATTGAAAAGATTGACAGTTTGGGTGTAAATCGCGTCAACGTAGAGAAATACATCAGGGTAAAAGCAGAATAGTTTTGCTTTTTAACCTACAGCAGGTTAAGAATTTTATAATAGCTTTCTATTTCCTGGCCAATTTTATTTAATGGGATATCGGGGGAGCACGGAGTGCTGGTTAACTCCACCCATATCCCATAAAAATCCCTGGCAATTAAGTAATTGCCACACGGGCTGCTTAGTCTGTAAATATTTTGATCTTTAACAGCTCTTTGCATCGTATAGGAGATACCATTTATGCTCAGCTTGATTTTTTGCGGGTCAGGGCTCATGTAATTAGGTAAATTGCTTCAGGTATTTACGAACTCTGCTACAGCACGGATTTAAAAAGAACACATTTCACCCGGATTAAACTGTATTCACCTAAGTTTTCAGCTACTAATGAAAAATGGAAAAGAAAGAAGCTTATAAATTTACCAGCGAAGATGCTGAAAACTACGACCGCTATCTTGGTCCGATTTTATTTGAGCCTTACGGCCAATATATCGCGTCTAAAATTGATACAGAACAGGTGTCATCTGTGCTCGAGATAGCCTGCGGTTCCGGACGGGTTACAAGACATTTGCATAAAGCGCTACCTGCTGATGTAATGCTTTGGGCTACCGATATAAGCAGCGATATGCTTAATATTGCCAAACGCGAAATAGATAATGATGGCATAAATTTCCAGGCCGAAGACGCTCAAAATCTTTCATTTGCCGATAATTCGTTCAACCTGGTGATATGCCAGTTCGGGATGATGTTTTTACCGGATAAAAAGAAAGGATTTGATGAGATATTCAGGGTACTGAAACCCGGTGGAAAATTCATGTTCTTTACCTGGAATGATACGCTGAACATGCCTTTGTTTAAGTTGCTGGTGAACGACCTTATACTCCCGCACTTTCGGGATGAAGATACCACCCGCTTTAAAGTTCCTTTTTCTATGTATAACCCTCAACTGCTCATTGATTGGATGAAAAACGCAGGGTTTAAAAATGCAGTATCAAATAAAATAAACTTACTGTCAGGTGCCTCAACGCCTGAACTTGTTGTGACAGCTTTATTCCGGAAACATCCTCTTGGCAAAGAAATACTGGCCAAAGACCCCTCAGCTTTCGAACCTGTTGCCAGGGAGTTTCAGAACGGGATCACCGCCCGGTTTGGTACTGAGAAACATTCATTTGAACTCTCTGCATTTCTGACAACAGGCATAAAATAGGCAGAATATTCTAAATCATGCGCCCAATCGACCATACAGTGAGATCTTATCATCATTCCAAGTCACTGAAAAACAATATTTTACTTTTTTATGTCATAAACCGAACGAATATCCGTTTACATACGTTTAACTATATTACTACCCAGATATATAAACAAGGTTAAGTAAACAGAGTGGTAGTGCACCCCAATTGCCAATAATGAAGGGAATTACAGATAAATATCATAGAATAAACAAGGTTGATGACAGACATCTTAACATACATTTCGATATAAAAGATGTATCTAAGAGAACGTATCAGCTTGGCCTGGCTACCTTATTTACAGGTATAGCACTTTCCATTTATACTTCTTTCATAGGCCTATACGTATCGTCTTTTGTAAGTGCGTGCTTTTGCTTTGCCATATTGATGGTTATCCTGTTAAAATATAATGGCGACATCGATAACCTGACCATATTTATTGTAACCATCGTTTGCGCTATGTTGATATCGACGGCAGCAATAGAGGGCTTGCAGTCGGGGCAATATCTTTACTTCTTCCCTTTGATGGTATCCATACCTATTATTGTCGATTTAAAACAAACGCAATACAAGGATTCCTTTATTTATATCGGGATTATCATCGTATCATTTTTGGCCTGTATACTTATCGGCCATAATGTAAAACCATTAGAAGCTTTTACACCGGGACAACTGGGCAAGCTCTCTTTTGTCAATAATGTGATTGCTATTTCGTCAACCATTGTGTTCGCTGTGTCCTATATTTTTTTCGAAAAGAAATATATCCGGGAGCTTAAAGAGCAAAGCAACAAGGTGATCGATTCGCGTACCCAGTTTTTGGCTACGATGGGCCACGAACTGCGCACCCCTTTAAATGGTATTATCGGCGTAATTAACCTGATGAAGCAGCAGGAAAGGGACGCCCAGCAGGAAGAATATTTCCAGATACTTAAATACTGCTCGGATCACATGCTGCAGCAGGTAAATAATATCCTTGATTTTAACAAGATAGAGGCTGATAAACTGGAGATCCATCCTGTTGAGCTGAACATGAAGCAGTTCCTGATGAATGTAGGCATGCCGTTTATCACGCTTTTCCAGGAAAAAGGCCTGGAACTAAAGATCAACATCGACCCGGAGTTGGATGTTGATGTAATGGCCGATGATGTGCGCCTGATACAGATATTTAATAACCTGTTATCCAACGCCCTTAAGTTTACTGATAAGGGATATGTGAAGCTGGATGTAACCTGCGAAAGAAAAGAAAGCAAATACATCGAAATAGGATTTAGTATTGAAGATACCGGTATCGGAATAGCCCAGGGGGATCAGAAAAAAATATTTGAGAGTTTCTGGCAGGTCTATGATGAAGATACCAAGAAATTTATAGGTACAGGCTTAGGGCTTACCATTTGCGTGCGCCTGTTAAAGTTAATGGGCAGCAACCTGGTTTTGGTAAGCGAAAAGGGTAAAGGAAGTAAGTTCAGTTTCGATCTGAAGCTGGATTATGCTCCGTACAATCATCAACAGATTGCAAAAAACAAGGCTGCAGCAAAGGATAATCTTGAAGGAACAAAAATATTACTCGTTGAAGATAACCAAATCAACATGATGGTGGCTAAAAAGATACTGGCCGGATTTAAGGCTGAGGTTACCAGTGCATTTGACGGTGTTGAGGCCCTTACTGCATTAGTTAAAAATCCTGAGTTTGATATTATACTGATGGATTTGGAAATGCCTGTAATGGATGGTTTTACTGCAATTCACGAAGTAAAAAAACTATATCCTGAAATCCCGGTGATCGCATTTACGGCTTCATTGGTCGACCAGAAAATGCTTTCGGACCTGGTTGCGAGTGGTTTTGTTGATTGTATGCTAAAGCCCTTCCAGCCCCTGCAATTATTATCGCACGTTAAAAAACACTTGGCTAAGCCTTTGCAACCCGTAGCATAACGGCTATTTGATACTTCTCAAAAATGGACTATTCTCCAAAAATAGCCAGAAATTATCCGGGTTATTGATCACATTGTTATGCTCATGTAAACTATGGATAAATACCAGCCTGTTATTTTGTATGGATTGAAAGTTGATGTTTCCCTCTTCTGATTCAAGATAAGGCATATTTTCCTGCGCAACCAGCTTAACCATGTTATGGGTTTCACCATCAGTACCGCCATGATCGGTATATAGATATAAACGATGAGTTTTATCCACTTTTATCCAGTCTATAAATATTTCCGTCTCACCATATAAGGCGTCAAATAAAATCGTTTCATCAATGGGCATTTGTCCGTTTTTAATAATGCGTGCCATTACGCGGTATGCACCGCTATGCCCGGCTAACAATATATGCCCAGCATTGCAACCTTTAGGTATCCAATGCTGAGCCTTAAGGCCCTTTAATACATCTGTTACCAATGCTTTAAAAATACCCGGATTTTCCAGTTTACCACCGTAGCTGTCAGGCGAGTCTTTGGCGGTTTCTGCTAAAACCAATACGGCATTTCTTTTTGAGGCAATAAATTGTTTGGTCAACTCATAATAGCTGGCGGCATTATCCACATTGTTGCGCCATCGGTGAAACCAGAAAACCAGGTCGACCGTCTTTTTAGCATCTAAGCCTTTTGGTGCGATTATCAGTGCGGTACTATCATGATAATGTTCAGCAGCCGAATAGAATACCTTATCATATACATGCCCGTTTACCCTGCCGGTATCCGAGAAAGAGGTGTGAGATGACTGGATATGAAAAACTACGGCATTATCCTGCGCAAATGAATTTTCATAAAAAATAATTAATAGAATAATCAGCGCAGGCTTTTTAAGGAGTATTTTCATTTAAGAATAACTGAAACCTAAAGATATAAATAGCTGCGGACTTTATTAAACAGCTAAAATTACTAGCTGGCATAATAATTTGCTAAATGATAAATGTTTTTGGGCCTCCCTAGGTGTATGTTTTATTTGGTCTTTATTACAGCGGACTTAGCCAGGCTATCTACAGGGAATTTTAAACTATCTATGGGTATAGGCTTTGTTGTTCTTAATTGCTGTAATGCTATATAAGTTTTTTGCCAGTCTATTTTATATTTTTCATGCTCGGTCACCATACTTATAGTATCTCCTTTGCCATAAAAACTTAAAATATTGTTCTGCAGCGGATAAGTTACTTCATTAAACTTTTTGTCCTGTAATTTCAACACCAATAAACTGTAGGTTTGATCTGCCAGGCCATACTCGTTCTGTGCAGTCGGTTTCCCTGTATCAAAATCCATATTTACGAATTGAAGTTTTTGTCCGGTTTTTATTCCAGCCAGTACCTGGTTGTAATAAACCAGTGTCGTATCAAAGCTCCTGATAAATAATTTTTCCCCTTCCGGACCAGGTGGCTCGAATTTAAGTGCTTTTAATGGCCCGATCTTAGGTAAGATATTGATAATAAATGCCATGACCCTGTTTCCAAATTTAGGTTTCTCGCGCTCCCTTCCATATTTCTGATAATATTCACTTTTTTTCATCCTGAAATGAAACTTCCTGCTGTTTATTGAAGGGTTTGACTTCTTAATATCATCCTTTTTTAATGCCCAGGCAGTGCGTGTCAAACTGGGTAGCAAACTCCGTACCGACCATCTAAAAGTTGAAATCGCCAGATCAAGTTTCCCCCCGAAAACATCGTTCATATCCTGCCCGTAGGTAAGCATAAAAGCCCTTTCCAGTACAGGTTTTGCTACATTAAAACCAATAAAATCATGATATTCCTGCGATGCATAATTACCACGTGACATTTGAAGCACATCAAAAGCAAATTCCATCCGGCTGTGATAGATCGGGTCTTCCTCGTAAGTAACCAGATTCCCAAACTTTTTACCAACCTTGGGATAAACAATCGGCTCCGCAACGTTTGTAGCTAATGAGTGGCCGTATTTGTCTGTCAGGTAATGAGAAACTGCACCCAGCGCAAAAGCATATTCATTAATATTTTGCGACTGATCAACCAGGTTTTGCATAAAATCGCCGCTCCGTACATAGTGAACCAGGTTGGTAAAATACACACTGCCAAACGGGAAATATCCCATATCAGGCATCAGGCTACCCCCGTAAGCATAAGAATGAGCGATTCTTAACTCATCATCTGTAGCATTAGGATATCTTTCTTTTAATAGCGGAACTATGGATTTTTTCCAGCTCGCATCAATAATAGCCATGTGCGCAAAAACGGAAAAAGCTTTTGACGATAACGGGCAAAATAAGATTAAAAATATTGCTGCTAATAAACAGTTTTTCAAGACGAACAGCTTCACGGCTTTGGCTATAACTTGTGTATGCTTAATACAAAAAGTTATAAAATTGTTTTACCCACTAAAAGTTATATAAATTTAACCTTTTCAAGTCATCCGGTAACATTGGAAATAAGTGGATAATTATTTTGATACGCAAATCGTCAGAGACCGGTTATAAAAATTACTCTATTGATGTCAGATAGGGCAGGGTGTCTTTTAAAAACTGCTCGTTCCTGATCAAATCGGCAATGCTCACTTCGGTTAATATTTTCAAACTTGCATCCCGTATATCAATGAATACCTGTCTTATGCCGCAGGTTGCTTCATCAAGGCACTCGTCACATTTGTGATAATAGTTCAGGCTGGCACAAGACACCATAGCAATTGGCCCATCTGTAAGCCTCAGCACATGCACCAGCAAAATATCCTCGGGTCTTTTGCCTAAAACATATCCGCCTCCGCTTCCTTTCCTGCTATACAAAAACCCCGCTTTACGCAGCTCCCCTAATATCCCCTCGAGGTATTTTTTCGGGATGTTTTCTCTTTCAGCAATCTCAGCAATGTGCATGGATACATCGGGTTTGTTCTTTCCCAATAAAACCAGGGCTTTAATAGCGTATTTTGTTTTTTTTGACAACATAAGTATCTGGATTATTTATACCTGTAACACTTGAAATTAAACTTTCTATATAAAATATACTAAATAGATAGATTTAATAGATTATTTCTAAAATTATGTTTTTTAATATCAACTCGCAAATAATTATTCATAAAAATTCCTTTTCGGTCACTTAAAGAATGGGCATAAACATCAAAAGCCACCTGTTATGGTGGCTTTATTCATTATCGTCCGTACGGAACGCTATAATAATTACTACATCAGCCCTTTGTCACGAAGTTCTTTCTGGCGTTGTTTCTCTAACTTTCTTAATGCCCGCTTTTCTTGTCGTATTTGTTTTTTAGTTTTTCCAACAGTATCAATTTCCGGTTCCTTTATTTCCTGTTTCCTGGCAGTAGTATCCTTTTTCCCAAATAAGCGCTGGAAGAAATTCGGTTTTTTCTCAGGCACACTAGGTGCGGCAAGCATTGGTGTAACATCATCGTCATCTTCATTATTCTGTTTCATCAGGCTATCAGCAACAGATGCCGGCACCGGGGCAATATCTTGTCTCAAGCTCTCTTTTAGACGCACTGAGTAATAGCCATACCCGGAACTGTCTGCCTCAGTCCAGCCGTGGGTTGCCATCATTTTGCCTATCAGGTTATAATAATTAACCAGGCTTGGCCGCAACGAACCATCCGGCAAGAAGGAATAAAGGCCAGTTTTGGGATGTGGAAGGATGCTTGCAAGGTAAATGCCTTCCCCCAAAGTGAGGTTTGATGGAGATTTTCCAAAATAATAACGCGAGGCCTCACCGATGCCATAGATGTTCCGGCCCCATTCCACTATATTAAAGTAGACCTCCAGCATCCTGTCTTTCGACATCACGTTGTTGTTCTCAATCATCCAAACAATCAATATCTCCTCTATTTTACGGGATAAAGTCTTCTCCCTGCTTAGGAAAGCATTTTTGATCAACTGCATCGAGATGGTGCTGCCGCCGCGTTTAAATTTCTTTAGTTTAATATCAGTAGCGATAGACCGCCTGATGGATTCCTCCACAAAACCGTGATTAGTATAAAATGACGGGTCTTCTGAGGTCATTACTGCATACCTCACGTTTGGTGAAATATCCTGTAGTGGTGTAAAATCCGGGTTTTGTGAGCCTATTATACGCGATGGCATTGGTTTGCCTTTTTCGTATGGTGTATAAACAAACGCCTTATTTAGCTTTCCAAGGTCCGTTTTACCATATTTAACAATATTCAGATTATCCTTTGCCAGGGCTGACTCAAACTGTACCTTATCAGGGTTTGATGAATCCAAAAATATATGGAGATGATACTTTACCTTACCTGTTACCTGTATGCCTGTAAAAGAATCAAACATACCATCCGGGAACGAATCAAAGGCATCCTGCGCATTCAGCCAGTCGGTATTTACCTTTACTGTATACAGTTTTACCGGGTAAAGCTGGTATTTCAGGTATGTTTTTATGGCGATTTTTTTAACTCGGATCAATGATGAACTATCCAGCGAAACATAATTTTTCCCAACAAATACATTGGCATCAATAGAACCATCCGGAACAATAATATCGGATGACGACAACGCCGGCTGATTGATCAATAGATTACGTACCGACCAGGAACCGTATATTTTAGTAACACCATCACTATTTTCCACCTTCTCGAGGCGCGTGGAAATAGTATCGAAATTTACTTTGAGATGGTATCGTTTCTCGATATATGGAATTTCAACCTTTTTCCCATCAGCATACAAATGCACGTCGATATCCCTGTCTGATGGGTGCATCTTTCCCCCGATGTGCCAGGTTGCCAGGGTATCATTCACCTTAATGGTCGAACTTAGTTTCCCATCTTTAATCAGGGCGCTTTGGGCAAGCAGCTTAATTCCGGCACTGTCATTTTTAAATGTTATCAGGAAATTTCTCAGATCGAGGTCATCAGGTATTTTATACAGTACCTGTTTGATCAAATTGTTGGCAAGCACCGACAGATCGGCCCGTTCCTTTTTCTCTGTAGTATCCTTTTTCTTTTTAAACAGGAAATCAAAGTTTTTAACGCCTTTAACATCTGTGAGGTTCAGATGTCCATTGTCCAATACCACGTCAGCCAGTTTAACATTGCCGAAAATAAGCGGAATGATCTTGATACTGATATCGAACTTTTTGATACTCAATAAGCTATCGCGCTGGTCGGGCACCACAGTAATATCAGAAAAAGAAACCGTTGCGAGCCCCGTAAAGTGCGCTGAGCCTATATTAATATTTAAATTATAATCCTTTTTGGCTTTCGCTTTTGCCTTAGTGATCTCTTTTTGAAGCAATGCTTCACGTTTGGTATAAGCGATATAGCCGCCTATTAATAAAAGGATAATCAGGGAAATAACTGCTATTCCGGCTATGCGGATATATTTGGGGATAGGGCGATGCATCAAAAAAATTTATCCAAAACTAAACTAATTCTTATGCGATACAAACGTCAGTATCAGGAAAATGTTTCTGCAACAGCATAAGTCGTTTAAAAGATTTTTTAATCTGCACCGTTCGGCTCATTTTATCATTAACATGACATTAGTTTAACCCTTGTTTTAGTAGTTTTGTAGTTGCAATGAACATAACCAAGGAACAAGTTTTACAAGCCCTGGGTCATGTTGAGGAACCGGACCTGAAAAAAGACCTGGTGACACTCAAGATGATACAGGATATCAAGATAGATGGCAACCGCCTTAGCTTTTCGGTTATCCTGACCACCCCTGCCTGCCCTTTAAAAGCAATGATTGAAAATGCCTGCCGCAATGCAATTGGCTATTTCATCAGCAAGGATATAGAGGTGAGCATCAATATGACCTCGCATGTTACCACACAAAAAAATACCGGCGTACCCGGAGTGAAAAATATTATTGCAGTAGCGTCAGGGAAAGGCGGCGTGGGTAAATCAACGGTGGCGGTGAACTTGGCGCTTGGATTGGCACAAGCCGGTGCTAAGGTGGGTTTGATCGATGCGGACATCTACGGACCGTCTATCCCCATTATGTTTGATTTGGAAGGAGCACGCCCGAAAGCCAGCCAGGTTGAAGGCAAAACACGTATCGAGCCAATTGAAAAATATGGCATCAAGCTATTATCCATAGGCTTCTTTACTGATCCGAACCAACCGGTGCCATGGCGCGGACCAATGGTATCTACAGCTGTAAAACAATTATTTAACGATGCCGACTGGGGTGAACTGGACTACCTGGTAGTCGACTTGCCACCGGGCACAGGGGATATACATATTACAGTTGCCCAAACCTTCCCTGTAACCGGGGCGGTTATTGTTACTACGCCGCAAAATGTTGCACTTGCTGATGCTAAGAAAGGGATAGGCATGTTTTTGATGCCAGCCATCAATGTGCCATTATTGGGGATAGTGGAGAATATGTCGTATTTTACCCCTGCTGAACTACCCGAAAACAAATATTACATTTTCGGACAGGGTGGCGGGCAAAAGCTTGCGAATCAGCTGGAAGTACCTTTTTTAGGTGAAATACCGTTGGTAAAAAGCATCAGCGAATCAGGAGATGCAGGCAAACCGGTGATATTGGACGAACAAAACCCAATGAGCAGGGCTTTTATGATTATGGCTCAAAAGGTTGCTCAACAGGTGGCCATTAACAACGCAGAAGCGAATAATAAAAATTTGGTAAATAATTAATAACTTTACATTTAATATAATCAAGTTAAAATGAGTTTATTAGATCAGGTGGAAGAAGCTTTGAATACGATCAGACCGTATTTGGAAACTGATGGCGGGAATGTATCTGTTGAGGAAATAACTCCTGACCATATTGTAAAATTAAAGTTACTTGGCGCATGCGGTTCGTGCCCGATGAGCATCATGACCCTTAAAGCGGGTATAGAAGAAGCAATAAAAAAGGCCGTTCCTGAGATCACAGGCGTAGAAGCCATCAATTTAACAGACATTGATGACCCCAATGCTGTGCTTCCTGAAAATTTGAGATAATTGTTAACTATTGTTAAATTGCATTAGTATTTACTGCAATAGGTTATTTTTGTCTCACATTTTTTGAAACTATTACGTAAAAAGCAGGTATAAACAAAATATCCCTATCAAGTGAAGTATCTTTTCGGCATATTATTCCTATTTATCGCTGCTGGCGCTGCTGCTCAGCAAAAGGAAAAGCCGTTGGTACAATTCTCTGGTATAGTACATAATGCTGATAGTGTGAAAGTGATTGTTCCTTATGTTACTATCACAAACATTACCAATCACAACCAAACTTATTTAAGTAATTACGAGGGCTATTTCTCATTTGTAGCGCATGAGCAGGATACCCTGGTTTTTACCAGTATCGGTTATGCCTCCGTAAGAGTGGTTATACCCGCAAATACTACCAACAAAAGCTATACTACACAGGTTTGGATAAAACCGCAAATCATCAATCTTCCAGCTTTCCGTGTGTTCCCGTGGGCAACTACGGACGAATTCAGGAAAGATTTTTTGGCGATGAAACTGGCTGATGATGACCTGGAAATAGCACGCAAAAACTTAGAACGCGCAACAAATAGGGCAGCCGGCAACAATTTGCCGCGCGATGGCCAGGAGATATCATCATCATGGGCCCAGGCCGAACATAATGCTATCATGAACCAGCACTCGCAAACAAACCCACTGTTAAACCCTATTGCATGGGGATCATTGATCAACCAGATATCAGCCGGGGATAAAAGCCGCGCATCGAGCAGCGGGAATTGATTGGAAGTCTGATGTCAGAAGTCGGAGTTCTGATCACTCATAACTCCACACTTAAAACCTATAACTACCGTCCCTTTTTAGCAGCCGGGAATTTCATTTTATAATCCACATCTACTATTCCTCTCGAAATATCGTTGAGTTTCTTTTCGATCAGGCGTTTGCGCAGCGGGCTCAGTTTGTCTGTGAACAGCTTAACTTCAATGTGGTCATATTCGTGCTGGATAATGCGTGCAGCCATACCTTTAAAGGTTTCTTCGTGATGCTTCCAGTTTTCGTCATAATAAGATATCCTGATCAGCGGTTTGCGTGACACATCCTCACGGATATCCGGGATACTCAGGCAGCCCTCATTAAAAGCCCATTCATCACCGGTTTCGTCCATTATCTGCGCATTTAAGAATACTTTTTTAAAGTTCACCAATTCGGGTTCGTCTTCATCAAATGGGGTCGCATCCACTACAAACAGGCGCATAGATATACCTACCTGCGGGGCAGCCAATCCTACACCCCGTGCACCATACATGGTTTCAAACATATCTTCAACCAATTGTTTGATGTTGGGGTATTCCTCCGGTTCAACTGCGACAGCTTTTTTTCGCAAAACCGGGTCTCCATAGGCTATGATAGGCATTTTCATCATGCAAAAATACAGCTTTATTCTTTTGGCACAAACAGCAAAGTGGTCAGGCTATTATCAAAAATTTCGTTGCTTATTTCCAGCAATTGCTCTGCTGTGCAGGCATTTATCTTGGCAAATATTTGTTCCAGTGTATCCACATAACCAAAGTCGAGCAGGCTTTTGGCCATCGAAATGATCAGACCCATACGGTTTTCTTCGGCTAAAGCGATCTGCCCTATGAATTTTTGCTTGGCCTGGTGTAATTGCAAAGTGCCTAGTTTCTGGTCGCGCAGTTTTTTTAATTCTTTATGGACCAGCCGCAATGCTTTTTCAGCTTTTTCGGCATCGGTGCCAAAGTAAATGGAAAATATGCCGGTATCCGACAGTGGCGTATAGTTCGATTCAATGGTATATGCAATGCCGTACTTTTCGCGGATCTCCAGGTTCAACCGGTTGCTCATACCCATACCACCCAACAGGTTATTCAGTAGCAGCAATCCTGTTCTATACTGATGTGACGATGGATAAGCCCTATTCCCGATCATACAATGCGTTTGGGTAATAGGCCGGTAAACACTTAGTTTTTCACCTTGGCTGTCAGCTGGTCTCAGCCTGTGTTTTTTGGTATGATTAGCCGGAATAATACCAAAATATTTTTCAGCCAGTTTAACCAGTTTCTTCAGGTCATGGTCGCCGAAAACGGCAAAAATCATCTCCCCTGTATTATAATTGGCCGTCATAAAGCTTTTTATATCGGCCTTACCCATCGCCAAAACCGTTTCTGGAGTACCAAGGATATTCTTCCCTAAAACATGCCCCTTAAAAAGCAGTTCCTCAAAATCATCCTGTATGGCTTCTTCGGGCTGATCAAGATAGGAAGCAATCTCGTCCAGTATCACACCGCGTTCTTTTTCCAACTCTTCCTGCGGAAAAGTGGAATGAAACAAAATATCCTGGAATAGGTCCATTGTGCGCTCTAAGTGCTGTTTCAACAGGGAGGCGTGGATGCAGGTATATTCCTTGGTGGTATAGGCATTCAGGTCGGCGCCCACCAGTTCAAGGCGATTCAGTATCTGGTTGGTGCTGCGGGTTTCTGTTTCCTTAAACAGCAGGTGCTCAATAAAGTGCGCCAGGCCGGCTTTATCTTCCGGTTCATCGCGCGAACCTGCATTCACCACAAAACAGCAATGCGTAATGGTTGAAGGCGAATGTTTATGTAAAATGCGTATACCGTTGGATAAGGTATAAACCTGGTAGTCGATCATGTAAGGCGAATATAAGTTTTTTAGTACCGGAAAGTATAATGGTAAGGTAAAAGCAATTGAAGTGGGGTTTTGTTTAGTGTATAAGCTGTGCCCTGTTTGGACCAGCAGAAATATAAAAGAAACTGGCCTAAAATCACAGCAAAAAAATTGCAGAATAATTCATTTTTATTTCTAAATTAGTATCCCCTCTTTGCTAGAAAAGAACCAGTCAACTGAAAGCCAACCAGTTAAGATCATTGCGTATGAAAAAGGTTTTTACCCTGGTAATTATTGCTGTTACAGCACTTTTATCGTGTTCAAAAAAGAACATTGACCCCGCACCATTCAATTTAAAAAGCGCCGATTCGACTGTAACCGTAGCCGGAGAAGTTTATCCTGTTGTAAAAATCGGAAGCCAAAAGTGGACATCGGTTAATTATCGTGGGCCTGGAGGCATTTTTAATACCGGATTTCTATATGGCGATAATGTGATGCATGGAAAATTGTATACAACGGAGGAAGCCAGCCAGATTGTTTTACCAGCAGGTTGGCGGATACCCACTTATGATGACTACCTGACTATGCTTATTGCAAGGGGCGCAAAGCAAAATACCGATGGCTCTTATTCCGCCGACCTTGCCGTGGCACAATCATTAATTACTACTTCGGGCTGGGAAGAGGGTGGTGGTAACAATTACTCCGGTTTTAATGCTTTGCCTACAGGGTTTTATCACTTCGATAACTTTTATGGAACAGGCAATGGGGCATCGTTCTTACATTCGTCAATTATCGGCACCCCTCCCAGCTTTGGTTTTACCATTGGGCCAGATCCTTATGGACAGCCTTTTGTCTATTTAGGGATTGTTCTTCTTGATGGCGATCGCTGTTCGGTACGGTTTGTAAAAGATAATTGACAAGAACAATATAATTCTGTGCATTAATTATTTCATATATATTTGATCGCATGAAAATACGAGTTGCTGACCTGGATTTTGAATTATCAATCCCCTATAACAATATAGAGCAACGCGTAACCGCAATAGCAAAGCAAATCAACAGCGATTACTCAGGCCGCAATCCTGTATTGGTTGGTGTCCTTAACGGCAGCTTCCTGTTCACCGCCGACCTGATCAAACAAATCGACATACCCATTGAGGTTACTTTTACCAAATTGGCTTCCTATTACGGCGGCGTATCTACCACCCGAAAAATAAGAGATGATTTCGATCTGACCATCGATATCAAAGGCCGCAACATCATCCTGGTAGAAGACATTGTAGATACCGGCAATACCATTCATTACCTGATCGATAAACTAAAAGTACGCGAACCGGCCTCCATTGCCGTATGCACCCTTCTGCTGAAACCAAAAGCTTTAGAAAGCACCGTTGAAGAACTTAAATACATCGGCTTCGAGATTGAAAATGATTTCGTGGTAGGCTACGGATTGGATTATAAGGAACTGGGCCGCAACCTGAAAGGGATATTTAAGAAGATACGCTAAAAATTTATTGGGTTGTATTCGTTTGATTAAGTTCGTAATTTGCGATAGCAGGTTTACTAACTAACCAATGACCAATTCCTTGCCCTACATCCTTACTTTATTAGTAGCAGGCATTACGCTCATTGTTATTCTTTCAACCAAATTTAAAGTTCCTGCATTCTTTTCACTTTTCCTGGCTTGTTTGCTCGTTGGGTTAGGCATCAAAATGCCATTGGGCGATGTGATTACAACGGCGAAGGACGGTTTTGGCAATATTCTAAAAAACTTAGGCCTCATCATTGTATTGGGCACAGCATTAGGCTTATTGCTCGAATACACCGGCAGCACTACAGTGATGGCTGGCTTCCTGTTAAAGAAAATGGGCAACCGGTTTGCACCATTAGCCATGAGTATTACCGGATTCATCGTTGGTCTGCCAATATTTTGCGATTCGGGCTATATTGTTTTGAGTGGATTAAACCGGTCTGTGGCAAAACGCACAGGTATTTCCATCGCTATCATGTCGGTTTCGCTGGCTACAGGTTTGTTATCTGTACATTGTTTGGTGCCGCCACATCCCGGGGCTTCCGCCGCAGCAGCAACAATAGGTGTTGATTTCGGCAAACTGATATTGATCGGCTCAATAGTTGCCATACCTGCCATGATCATTGGGAACTTATGGGCAACCTATGCCGGGCGAAACACGCCAGACAGAATAATAAATGATATTACAGAAATTGAGGTAAGTGAAGGCCCGTCATTGATAAAAGCTTGTTTACCTGTATTTGTGCCGATCATCCTGATTGCCATCCGGTCATTTTTAACAAAGGAAATAGCCGGGTATCCCGCATGGCTATCCGTTTTGTTTTCTTTAGGCGATCCGGTCATCGCGTTATTCATCGGCGTATTATTGGCTTTTAATTGTAAGCGCGGATGGAATAAAGGGGAATTGAGTAAAATTTTACAGGAATCCGTTGAAAAAGCGGGCGGCATTCTGGTTGTGATAGGCATGGGCGGGGCATTTGGCGCTATTCTAATGGCGACAAAATTAGGCGAGCACCTGAGCCAGTCGATGGCATTGGGATCGATGGGTATATTCTTTCCTTTTTTGCTGACTTCCGTTTTGAAAACCGCACAGGGTTCATCAACAGTTGCCATTATAACCGCTTCATCATTAGTACTTCCATTGCTACCAGCATTGGGTCTGGATACCGAAACAGGAAAATTACTTTGTGTGTTGTCTATGGGGGCGGGATCGATGATGATCTCGCATGCCAATGATGCCTACTTTTGGGTAATTTCCAAATTTTCCGGCCTCGAAATGAAAACTATGCTAAAGGTGTATTCAGTGTCGACGATATTGATGGGACTTACTACCCTGGCGATGGTTTATATTTTATCAAAAGTATTATAGTATGCATATCCTCATCGCGCCAAACGCTTTTAAAAATAGTCTGGATGCTGCACGGGTTTCCAGGGCAATTGAGCAGGGATTGAAGAAGAGCCAATTAATATGCACGACCGAATGTTTTCCAATCGCCGATGGTGGCGATGGAACAGGTAGCCTGATCATAGAACGTTGCAAGGGTATTATGGTAGCACAGCAGGTGCATGATCCGCTTGGAAGAAAGATCGATTCCCGTTTCGGTTTGATTGACAATGGAAAAACTGCTGTGATCGAAATGGCCGACGCTTCAGGCCTGCGTTTGCTAAAAAAAGAAGAACTAAATCCCATGCAAACTTCCTCTTATGGAACGGGCGAACTCATCAGCGCTGCGCTGGATAAAGGGGTCAGCAAGATCATCATCGCCATGGGAGGTTCTGCTACGGTGGACGGCGGATGTGGTTTATTGAAGGCCCTGGGTATAGATTTTTGGGACAAAGATGGGAAGCGCTTAAAGGCCAATCCGGATGAACTGCTAAAACTGGTTAAGATTGATGATTCAGGTCTTGATCGGCGTATTTATGAAACCGAAATTGTTATTCTTTGCGATGTCAACAACAAACTTTTAGGGCCGGAAGGTGCGGCGGCCGTTTTTGGACCTCAAAAAGGGGCTTCACCTGAGGACGTCAAACTATTAGACGGATTCCTTACGAACTTTGCTGCAGTATCGAAGTCTCAACTCGGTATCGATATGGTGGAGCTCAAGCATGGCGGAGCGGCAGGTGGTGCCACAGCGGGTTTGTATACCTGGCTTAACGCCAAATTGGTAAATGGTATCGATTATTTTTTATCGCTAACAGGTTTTGAAGAAGCCTTAAAGCATAGCGACCTTGTGATAACTGGAGAAGGTAGTATCGATAATCAAACCCTGCAGGGTAAAGGGCCGTACGGTGTTGCTTTAAGAGCGAAGAATAAGAATATTCCTGTGATCGGCCTGGCGGGAAAAATACCCGCGGAGCCAGATGCTGAACTGCAGAGTTATTTTGATGTGTTGCTGTCGATTAACACAGAGTCAATTGATATAGCAACAGCAATGGCTAATTCGGAGAAAAATTTAATAGCAACTGCACAAGTCGTGGGGGATCAAATAAATTCAGGTGAGTTAAGATTTAGTCTCTAAATAGTGGTCAAACTCTCACCGGATCAACAATCTCCTCCAACAACTGCACCGCCTCATCAATTGAATTTACCCCATCGACACTGATCCTAAGCGTATTCTTCACTTCCTTTAAATTGGTTCTGCGTGGATTGGCCTGAACAAACATCAGCACCTGCTTGAAGGCATCGCTTTCAAAATAGTGCGATTGCTGACTGGCAATAAAATATCCGCGAAGGATACTCTTTTTTAGCGAGATTTTTTCAAACCCAATAGCCTTGCCTAACCATTGCAGGCGCACAGTGTTCAGCATATCCTTTACCTGCGGCGGCACCGGGCCAAAACGGTCGTAAAGCTGCTGTTCAAATGCTTGTAGTTCTATCTCGTTTTCCAACTTTGAAAGTTCAGTATACAGGTTGTACCGCTCGGCAATACTGGTTACATACTCATCCGGGATGAGTATCTCCATATCGGTATCGATCTGTGTGAAGGAAATATAAGGTCGTGGTTTATCATCAGGGAAAACGCCTTTAAATTCATCTTCCTTCAATTCCTGGATAGCTTCATCCAAAATCTTATGATACATCTCAAAACCTATCTCAGCTATAAAACCGCTCTGTTCTGCGCCAAGCAGGTTCCCGCTGCCACGTATGTCGAGGTCGCGCATGGCTACGTTGAAGCCGCTTCCAAGATCAGAAAATTCTTCGATAGCGCTCAAACGTTTGCGGGCTTCCGGAGTAAGGGTAGACAGCGGCGGGCTCAATAAATAGCAGTAAGCCTTTTTGTTACTCCTGCCCACACGACCCCGCATCTGGTGCAGGTCGCTCAAACCGAACATGTGCGCATGATTAATGATGATGGTGTTGGCGTTAGGGATATCCAAACCAGCCTCGATAATAGTAGTGGCCACCAGTACGTCGTATTCGCCGTTCACAAATTTTAGCATGACATCTTCCAGATCATCCCCCTCAAGCTGACCGTGTGCTATACCTACACGCGCTTTGGGAACCAACTTATGTATCAATCCACCTAATTGCGGTAGGTCCACAACCCGGTTATGTATAAAAAATATCTGTCCGCCGCGGTCAATTTCATGCTCAACTGCTTCTTTTATCAGTATATCGTTAAACACGTGCAATTCTGTAACCACAGGTTGCCGATTAGGCGGTGGTGTGGATATAATAGACAAATCACGTGCACCCATTAATGAAAAATGCAATGTACGCGGTATCGGAGTTGCGGTCAAAGTCAACGTATCCACATTGGCGCGCATTTGCTTTAGCTTTTCTTTGGTCGATACACCGAATTTTTGCTCCTCGTCAATGATCATTAACCCAAGATCTTTAAACTTCACATCCTTACTAACCAGTCGGTGCGTACCGATGATAATATCTACTTTACCATCCTTTAGTTTTTCAAGTGTTTCCTTTATCTGCCTGCTTGATTTAAAGCGGTTCACATAATCAATATTGCAGGGGAAGCCCTTCAGACGGTCGGAGAAGGTTTTATAATGCTGGGCGGCAAGAATCGTAGTCGGCACTAATATAGCCACCTGCTTGCTATCGGCAACGGCCTTAAAAGCCGCACGGATGGCCACTTCTGTTTTACCAAAGCCCACATCGCCGCAGATGAGCCTGTCCATCGGATGCGGCGACTCCATATCCTTTTTCAGGTCACTGGTTGCTTTTTCCTGGTCGGGCGTATCCTCGTAAATAAAAGATGCTTCCAGTTCGGTTTGCAAATAACTATCGGGCGAAAAGGCATTACCCTGTTTGGCTTTGCGCACCGCGTACAGCTTGATCAAGTCGCGGGCTATATCTTTAACTTTTTTTTTTGTGGTTTTTTTTAAACGTTCCCAGGTGTCAGTACCCAGTTTGTTCATTTTAGGAACGGTACCTTCCCTGCCACTATATTTTGAGATACGATTAAGCGAGTTGATATTGACATACAGCAAATCATTATCCGCATAGATCAGGCGGATCATTTCCTGCATTTTTCCGTTCACTTCAACCTTTTCTAAGCCTGCATATTTGCCTATTCCGTGGTCGATGTGCGTCACAAAGTCGCCCGGCTTCAACTCTCGTAGTTCTTTTAAGGTGATAGCCTGCGAACGCTGGTAGCCCTTTTTAAGCTTATATTTATAGTATCTGTCAAATATCTGGTGATCGGTATAGCAGGCCAGTTTTTGCTCCCGGTCTACAAAACCCTCACGGATCGAAATACTGATGGGCGTAAATTTTACTGTTTTATCCAGATCCTCCAAAATAGCATATAAGCGCTCTACCTGCCTTGCCGAATCTGTCAGGATGAAATTCTGGATATGTTCGGCATCGTTATTCTTAAAATTATGGATCAGCAGGCTAAAATCCTTATTAAAGGATGGCTGCGGCCGCATATCAAAATCAACGACATGGTTGGTTTGATAAAAAAACTGCTTACCAAATTCCACCACCGGGAAATCATGCAGTTGATCAGCTATTAGTTTTTCATCCGTAAAACCAAATTTCGGATCTATCCAATCAGGGTTTTTATCTTTTTCTTCAGACGATAATGCCTTCCAAAGTTCCACCGCTTTTTTAAAGCCCGATTTGATAATATCCAGCGTAAACTGCACATCTTTTATCCATATCTGCGAACCGGCGTCTACATATTCCAGCAGGGAAATATTATGTTCCGTCAGGAATTTGGATTGTACATTCGGAACAATCGTAATCGTTTTTACCTGCTCAACAGACAGCTGGCTCTCTACTTCAAAAGTGCGTATAGACTCGATAAAATCGCCAAAAAACTCTACTCTGTAAGGCAGATCATGCGAGAAGGAAAATATATCAACTATACCACCGCGAATAGAAAATTGTCCCGGTTCATATACAAAATCAACCCGGTCAAAATCATATTCGATCAGGAACTCATTGATAAAATCTATACTGAGCTTATTGGTGACGGCTATTTCGAGCGTGTTTTTGGCAAGTGATGCCCTGTCGATCACTTTCTCAGCCAAAGCCTCCGGGTAGGTAACAATCAGTTGACCAAATTCAGAAGAATGACTTAACTCATTCAAAACCTCGGCACGGGCCAGTACGTTGCTGCTATCAGGTTGCGTAAATTCAAATGCTTTGCGATAGGATGAGGGGAAAAGCAGGACTTCTTTGCCTGTCAGATTTTCCAGGTCTGCCTGGAAATAAGCGGCTTCTTCACGGTCTGGCAGCACAAATATCATATGCGGGTGCTGTAAAAAATACAAAGCTACCGCCACCGCCGCATCTCCCGATCCGACCAAACCACGCAACTGAATCCTGGTATCCTTACCAACGTTAAGCGCTTTGGCCAACGTCGTTACCCGTTCATCAGTCTTATAAAGCTCTAAAATATCACGGATGTTCAAACTGTCGCAAATATAGCAAAATGCTGGTTTTTAAAGCATGCAGCCAACCATTTGTATTAAAAAACAAGTAGCTGGTAAAAACAAAGTGACGATAAAATTACTTTTTAAGTAAATTGAAAATACTTTAAATAACACGTATATTTATATAACCATTAAATCACCTAATCAATCGCACAACAGTAATATTTTTTTATCGCTGCTGCCATGACCTTTAAAACATAACAATTATGAAAAGTGCACTCTTCCCCGGATTGATCATTGGAATATTAAGCGGAGTATGGTTATTCATTATGCTTAGTTTGGGTTTTAAATTTTCCAATGACAATGTGAATCCTATCGAATTCATTTCTGTCCTGATTCCGATTATTGGTTTGTATATTGGTGTTAAGCGCTACCGGGATAATGAACTGGATGGAAAAATGAATTTCCTGGAAGGATTAGTAGAGGGGTTTAAAATATTGATTGTAGGCGGCATCTTTGTCGTTTTTGTAGGCATTGTTTATATCAATTGGATATCAACCACCGAAAAAGCCAATTGGAGCGATTTTTCCGGGCGTATTTTTGCAGCCTTACTGATAGGCGTATTATCATCGCTTACTGTAACTTTGCTGTTGATGAGCAAATCAAAAAAAATTGCTTAAAAGCCTTTTTTCAAGATATTTCGAACTAATATTCTGGGTTGCGGCCCTTTTGGCGCTGGCATTTACTAACCCGGCTGGTCCCGCGCATTTCAGCTTGTGCCCGCTTAAGGCGATGGGCATCACCTGGTGCCCTGGTTGCGGTTTGGGGCATTCCATATCATGGCTGTTTCGTGGTAATATCAGCAATTCATGGCACGCGCACTGGCTGGGCATCCCGGCGCTTTTACTTATACTCCACAGGATATATATCCTGTTTCATCAAAAAGTTTTACATTACAAGACCTTTCCAACCCACCGATAAGATACCGCGTTTTACCGATGCTCTATCTATTCCCGCCAATTTTGTGTTTCAAAATATTTAGTTCTATATTAGTTTTAACTCAAATTAAATCAATCACGATCATGGACATGTACCAAAGCCCTTATATGGGATTATCAGGAATGACACCTGAAGAGTTAGTATTTTTACAGCAAGCCACAACTGATCTGACCGAAAATCAGCATAAATATTTTTATATGTCTTATTCCAGTAAGAGGAAAAGCCCACAAGATGTATTATTATTTACGCTTATAGGCTTTTTTGGCATTGCAGGTATACAGAGATTTTTATTAGGTCAGATAGGTATGGGGCTTCTATACTTTTTTACGGGTGGGCTTTGTTTAATCGGCACAATTGTAGACCTGGTCAATCATAAAGACCTTGCTATGGAACATAACCGTAAAATGGCTTATGAAAGTTACCAAATAGCTAAAATGAGCACAGCTAGTTAATTAATGGCTAGCCAATTGGGTAAATACCTAATACTGATAGGAGCGGTCATATTGGTGTTGGGTATTTTTATTTATTTCTTTGGCGGAAGTCTCAAATGGTTCGGGCACTTACCTGGCGATATCCGCATTGAGCGGGATAATTTTCGTTTTTATTTCCCTATTACTACACTAATTCTCATCAACCTCGTTATATATTTGGTTGTCAAAATTATCCAATGGCTCCGATAATGAGCTCAATCACCAATCAAATGAAAAACATAAAAATTGCCACCGCCCAGTTTGAGAACCGCAGCGGTGATAAAGAATATAATCTCGGTATCATTCGCCACTTAACAGCAAAAGCAGCAGCCAAAGGTGCACAGGTAATCGCTTTTCATGAGTGCTCAATAACCGGGTATAGTTTTGCCAGGCATCTTTCAAAAGAACAGATGCTGGATGTTGCCGAATTTGTTCCTGACGGCCCAAGTGTAAAGCAATTGATAACTATTGCAAAAGAATTTGATATAGCCATCCTCGCCGGGTTATTCGAGAAAGACGCTGACGACAAGCTTTACAAAACCCAGGTTTGCGTTGATAAAAACGGATTGGTAGCCAAATACCATAAGCTGCACCCGTTCATCAACCCGCACCTTACACCCGGCGACCGGTATGTTACTTTCGACCTGTTTGGCTGGAAATGCAGCATCCTGATTTGCTATGATAATAACATCATCGAGAATGTCCGCGCGGTAAAACTACTCGGTGCCGATATTGTATTTATGCCTCATGTAACCATGTGCACGCCGTCCACCCGACCGGGTGCCGGTTTCGTTGATCCTGAGCTTTGGAAAAATCGCGAAGCTGATCCAACTATGTTACGGCAGGAATTCGATGGCCTGAAGGGTCGTGCCTGGCTGATGAAATGGCTGCCTGCAAGAGCTTATGATAATGCTGTTTACGCAGTGTTTTCTAATCCTATCGGCATGGACGATGACCAAGTAAAAAACGGCTGTTCCATGATCATCGACCCATTTGGCGATGTCATTGCCGAGTGCCGCAGTTTTGATAACGAGATCGCGATAGCAACCTTTACAGCAGATAAACTGACCGATGCAGGCGGCTATCGTTACATTAAGGCACGCCGGCCGGATTTATATGGTGATATTATCTCACAGCCGCATGAGTCAGAGCAGAAAGTGGTTTGGATGAAAGAGGAATAATAATTTGCAGACAGCCTAATCCCTAACTAACTTCGGGTCATGAAATTATCGCTGCTTACCGCTTATCTCGAAAGCCTTGCACCATTGGCTTACCAGGAAGATTATGATAACTCCGGCTTAATCGTCGGTCACCCTGAGCAGGAAGTGAACCAGGCGCTTATCTCGCTGGATTGTACCGAGGCTATTGTCGATGAAGCCATTGCCAAAGGTTGCCAGGTGATCATTTCGCATCATCCTATTGTTTTCAGGGGACTAAAGAGGTTTAACGGGAAGACGTATGTAGAACGCGTGGTAGAGAAAGCAATAAGAAATCATATCGCCATCTATGCCATTCACACCAACCTGGATAATGTAATGAACGGTGTAAATGAACGTATCTGTGAAACGCTGGGCCTGAAAAATCTCAGGATATTATCACCCAAAAACGGCCTGCTTAAGAAGTTGGTTACCTATGTACCATCTGACAAAGCCGAACAGGTTCGCAACGCTTTATTCCATGCCGGGGCCGGAAATATTGGCAATTACAGCGAGTGCAGTTTTAACGCCGAAGGAACAGGCACATTTAAAGGGGGCGAAGATACTAATCCTTATGTAGGGGAACCCGGCATCCGTCATTATGAAAATGAAGTTCGTATAGAAACCGTTTATCCTGCCAATTTGGAAAGCAAATTGTTGATGGCACTATTCCTTGCGCATCCGTATGAGGAGGTGGCATATGATCTTTATGAGCTGACCAACCAGAGCCAGGAAATAGGTTCGGGCATGATAGGCGAACTGGAAGAACCGATTGACGAGGAAGAATTTTTGTTCGAGCTAAAAGAAAAAATGCATGCCCATGTGATAAGACATACTACTTTGTTAGGAAAAGACGTTAAAAGAGTAGCAGTTTGCGGTGGTGCAGGTGGTTTTTTACTAAAGCATGCCATAGCCGCTGGAGCCGATGTTTTTGTGACAGCAGACTATAAATATCATGAGTTTTTTGATGCCGAAGGAAAGATAGTAATTGCCGATATCGGACATTTTGAGAGTGAGCAATTTACGCAACAATTATTATATGAAATAATTAGAAAAAAATTTGCTAACTTTGCCGTCCGTTTAACAGAAATTAATACAAACCCCGTCAAATATTTTATTTAATGGAACAAACCGTAGAACAGAAGCTTAAAGCTTTATACGAACTACAAACCATCCACACCAAGATTGACAAGATACGCCAGGTAAGAGGTGAACTACCTATGGAAGTTGCCGATCTGGAAGATGATGTTGAAGGATTGGAAACCCGTATTCAAAAAATAAAAAGTGAGCTGGACGACCTTGAGGATGATATTGTAACCCGCAAAAACCTGATCAGGGATGCGCAGGCCAACATCAAAAAATACGAAGGCCAGCTTAACGAAGTAAAAAATAACCGTGAGTATGAGGCTATCTCAAAAGAAGTTGAGATACAGGGATTAGACATACAGGTGAGCGAAAAGAAGATCAAGGAATTTGGTTATGAGATCACAACCAAAACCCAAATCTACGAAAAAGCTTTAGCTGACCTGGATGGCCGCCGTGCTGACCTGGACGCTAAAAAAGCTGAATTAGGCACCATCACTGCTGAAACCGAAAAGGAAGAAAACGAACTGAACTCAGAAGCTGAAAAAGCTTCAAAAAATATCGAGGAACGTTTACTGATCGCTTATAACCGTCTTCGCGGCAACGCTAAAAATGGTTTGGCTGTGGTAACTATCCAGCGCGATTCATGTTCAGGATGCTTTAACCAGATCCCTCCTCAACGCCAGTCGGATATCCGCCAACGCAAAAAGATCATTGTTTGCGAACATTGCGGCCGTATTTTGGTTGACGAGCAAATGGCACTGGAAGCAGAAATTGCCTAATTGTAATACTGATATAATACTTTAAAAGCGCCTAAAGGCGCTTTTTTTTGGACTGTTGATTGGTGTGATTTCGCTGATTTGAAAAAGCGTATTAATAACTATATTAGTATTATGAAGCACCTAACCTTTATCTTATTACTCTCCTTACTTAGCCTTATACACGTCAAAGCTATGCCTAAAAATGTACCCGGTTTCAATGAAGTAGCTCCTGATTCTCTTCATAAGATCTGGAGGTTTAAAAGCCTCAAAACACTGGTAAACGGCATGTTTAGTTTACCCGACATATATTTATTGGATTTGAGAAGAAAAGATTCAATATTTTATATTGACAAGAATGGTAAACAAAAATATCCGACGGTAGCATATAAAATAATTGATAATGCTATCGTTATTCAAACTGACTATAAAGATAGCCTACAAGATAAAGACAACCTGGTTAAAGTTAAATTTAAAATATCGGAGCTCACTGATACCAAACTGAAATTGATCGTCACTAGAGATTCTAAAAAAAATGAAGGAAAAAATATAGATGACGATATGATGGAATTAGCTTTTGAGGCACAGAAATAACTATTTTTAAGCCTAAAACATACTCGTCTGCCTTCCCCCCTTAGGCACAAACAAAGTATAATCAAACTCAGGCATCACCCTGTCGCCCATAAAACGGTTTACCGACATGCGGAACAGCTGATGAATGGATTGAGCAATGTTACCATCGCCGCTCATACGTCGCCCGAAGTCGCTGTCGTTTAGTTTACCATCGTGACAGGCTTTGATCATGTTCAATACTTTTTCGGCACTGTCGGGGAAGGCTTTGTGTATCCAATCAGAAAATATCTCGGCAATGCTGCCATTCAGCCTTACAATGGTGAAACCTGCTGCTAATGCTCCCCTGTCTGCTGCTGCTTTGATAATGGCGGGTATTTCGTTGCTGTTTAATCCCGGGATGATAGGGGCGGCCATTACACGCACCGGTATGCCCCGCTCGGTCAGTTTTTGGATCACGCCGAGCCTGCCGTTGGCGGTAACTGTACGCGGCTCCAGTTTTTGTCTTAGTTGCTCATTCAATGACGTAATGGATACATTCACATGCACCAGGTTCATTTTACCCAATTCGCCCAAAATGTCCAGGTCGCGCAGAATGACGTTGTTTTTGGTGATAATGCTCACCGGGTTTTTATACCGCAGAAATATCTGCAGCAGTGAACGCGTGATCTTTAACCTGCGCTCCATGGGCTGGTAGCAGTCTGTGTTTCCAGATAACAGGATACACACCGGCTGGTAATTCTTTTTATTAAAATACTGCTCCAGCAACTCGGCAGCATTGCGTTTTACGATAATCTTCCGCTCAAAATCAAGCCCGGCACTAAAGCCGTAATATTCATGTGTATTACGGGCATAGCAATAGATGCAACCATGCTCACAACCCTGGTAGGGGTTGATAGAATACATATGGCTCAGATCGGGGCTATTTGATTCGCTGACGATCTTTTTGGGGCTCTCTTCAAATATCTGTGTAGCCGTATTTTCGAGGAGTGGTTCGTCCAGTCCTTCGATATGTTCCAGCACATATTTGTTTTTCAGAAATTTGTTGTGGGTATTAACCTGCGCTCCCCTGCCTTTAAAAAACTCTTCATTTTCCTCATGTGACATAGAGCAAATTTGCTAAAAATATTAGCAAATTACAAGTCTATTAATTTATGTTTTATGGCATAAAGGACCAGACCTATGCGGCTTTTTATCTGCAATTTTTCAAAAAGCTGATCGCGGTAACCATCCACTGTACGTGAGCTGATACACATATGGTCGGCTATTTCTTTGTAGGTGAGTTCGGTAGCTGCCAGCTTCAGAAACTCAATTTCACGGCTGTTCAGCTTGATCAGGTTATAATCAATATTGATGCTATCTACCAGGTGCCTGGTCACAAATTCTGGATAGTACACCTCGTTTTTAGAGGCTTTGCGAAGCGCTTCCTCAAATTCATGCGGTTCAGAGTCCTTGAGCAAATAACCCTTCACACCCATCCTTACCATGGTCAGTACTTTTTCTGCATCCTCAAACATGGACAATACGACGATATTGATATCCGGGTGATTTTCCCTGAGCCACTTTGCAGTAGCGATGCCGTTCATTTTAGGCATACTGATGTCAAGCAATATGATATGCGGCTTGCTTTTAGGATTGATCTTACGTATCATATCCTCGCCATCACCGGCTTCAAATATAATATTGTAGCGATCAAAATCTTCGATAAGAGAGGCGATACCACTTCTGAATAAGCGGTGATCATCTACTAACGCGATTCGGATGGGTTCCTCCATCTGTAAATAGTTGTTGTTTTAAAGGGTTTAGGACTACTTTTACACTGCAGCCTTTTCCAGGAGAACTATCAATGGTAGCTGTACCCCCAATCAAAGCTGCTCTGTTTTCTATATTCCTCAAACCGGAGCCACTCTTATTATCAAGGGTTTCGGCAGAAAAACCGGAGCCATCATCTTCGAGCGTTAAATTAAACAAATCGGGATGATATTGCAACATGATTTTCAAATGCGTGGCGTTGGCGTGTTTAAGTGTATTATTAAGTGTTTCCTGAAATATCCTGAAAAGCACCAGTTCGCGCTGCTCTCCCAATGAATAGGAATTGCCTTCCTGTTCTAAAGAGACATTAATTAGCCCGCTTTTATTTACACGTTCCACTTCATTTTCAATTGTCCTAACCAAGCCTTGTGATGCGATATGCTCAAAACTTAAACTTTTTGACAGGTCCCGCAGGTCAGTTATCGTTTGCGCAACCAGTTCGCGCGTCTCATTTACTTTAATCTTTCTTTCATCCTCAATACCCGAAGCTATACTGCCCAGCGTCAATTTAACAAAGGAAAGTATCTGGGTAATATTATCGTGTATTTCAGTACTGATATAGTTTAATGTCTGTTCCTGTACTTCTAACTGTGTTTTTAAAAGCTCCTGTCTAAAGTTTGCATGCAGTTCTTCCTGCTCTTGCTTATTTTTTAATTGTCTGTTACGATATAAAACAACAAAGTATATAATGAAAAGCGTGACAAATGCGAATAAAGCTGCACTGGAGAACACAACCATCCGCACATTTTCATCAAGCATACTTTGAATTTTTTTCCTTGTAATTGCTAAACAGGGCTACTCCGGTTAAAATATTTAGTATATAATAACTACCATACCAGAAATAGTATATACCCTCGTCAAACTTAAGTTGGGCATAATAATTTGTAAGTCCCAAATTTAAAAACATTGTTGTTGAAAAAAAGAGTATTGAAGTATTATACCAAAAAATTCCCTGACCGGTAATCCTGATTTTTATTGGATACAAAAGCATTTGTTTGAATAATAATAGCGAAAATGCAACCAGCATAGTATTTGTTACCATATATAAAAGGGAAGGAAATGCTTTATAGGCAGGCTGTAGAAATATTCCGTTAAAAAAAGCAAAACCAATAATTACAATTGTTGATACCAAAACAATTTTCTTCATGGTTTTGGTCTGAAAAAGATAGTAGTAAATAGATGAATAGAAAATATATAAAACAAGGCACTCCAGGTGTAGTACCAGGGCGTTGGTCTTGTATAAATGAGAGGAGATTTTAGAAAGTAAATCTAATAATATTGTGGCGGGCAGCGTAAGAGCCAAAAGCTTAAAAGGAGTGGTTAGCTTTGAATAACAAACCACTCCAATACTAAAAACTATAATCAGCAGTGAAAAATTTACGGTTTCCTGTACTGTCATTCATTAAGATGTTTATCCCAGGTTGGTGCAATAAGGTGGGCACGGAGGTGGGCCACCATAAATATCACCACTTTTTTCGAAAGGAGGTTGTGCCCCTGAAGCTCCGGCAAAAAAGATAGTAAAAATATTGTCCGATTTGCCTGCAGCAACAGGGTCTTTTGCCAGGTGGACACTTATCCCTGTGGCATCAGGGTTGTTTTTTAAAATATCCTCCAAACTTTTCCGGTCGATAAAAAAACCATTGAGAAATGATCCTTCGGGTGTTTTTAAAGCTGGTCCGCCGGCAGCGGCGTTCTGATCCTGGTACTCCTTGATTAAGCTCTTAGCTAATGTGGGGTCAATGGGTGATGCCATAGTTTTTGAGTTAGGGTTTTGGGTGAATAACTGTCCCAATATACAATCAAAGAAATGAAATTTTATACCGTGTTTTAACGGTATTTTGATGTGGAAAACTATAAATATTTGTAAAAACCCTGAGCAAAAAAAGACGTTCGATTTTTTAGCTATCCAGCAGAAACACAAACAGTTCCTTAGGGCCGTGGGCACCCAAAACAAGGGTTTTTTCGATGTCGGCAGTGCGGCTTGGGCCTGTTACCGTAGTGATCATTGACGGCAATTGATTCCCGTATTTGTCTTTTATCAGTTTAAACCCGTCTTTCAGATCAGTTACCAATTGGGAGGAGTAAGCCAAAACAATATGTACCGGCGGATAAATGCTAAGCCTGCGCCCGGCCATACTTGAATTAGATAATAAGATACTTCCGTTCCTGGCGATCAATGCTTCGCAAAGGGTAAAGCCTACTTCAGCCTGTTCAAAGTCTTTGTCAGTCTCAAAATAAGGATAGTCGTACCGGGTCAATATATCCTGTAAAGCAGGTTCCCAGCAATATATCTTATGCCATTTATGCTGATCAGCCAGGTTTAGTAAATTTTCGATGAATTGCAGTTCGTCTTCGCAAAAAACAAACTGGCCAGATACTGCTGCAAATTCTTGCGCAAATATAACTTCCGGCAATTCGTCAGTGGTGGGGTAATGTGGCAGGTCTTCGAGATTAGGATAAGGATTATCTCTCTTTTCAAGCAAAGCCTTTCGGATCTTTTTAAGCAGCTTTTCCTTTGATGTAGTTATATCCCTCATTGTTTAAGCTGAAAGCCAGAAGCTGAAAGCTGGAAGACATTTTCTGGTCTTTCAACTTTCAGCTTTCAGTTAAGTTTATACTTTGTCGCCCTGGGCGTCTTTTTCTTCCGGGTTTCTGTTGAAAGTGCCCGAATGATCGGCGATACCCTCATGTATAAGGTTACCGGCTGCCGCCTCCTGGTTTGCTTCATCGGTACCATTTACAAATTCATCATAAGTGGTACGGTGTTCAAATGGGCGCTTTCCTAAAATTTCTTCCAGATCTGACTGGAATAAAATTTCTTTCTCCAATAACTTATCGGCTAATTTTATTAAACCATCGCGTTTATCAGTCAATAGTTTTTTGGTACGCGCATACACCTCATTAATTTGGTTACGTACTTCCTGGTCTATCAATTCAGAGGTTTTTTCAGAATATGGTTTGTTAAACTGGTATTCGCCTTGTGTATCATTAAAGGAAACATTACCCACTTTATCATTCATACCATAAATGGTAACCATTGCGTAAGCCAATTTGGTGATCCTCTCAAGGTCGTTCTGTGCGCCGGTTGAAATTTTACCGAATGTAATATCTTCAGCAACACGTCCACCCATGGTCATGCACATACCATCTTCCAATTGTTCTGTTGTATAGAGGAATTGTTCTTTTGGTAAGTACTGTGCGTATCCTAAAGCTGCAACTCCGCGCGGAACAATAGAAACCTTAACCAGCGGGTCAGCGTGTTCCAGGAACCAGCCTGCAATAGCGTGACCGGCTTCGTGATAAGCTACTATGCGTTTCTCTTCCGGTGATATGATTTTGTTCTTTTTCTCCAAACCGCCGATAACGCGGTCAATCGCATCCTGGAAGTCCTGCATATCAACTGCCTCTTTGTTTTTACGGGCAGCGATCAACGCGGCCTCGTTACAAACGTTGGCAATTTCTGCACCTGCAAAACCAGGGGTTTGTGCCGATAATTTTTTAGCGTCAACACCTTCTGCCAGTTTAACCGGTTTTAAGTGCACTTTAAAAATCTGTTCGCGGCCAATTAAATCTGGCTTATCAATAGATACCTGCCTGTCAAAACGGCCGGGGCGTAATAAAGCAGAGTCCAGCACGTCCGGACGGTTAGTAGCAGCCAAAATAATGATACCCGAATCGGTACCAAAACCATCCATCTCAACCAGTAACTGGTTTAATGTGTTTTCGCGTTCATCGTTACCGCCTACAATATTATTTTTACCACGGGCACGACCAATGGCGTCGATCTCATCAATAAATATAATACATGGGGCCTTATCTTTTGCCTGGCGGAATAAATCGCGGACACGGGATGCACCCACACCCACAAACATTTCCACAAAGTCAGAACCTGACAGGGAGAAGAAAGGCACCTGTGCTTCGCCTGCAACAGCTTTTGCCAGTAAGGTTTTACCTGTACCAGGTGAACCAATCAATAAAGCACCCTTAGGTATTTTACCACCCAGGTTGGTGTATTTTTTAGGATTTTTGAGGAAATCCACAATTTCCATTACTTCTTGCTTGGCTTCTTCCAGGCCGGCTACATCATTAAAGGTAACTGATACCTGTGCTTCTTTATCAAATAAAGTGGCTTTTGATTTACCGATATTAAATATCTGACCACCCGGACCGCCACCGCTTCCACCAGACATGCGGCGCATAATGAATATCCATACAGCAGCAAATAATACTACCATAATGATACCCTGCACCAGCCAGTTGCCCAGTATGCTTTCGTGCTGGGTAAACTCAATAGGTGTTTTTTGTGAATCTGGAAGATCCTTCTCAGCATTTGACACAGTTTGTTTCAAGCTTTCGTATGAAGCATCTGTAAAAGTATACTGTGGACCATTGCTTGCAGCTCCTGTAATTGATTTTTGCTCCCGCACCTCTGTATATTGCGGCTTCTTTTGAAGGCTATCTTTTTTGATGTAAACCTCTACGACGACCAGATCACCATTTTTATAAGCAACCAGTTTTTCAGCATCATGTTGTTTCAATATGTTGGTATCAAAAAATTGATAGCTGATTGGCTTCACCACGCTGTTACTCGATAAGTAACCTACCCCAAGCAACACCAGTATCACAATAGCATAAAGCCACATGATATTAAACTTCGGCGGTTTGGGCGCTATTTTTTTATTAGGAATTTTCCGTATAGGTTTCGGACTATCTGATTTATTATCTTTCATTTCTCTTTCTAGATCAAACTTACGATCATTAATTTATAATTGTTAAAGGGACCGAGCACAAGACGCGTGTCTTTACGGTTCTGTGACGGACTTTTTTTAGGCGCTTTTATAAAATTTAATTTCGGCATCACCCCACAAATCTTCCACTCCATAAAATTCGCGCTTGTCAGTCCTGAAAATGTGTACCACTACATCTACATAATCCAGCAGTATCCATTCTCCATATTCAAGCCCTTCCTTACGCCAGGGCTCTTGTTGTGTTGCTTTAAAAATTTCTTCTTCTACGCTATTGGCTATAGCTTTTACCTGGGTGGATGAATCGGCATGACAAATCACAAAATAATCAGATACCGAACTAAATATATTACGAAGGTCTAACCTGACAATATCATTTCCCTTTTTTTCCTGTATGCCAAATATGGCTAATTCAGAAAGATAAGCGGATTCACTTAGCACTTTGTTTTTTACCATCAAAAAGAATTAGTTTTGAACGATCTTGTTTACACATTATTACTTTGCAAAATAACATATTTTCAGGATTATTTGTTGGACAAAATTTAATCACAATTAAACAAATTGATTCAACAAATAATTTCCTCAAGGAATCACTGTCAAATTCCAAGCCATTCGTTGAAGGAACGGTCATTATGGCAGAAAGCCAATACGCCGGGAGGGGACAGCAACAGAACCGCTGGCATAGCGAAAATGGAAAAAATTTGACTTTCAGTGTGCTGCTAAAGCCTGCATTTTTGCCTTTAGCACAGCAATTTGACCTGACCAGGGCCATAAGTTTGGGCATTATTAATGCATTAACGCCACTTTTAGGCGATCAATTAAAAATTAAATGGCCAAACGATATTTATTATGCCGATGGCAAACTTGGCGGAATTTTGATTGAAAACCTGGTACAAGGCGGCCAAATAAAAAACTCAGTTGTTGGCATAGGATTAAATATTAATCAGGAGGTTTTTCCGTTAGATGTGCCGAATGCGGTATCATTGAGGCAAATCTTACGCAGAGATTATGATTTGAAAATTTTATTATCAGACATTTGCAAAAATATAGAGGTATCTTATCTGAACCTGAAAGCCGGTAAGTTTGACCTTGTAAGGAAACCTTACCTCGAAAGACTATATTGGTTAAATGAACGAAAGATGTTTAAAGTTAAGGGCCTGGCATTTGAAGGAACAATAGAAAATGTGAAGGAAAACGGTTTACTGGTGTTGAATAATGGCTCAGGGACTTCAGAATATAATCAGAAAGAAATTGAATTTTTGAACAAATAATAATGCTATAAAAATGAAAAAAGTATTGCTTTTGATAACCGTGTTGCTGATCAGCGCAGCATCTTATGCACAAATAGAAACGCCGGTAAAATGGTCGTACGCCGCTAAAAAACTGAATAATAACGAAGCCGTAGTGTTTTTGCGCGCTACCATTCAGGATGGCTGGCATATTTATTCATTAAATGTTGGCGACGGCGGCCCTATCAAAACATCATTTAAATTTACCCCATCAAAGGAATACACGTTAGTAGGAAGTGTTGCTGAACCTACGCCTATAAAAAAATACGAAGAAGCCTTCAAAATGAACGTAACCTATTTTGAAAAAACAGTTACATTTCAACAAAAGGTAAAACTAAAGTCAGGTAAACTGGCTGCCATAAAGGGTCAGTTGGAATACATGACCTGTAATGATAAAAAATGCCTGCCACCGGAAGATGTTGATTTTACTATCCCACTAGGTAAATAAGCATTCCTGAAAATGACATCCCCGATCTCAACAAACTCAATTAGAGCGATTTTCTTCGCACTGATTGCAACTATTGTATTATCGTTTGGCGGCATTAACCATGCACAAGCGTTTCAAAAAAAGCAAGCTGACACAGTTTCAACCAGCGACGTACAATTTACGGACATCCCAACTGCTGCAGATAGTATAGCCGCAAAGAAAAAAGCCGCACTGGAAGTGGCGAAAGCAAAACCAGTTACCGATGTAAAAGTTGCCAGCCCGGAAGACTCGAAAGGCTTATGGGAGACATTCTTAATAGGGCTTGCCTGGGGGTTTGCGGCATTTTTAATGCCGTGTATTTACCCATTGCTACCCTTAACAGTAAGCTTTTTTCTTAAGCTTGGTGGTAACAGGGCCAAAGCGGCTGCCTTTGCCTTATTTTATATGCTTTCCATAATAGTGATATATGTATCACTTGGAATGATACTCACGATTCTCTTTGGGCCAGATACACTTAATAACATAGCCACTAATGGTGTTTTTAATATCATCATATTCTTATTTCTGATTGTATTCGGCATCTCTTTTCTTGGAGCCTTTGAGATTACATTGCCGAGCTCGCTTGTAAATAAGGTAGATACCCTATCAGATAAAGGAGGACTTGTCGGTATATTCTTTATGGCCCTCACTTTGGTGGTGGTTTCATTTTCATGTACAGCAGGCGTAGTAGCCGGAAGTCTGGCAAGTGCATTCCATAATGGCGACCGGCTGTCACCAGCAGTAAGCCTGCTTGGATTTTCGACAGCATTAGGTTTGCCATTTGCTATATCGGCTTTGTTCCCTTCAATAATGAAGAGCTTGCCTAAATCCGGTGGCTGGCTAAATGCTGTGAAAGTTGTACTGGGTTTTATCGAATTAGCTTTTGCACTAAAATTCCTTTCTAATGTCGACTTGGCTTACCATTGGAACTGGTTTGATCGTGAAATATTTTTATCCCTATGGATAGCATTGGGTATATTGCTGGGGTTATATCTTATCGGCAAAATCAAACTTTCACATGACAGTGATTTGCCATATTTATCAGTGCCAAGATTATTCATATCCATTTCTGTTTTTTCTTTTGTAATATACATGATTCCGGGCCTATGGGGGGCACCACTAAAATCTATCAGCGCCCTTTTGCCACCTATGGCTACTCAGGATTTCGACCTGTCTAAAATACCAGATGGAGTAGGGACTGCATCTTCGTCAGTTCAACAGTCTTCCATAAAAGAAAGGAAATACGCTAATAGTTATCTGCGTATAAAAACCCGCGGCCTGGATGCATGGTACGATTACGACCAGGCATTACAAGTATCAAAAGAACTGCATAAGCCAATTCTTATTGACTTTACAGGTTTTGCGTGTGTTAATTGCCGGAAAATGGAATCCAATGTTTGGGTCGATCCCGTTGTTTTTAAGCATTTACGGGACGATTTTATTTTATTGCAATTAGTAGTAGATGATAAAGCTGAGTTGTCACAAGGAGAGCAGTTTACATCCACTTATAGTGGTAAAAAGATAACTACACTTGGCGGAAAATGGACTGACTTAGAGTTATCAAGGTTTAATGCTAACGCGCAACCTTTATACGTGATGCTGGATAGCAATGGTAACCTGCTTAAGGATGAAAATGGCAAAGAGATAGTTCCGTCTCCGGCGGATTATAACATCGCCAGCTATACAAAATTCCTTGAAAGCGGTATCAAAGCTTACAAAAAATAGCACGGAGCCAAAAATAAATGTAAATTCGCGGTGAATTTGATAGTGTTACTATAACACAATCATTTTGTATACTAATTATTTGCGTTTACTAAGTTTCAAGGCGGGCTGTAACCCGCCGGAATACCAAAATGGCTAACATTAAAAATATCGGTCTTTATACTTCAGGCGGGGATGCGCCGGGGATGAATGCTGCCATCAGGGCAGTAGTGCGTGCGGCTTTATTTTACGACATCAGGGTTACCGGGATACGAAGAGGGTACGAAGGAATGATCAATGGCGATTTTTTCCCAATGGACCGCAGGTCAGTTTCAAATATTATTCAAAAGGGCGGAACTATCCTAAAAACTGCCCGCAGCGAACAATTCCGTACAAAAGAAGGCCGCCAGATCGCTTACGATAACCTCATAAAGTTTGATGTTGATGCTTTGATCGGTATCGGTGGCGATGGCACTTTCAGAGGCGCTAAAGAATTTGGTGATGAGTTTGATATGCCCATCATCGGGTTACCGGGAACCATCGATAACGATATGATGGGTACCGATTTTACCATTGGGTATGATACCGCTATTAATACAGTAATCAATGCCGTTGATAAGATCAGGGATACTGCCGAATCACATGACCGCTTATTTATTGTTGAAGTAATGGGCCGTGACTCGGGCATGATCGCTTTGCGTACCGGTATAGCATCGGGCGCCGAAAACATTATCATCCCTGAAAGTAAATCGGGCCTGAGTAATTTGTTCGACCGCCTCGAAAACGGGCGTAAAGACAAGACCTCGCGTATAGTTATCGTTGCGGAAGGGGAGAATGAAGAAGGCGGCGCTTTTGAAATAGGTCGCAGGGTAAAAGAGAAATTTCCGCATTTAGATACACGTGTTTCCATCCTGGGTCACATACAACGTGGTGGAAAGCCAACCTGTATGGACCGTGTATTGGCAAGCCGTACCGGTGTTGGTGCCGTTGAAGCATTAAAATTGGGCTATCGCGGCGAAATGGTTGGAATCATCAGCAATGAGATCATGTTCACACCATTTGAACATGCCATTAAACACCATACTGATATCGACCCAAATATTACAAGAATAGTGGAAATGCTTTCCCTATAACGGAAACCTGTTATCAATAAAAGTCTTATTTACGATCAGGCGTATAACCTCATCTATTTCCTGGGTTACGGTATACAAATGATCCATGATCTGCTCATTCTCGGGGTTACTGAAATTTTCCCTGTCCAGTATATTCAGCAAACCGATCATACTGGCTACCGGTCTGCGCAACTCATGCGAGCTTAGGGACGCGATATTTTTCAATCGTTCATTCTGCTCTATTAACGCTTCTTCGGTTTTAAGTCTTTCCGTAATATTTCTGGCAAAGCAACCTACTCCGATAATCTCGTCCTTAGTGGCCCGGTAAATCGGATTAAAACTTACTTCAAACTGGCTCACCTCTTTGGTATTTGGATCAATACTCTCATGCCGGGTGATGTAACGTTCACCCAAAAAGGCACGCTGATAGTATGATTCCCACTCTTCGTTGATCTCATCCGTAGGCCCTGAATGCGCATAAGCATCATCACCATCTTTTGGCACAACACCTACCGTATCTGCAATCCTTTTGCGGTAAGCGCTGTTCATGTAAACGTATTTACCATCGCGGTTTATTGACCAGGTAAGATCCTCGGTATTATTGATGAGTGCTTCGAGATTATTCTTCGTCCACAATATCTCTTCCTGCACATGCAATTCGTAAGTGATGTCTCTTACAAAAATAGTCAGCCCTTCGTTTGCCGGATAAACAGTAGTACTGAACCATTTATTCATCGGCTTAAAAAATTCGGTAAATTGTACACTTACCTCTTCCTTCATCGCTTTCCGGTATGCATCTTCAAATTCGGTGGCAATAATATCCGGGAAGATATCCCATATCACTCCACCCAATATCTCGTCCCTGCTTTTGCCGGATATTTTTTCAAAAGCGCTGTTTATTTTAATAATTTTCCAATCATTATTAACAATAAAAAATGCATCGGTAATGCTCTCAATAAAACTATTCAGCTTTTCGGATGCCTTTTTAATTTCCTTTTCTATTTCAACATTCTGAGTAAAATCTTGCCCTACACCCTGCAATTCACTTACCTGCCCGTCTTCACCCAAAATGGCGATGAACTCCCATTTTATCCAGTGGGCATTACCTTCTGTATCCAGTTTCCGGTGTTTCAGGTTCACTACCTTTCCCGGATTTTTGATACAGCTATTAAAGGCCTGCTCACATAGTATATTTTCTTCAGGTAAAACTGTGGTTGAAAATGGTTTGCCGATAATATCCGCTTTTTTATAACCCAGTGTCTTAAAGAACCATTTATTGGCAAAGGTGAAATTGAATTCTGCATCTATCCTTACCAGGAAGTTAGTCTGCGAGTCAACAAGGGATGTAAGAAATTGCTCACGTCGTTTCAGGTCTTCCTGTTGCAGTACTTTCTCGGTAACGTCAGTTGCAATAATTATCCGGCAGCTGTGGTTATCGTACTTTATTTCATGCCCCGTTATTTCGGCATAAACAATTTCGCCTTTTTTATTCTGATGCCGCCATACGCCGGCATTGTTAAAACCATGCAAACTGCTCTCTGGAATCGCTTTTTGATAGAGATAATTGTTAAATTTTGCAAGGTCGAACCGCGGGCGGATATCGCGGATGGTCATCGTTAAAAATTCATCTTCGCTATAACCGTAATGTTTCAAAGCGGCGGCGTTCACCTTCATAATGCGCAGAGTGGGCAGTTCATATATCCACATCGGGGTGGGGTTATTATTGAACAGTATGCTGTAATCGCCTAATGATTCCTTTAAATTAAAACTGACTTGCTTTTTGTAAGAAACATCATTAATAACAGTAAGTACTACCTGGTGATTAGTTTGCTCATCAACCAGGTGGCGCTTTTTCTGATGCACCCATTTGGTCTTACCACTTTTGGTGATAATGCGGTAAGTCTGTTCAACCCACTCATCGGTATCTGCTTTATGATCTGCCGACACGATCTCGCCGCGGTCGCGGGGATCTATAATTTCATTCCAAAGCTCTGGGTTTTGCTGAAAGTCCTTTGGGTGATAGTCTGAAACAGCATGTATGCTCGGACTGATGAACAGGTATTTTTGTGTATCTATGTCAAAGGCCCAAACGCAATCGTTTAACGCAGCAAGCAGACTATTCAGCATATAATATTATTACAATTTTTTTCAGCGGTAGCTTTATAAAGTTAGGCGTTTTTCGCTTTGATAACAATCTCATAGTAATTTATCAGCTACCTCACTCCAATTGTTCACTCTTTCGTATTCTGTGATCAGGTGATTGTGCGGCGATGAGAATAACAGCTTCCGTCCCTCAAATCCAGCAAAATTCCTGATGCGGTCATCAATCATGATCTGCACATCGACAATCTTATTGCCGCAGAAAATGATGTTTTTCCAGTGGATAAAAGGGAAATGTTCAGCAAGCCAGTCATGCTTATCAAGTAAAGAGTTAGGAAACTCCATAGCTGCCGAAACGATATAAACATCGTACTTATCACACAATGCCTTTACCACTTCCTGGCTGCCGGGCATCACTTTTAGATCCCTGAAAAAGCCGGGCTGATGAAGATAAGCTCTTAACGTCTGCTTTATTTCTTCAGGCAGCATCTCATTAAATTCCTTTCCATCCATTTCGTCAAGCCTGATCACTGTATTATGTTCACGTTTGTAAAGCTCAATGAACTTATCAATGGTGTCGGCAATAACCTCGTCCATATCTATGGCGATGCGTATTTTGTTTGTCATAATTTATTGCTCCCAAGTTGATAAATTTTTTTAAAAAGTGCCTATTATTTAATTGATTATAAGATTTAAAAATTAAAATAAATTTTTCTACCTTTGCATCCCCGCAGAAGGAGACTCCGGGGATAATGTTGAATACATAACAATAAAAAATGGCAACTAAAATCAGACTGCAAAGACATGGTAAAAAAGGAAAACCTTTTTACTATATCGTAGTGGCAGATGCGCGTGCTCCAAGAGATGGCCGCTTCATTGAGCGTTTAGGTTCATACAACCCAAACACTAATCCCGCTACAATTGACATTAATTTTGACAAAACCCTGGATTGGGTAAACAATGGTGCTCAGCCTACTGACACCTGCCGTGCTATCCTATCCTACAAAGGCGTTTTGTACAAGAAACACTTACAGGGCGGCCTTAAAAAAGGTGCTTTAACCGAAGAACAAGTTGAATCCAAATTCCAGGAGTGGCTTGATCACAAAGACGGCAAGATCACCGGTAAAAAAGAAAGCTTAACTACTGCAAAACAAGATGCACGTAAAGCTGCCTTAGCCGCTGAAGCTAAAAAGAAAGAAGAAAAAGCTGCTGCAATTGCTGCTAAAAATGCTCCTCCTGTTGAAGAAGCAGAAGAAGTTGCTGAAGAAGAAGTTGAAGCACCTGCTGCTGAAGCAGAAGCTGAAACCCCAGCTGCAGAAACCGAGGCTGATGCATCAGCTGAAGCTGAAAGCGCAGAGTAATCTTATAAAAAGCTTATTTAATAGCGAAGTGGCCTTAAGGTACTTCGCTATTATTGTTTATAGACATTTTGGAATTGACTCACCCCTGCCTGGGTGAGTTGAATGAGCAGTTGACAAGTGAAAAATCATTCAATGAAGATAGAAGATAGTTTCAGGATAGGTAGTATCATTAAAACCAAGGGTTTAAAAGGCGAGCTGCAGTTTTATGTCGACTTTGAAAACCTGGACTTAATAGATTTTAACGCTGTATTTATTGATATAGCCGGTAAACTGGTGCCCTATTTTTTAGAGTCTATCAAATACCATCAGAATAATCTTGCCTACCTTTTCCTGGAAGATGTGGATACCATTGAAAAAGCATCCAAACTGGTAAAAAAAGATATTTACCTGCCCAATAAGTTAAAACCGAAAAAGAAAAGCGGTGATTTCACCTTAATGGATCTCTTAGGCTTCGTTGCTATTGATGAAGATGAAGGTGTTTTGGGTAAGATAACCAATATTCAGGAGCTGCCGCAACAACTTATAGCTACCGTTCATTATAAAGACTGCGAAGTACTTTTCCCGCTTAACGAGGAAATTATTAAAGGTATTGATGTGGTTAAAGGCATTGTAAGGGTTGATCTGCCGGAAGGTTTACTGGATATTTATTTGGATTAAAATATCTATATCTTTTATTATCAGCATTTTAAATGTTCACGTTCACAGCATGAACACCCGTGAACATTTGTTTTTCATTGATTATCAGTGTGTTATATTTTAATGAGTACTGACAATTCGGTGTCAGTTGGTTTGTTACCAATAAGCCAGGATTTATAGTAAAAGCATTACAAAATCTTATCCACCTTAAAAGCTCCGTTTACTTTTATTACCACCAGCTTGATAGTGATTGTGGCTTTGTGGTACTTTTGGTCCTCACCTAATTCATCATAGTAATATGAGACAGCGTATGCATTTTGCTTATTAACATCCCGTTTAATTGATAGCGTTTTTGCCCATTTCGCATCACTATCCTGGCCATGTATAATTGGATCGCCGTCCGTATCCTCAACAAGTTTTCTAAACTGATTTCTGCATTTTGTCGTTAAATATTTGTTGCGCAAGCCATTCAAATAGTACTCAAATTTATGAGCATCATCAGTTCCGGAAAAAGCAGACATGTATGCAGTGTAAAAAGTCTTTAGCATTCCAATAGCTTGCTTATCATCAGAAGAAGTTTGTGACTTTGATATCACCGTACATGTAACGAATAACAAAGCAAGAATGGCTTTTTTCATAGCTAAGGTTTTGCTATAAAAATATACAATTTAATCAATTGTTATTCTGCGTGTTGGTGATCATCGTCGGAATAATAAAAAAACCAAACCAAAAAAACTGATTTGCGTAAAATGGATTATAAATTTTAATTAAAACTAAAAAATGCTCAAGTCGGCTAAAATTCCTTTGTCTTTTTTGATAACTGGTATTTGCTGGGCTTTATTTAGCAACCCAATTATTACCTTATTTTACAGGCACTTAGCACCACATGCCCAGGACTCGTTCAGGAGTTTAAATGATTTGATCTTCGTGATCATCATAAGTTTTGTTTTGTATGTTAAAATCAAAAAACAACAACTTAAGCTGACCAAATCAGAGGAAGAATACCGTCAACTGTTTGAATCCAATCCCAATCCCCTTTGGATATATAATGAAGAAAAACGATTTGTTAAGGTAAATGATGCCGCCGTTAAAAAATACGGGCATAGCCGGAGAAGGTTTCTAAAAATAACCACCGATGAAATAAACTCAGCAGAGGGCGATCGGGTGCTTAACGACTATTTAAAGGAACATCAGAACGAGCCCCGGCTGGCCGGTATAAGGGAACACATAAAAGCAACGGGAGAAACTTTTATGGTATCTATCGTTTCTTACCCGGTATTATTTCAGGACCAAAGCTGCAACCTGGTAATGGGAACTGACATTACAGAGCTGATCGAAAAAGAAAGGAAACTGGAAGAGGCTTATCAAAGAATCAAAACTTCGAACGAAGTGCTTATGCAAATTGCATGGTCAAATTCTCATGAACTCCGGAAACCTCTCTGCACAATTATGGGCTTAGTTTCATTGCTAAAAGAAGCAAGCGATAATGAAAGGGAAGAATTTCTTCGTCTGCTGGAGATATCCTCAGTTGAACTGGACCAGGTTTTAAGACAGAACAACGAAAAAGTAGACGAAATAGGGGTGCTGGAAAAATCTGCCTGATACCTGATTATCTCTTGGGGTTATACTTTTCCTTGTGATTAAAATCAAACATTCTTGATATCGTAAACCCTAAGCGGTATTGTCCTCTTCCATAATCCGATGTCGTATTGCTCAAATAATTCATTTCATTAACGGCCCTGGAGTTTGTGACATTTAAGGTAAACACGTGCCCCCCGGTTACTACCTGGATGCCAACCCCAAGTGGATCGCTAAATCCGGCATTATTATTCCTGAACGACGAAAAAGGATGTGCGTAATCCACAACCACACTCATTAGTTTGGTTACTTTTAATCGTGCTGTGGCCGAAAGTGAGAAAAATGAGTTCTCATTTCCCGGCACATTTGGATTCGGTAAGTTATCCTGTACAACAGATGGCGCTACCTGGAAAGAAAAGCTATGTGAAAATTTACGGGCAAAAATTGCTTGTGCAAAGTACGAGACCCGGTCGCCAAAAGAACCATATGAATTGTACGGCCTGACGCCTGCTTCGCCTAATAACGATATTGCCAGTGGCGAACTATCATCACTTGTTTGATGCAGGACGGCATATTTTAACTCTCCACTAACCAATCCACCAACAGAAGGTATCGTGCTTCTGCCAAAGTCAATATTCAGGTTATCAGTCAGCCCATATTCAAATCCAATATATACGTCCGCAACAGCATCGAGCCCAAAAAAGGTTTGACCGCCACCCACATTGCCGGCGGCATCGCCAAACCGGTGAATGATCAGCACATTCAGATTATTCTTCTTTATTGTTTCTGTAGACTGCGTTAAGATAAACCTCGGTGATTCAAAAATAGTAACTGGCCCTTTCTGTTTGTCGCTGCTCATCGAATTAAATAATGAGTCGGCGGCCGAGGGCTTTTTTGCGCCAACTTTCTGTGCCATTAACCCGGTACTTATTGTAAGAAAGGCTAATATGATCAAATTCTTCATGTGCGAAATATATTTTACTGAATATTTTTATATGGGTTATAAGTAGCCGAAACGGTTATTTTAATGCTCTCGGCAATATGATAAAATAGAATCTGGGGTATATCTATATGATGATCGGCGCATTTTACCATAAACTCTGATGCCATGCTTACAACACCATTTTTCACTGTCACGCTGCCGGGGATGGTCCTTTTTTGGGTTACTCCATGTACTGTAAGATCCCCTGCGACATTTACTGTGTAAGTGCCGTCCCTGGTAATATCAATATGCTCCTGTATTTTTCCTTTGAAAACAGCTCTCGGATACTTGTCGCTTTCCATATAATCCGAATTAAAATGCTGCTGCATAAATGCCTTCTCAAATTGAAATGCAGATATCAGTACACTAAAATTTAATTCGCCAGTTTCGGCATTATACACCGATACGCCTGCTGATGTAGTGGCTTTTATGTCTTCTATCAGCGCTTTAGAAAAAAGAGTTATATGGGCATTTTTACAGGTATAGAGGTCCTGATCAGCTTTAGTGATATTTAATAAGGTTAATAAAATAAGGCAGATATATTTCATCTTCTAAGAAGTATCTGAATAGGACTGAATAAAATAAATATCTGTAGGAACGGCAATAAAGGCTTTTGCTTAAAGGATAAACCATAAGCAAAATATTTCTACTAATATAAGCGATAGGCTCCGCAATTCTAGAGGAGGGTATCTTTTCTGTTATAAATTGTTTCTACTCCGCCTTTGTTGGTCTTGTGACCAACAAACCGTAGCATTTCTAATTTTATCACAAAAACTTGAACAACGCCAATAAGGGCAATCTGATAATAGCAATCTGGATTAGAGGTTGTTATATTCTCTAAATTCATCAGTTTCCGTAATATCCTCCCCAGGAAAAATTAATGGAATTCCTTCCTTTCTTGCTTCTTTAAGGTTTTTCTCTGTCCCACAAAAATACCATGCGTCCTGTCCTGTTAAACCAATCGCCGGATTAATACTATAATATTTAAGATCACTCTCAAATATAACCGGTATAGACTCAAGTTTTTCAAAGAAGTCATCCGGAAGCCAATCAGTATCTGTATCAGCAAATACCTGGAAAGAATTTAATTGATTCGAAAGGGTTGCTACAAACCTCTTCCCATCGTTAGAATATTCCTCCGTTATCGCAATCCCCGCATCGGAAATAGTTGAACTAATAACGCTTTTAAGCAAAGTTGATAGGTCCCCTAAATCATAAATGCATTCGGTATCGAAATGAAAATCTGTCAGATTGTGTTTTAATTTAAGATCTTCTATCCTTTTCAAAAGAGCATCATAGTCCATAATATCGTAGCGAGTGAATATTTTTCTAAATATATTAAAAATATTTTGTCAAATATATTTGACATTTGTAAAGTTTGTTTTACATTTGGTAAATCAAACTTTACAAGTCATGAAATCACGTTTTCTCTTCCCAAGCCAATTGAGGCCATTTGGCTGGATATTGGCTATACCTGGTTTTGTATTAGGATATTTTTCGCTGTACCGCGATTATAAAATTCCAGGCTTTAGTTTTCCTGTTTGGCCCAGCCAGTTTTTTCACAATCCTGTTTCCCAGGACCTGACCAAAACACTCGCTTTGTTATTAATTATTATTGGTTTATTCTTCATCGCCTTTTCAAAAGAGAAAAAAGAGGATGAACTCACTATTCGCATGCGGCAAAATGCGCTATACTGGTCAGTGCTGATCGGCTATATGATTTATTTCACCTGGCTGATAGTTGCAATAATTATCGAATTACTCAAATTGGATAAAGATCCATTAGGCGGCTTATCAGATGTATTGGGCATGTCTATCTATAACTTATTTACCCCTTTGCTCATTTTCATAGCGAGGTATTATTATTTACGATATAGCAAAAACGGCGAATTTCAGGTTGGCAGAATGTATTATCTACCCGAAAGGCCTTACAAAATTATTGGTCAGTTAATTTCTGTCCCGTTATTGTTAATTATTGTTTTTTCATTCATAGGCTCCTGGTTTTTCAAGGGTGATTTTGAGCTAAAGGATTGGGTAACCACGCTGATGTTATTGTTACCGCTTAGTTTATTGATCTGGGGATACAGCAAACGCAGTGAGGAGGATGAATTTATTTCGACGTTGCGATTGGAGTCGATGCAATTGGCGGTGTATTTTAATTATGCTGTTTTACTGCTGGCCAATACCTTCTTTTACTTTTTAGATTTTATGGTGGTGATGTTCCTTAACCTGGGCACTATCGCATTGTTCTTTGTGCTGCGTTTTAGCTATACCTTATGGAAAAACAATCCGAATAAACCTATGAAAGGAACTTTCGCTTTATGAAAAATCACTTCTTATTTCCTTACTGGTGCCGCTACCTGGGCTGGGGCCTTGTAATACTACATGTTCCGCTAAGTATACTGGGCAGGTCACACGGTATGATCAATATAATGGACCCTCAGCCACGCGATCAGGGTATTTTTGCGGGAGAGCATCTTTTCTTCATCTGTACGACATTAATTATGTCGGCCGGTTTGTTCATTGTAGCCTTTGCAAAGGAAAAGATAGAAGATGAGCAGATCTGGCACCTTCGGCTGGATTCGCTGCGCTGGGCTATTTACATTAACTACCTGGTACTGATCATCAGCCTTATATTTATTGAAGATGTGCCTCACATGCTGGAGTTGAACCTATGGGTACCGCTCATATTTTTCATTATTCGATTCCGGTGGGTGATCTTTCGTCTCAACCGTTCACTAAGCCGGGAGGGGTAAACATGAAAAATAATATTCGCGTGGAACGCGCTATAAAAAACATTACCCAGGCCGATCTGGCTGAACAGGTGGGGGTATCGCGGCAAACCATCAATACTATTGAGAGTAATAAATACGTACCTTCAACAGTACTGGCCTTAAAAATTGCCAGGGTGTTCAACAAACCGCTCGAAGAAATCTTTATGTTAGAGGAAGAGGATTAGAATCAAGACACAAGAGTCAAGAATCAAGATTTGTACTTAATTTCAATTAATACTCATGGATAAATCTGTTAAACCCAATCCCGAACAAATTCTCCAATCAGCTAAGGCTATTTTGTTGGTAGATTGGCCAAATGCGGGCATCCCACGTGCTTTGATCAACGCCGGGTTTGTGGTATACAGTTACAGCCCGGATAAATACTCCCAAGCTATATCGGTGGAAGAAAAGCCAACCGATGAGGACAGTATTGCACCTCCAGAGAATGAGCGTGGCTACTTAATATTTCGCAAACTAAAAGGGCGTCCGGGGACTGTTGACATTGTAAATATTTATCGCCCCGAAAATGAACTGGCAGGCATTGTTGAAAAGCACATCTTATCCCTTAATGCAAAAACACTGTGGCTACATCCGCCTCTGACATCAGAATTAGCGAGGGGTTTGGCGGCACAACATTGCCTTGACTTTGTGCAGGGTGTAAGCATTGTCGACGTGGCAATGGAAATTAACTCTAAAAATCCTGATCCTATGGAAAACGAAAATGGCCCCACGCTGGGCAACGGCAAAATATGTTATCTGGAAATCCCGGCTGTCGATATTGCTAAATCGGCTGCATTTTACAGCGAGGTTTTTGGATGGAAAACCCGCAAGCGTGGTGATGGTCACCTTGCTTTTGACGATGGTATCAATGAAGTGAGCGGAACATGGGTAAAAGGGCGCAAACCCAGTACCGAAGCGGGTATACTGGTTTCCATTATGGTGGATAACATAACAGAAACAGTAGAAAAGATCACAACGCACGGCTGTAAAATCGTAAAACAAATGCCCATAAGCGACCACGAGCAAATTGCCTGGTTCAATGACCCGGCCGGCAACCTGCTTGGCCTTTATCAGCATCCCGGAGGGGGCAACGGGAAAATATGTTACCTGGAGATACCCGCCGGTGATATCACAAAATCGGCAAACTTTTACGAAGCGGTATTCGGCTGGCCAATCAGGAGCGATAATCATGGCAATGCCGCTTTTGACGATGGAGTAGGGGTGGTAAGCGGCATGTGGACCACAGAATATAAACCCTCACCTGAGCCTGGCCTGCTCATCTACGTCATGATGGATAGTGTTGCAGAAACCATTGAAGCAGTAATTGCCAACGGCGGTAAAATAGTGCAGCCCATTGGCATGGATGCCCCGGAGATAACCGCACGTTTCAGTGATCCATTCGGGAATGTGTTTGGACTTTATGAAGACCCCAAATAATATATTCCGCCACGCAGATAATCTGCACATTTGAAATCCGCACATCTGCACATTATATTTGCGCCATGCGTTTTGATCTCATCACTGTTTTACCCGGCCTGCTCGAAAGCCCATTTGCCCACTCTATTTTGCAGCGTGCGCAAAAAAAGGGGATAACAGAAATCCACGTACATAACCTGCGCGACTACGCCACTAACAAGCAAAAAAGCGTGGATGATTACCCCTATGGAGGTGGCAGCGGCATGGTAATGACCATAGAACCTTTTGCAAAGTGTATTGAGAAACTCAAAGCCGAAAGAGACTATGATGAGATCATCTTCATGTCGCCCGACGGGGAAACTTTGAACCAGCAGATTGCTAACCAGCTATCGATCAAAAAAAATGTCATTATCCTTTGTGGGCATTATAAAGGTATCGACCAGCGGATACGGGATATTTATGTTACCCGCGAAATCTCCATCGGCGATTACGTACTCTCCGGCGGCGAACTGCCCGCAGCGGTTTTGGTTGATGCCGTGGTGCGTTTAATACCCGGCGTATTGTCTGATGAAACATCTGCATTATCCGATTCCTTCCAGGATGACCTTCTGGATGCCCCGGTTTATACCCGGCCAGCGGACTGGAACGGCCATAAAGTGCCGGATATCCTGTTAAGCGGGAATACGCCTGAAATAGAAAAGTGGCGCTTTGAACAGGCGGTAGAAAGAACAAAGAATAGAAGACCAGACTTATTGAAGTAATATATTTGAATTGCAGATTGTGGATAGAAATACAAAATGTGGAAATTTTTTAATCAGACTTTTTATTTTAAAATAAAATCCCTATTATTGCAATCCGATTTTTACGGGCTAAAAATCGCTTTAATAGCTTAAAATCATGGATTTAGTAAAATTTGTTGAAGAGCAATCAGTAGAAAAAAGGCAGCTTCCTGCGTTTAAAGCAGGTGATACTGTTAGCGTACATTATAAAATCAGAGAAGGAAATAAAGAACGTATACAGGTTTACCAGGGTGTGGTTATCCAACGCAACAGCGTAGGTAACAACGAAACTTTTACCGTACGTAAGGTTTCAAACGGTATCGGTGTTGAGCGTATTTTCCCAATCAACTCACCAAATATTGATAAAGTAGAAGTAAACAGCCACGGTAAAGTACGTCGTGCTAAATTGTTCTACCTGCGCGAACTGACTGGTAAAGCAGCCCGCATCAAATCAAAAAGAGTTTAATTACCCTAATTCCTTTTCCAGGAATTTCATAAAATATAAAAGTCCTTCTGAAATTCAGAAGGACTTTTTTTGCGTTTATCTTTTTTATCAGATGTCATTTCGATGAGCAGGGTGGCTGATGGGTCGGGGCGAAGAGAAATCTTATACAACTTGCAATGCCCGCTATGTGTGGCGTAGAAGATTTCTCACCTGCCCTCTGACACATGCCTTGTGGCAGGTTCGATTTCTATGATCTATGCAAGTAATTTAGGATAATTTTTTTCGTAGTGTCTGTTTTGGTTGACGCAGGCGAAAATGCGGAGAATGAGTTTGTTTCTGACCGCATTGATGACGCTCATTTTATTCT
>Ga0307517_10000362_pt1 | contig 78068 bp, 29 predicted proteins | sample 23_EM_MG_FD_194515 | JGI IMG/M metagenome (GOLD analysis project Ga0307517, IMG submission 194515) | Populus trichocarpa ectomycorrhiza microbial communities from riparian zone in the Pacific Northwest, United States - 23_EM | ecosystem: Host-associated > Plants > Roots > Unclassified | place... | reverse complement strand
ATATTTTTCTTTGTTATATTTATTTGTGTGTAAAATGTTTTATAATGTAAATTAACGAATATAAAATATTTTATAGTTAACCTATTAACTTAATTTATTTATTAAAAGAATATTTTCAACTTATTAAATTCTTAAAATATTTTGCAAATAGATAGTGCATAATATTATCTTACTATTTTGACAAATAACACTTTAACACTTTTTCTATTTTCGTCACTGCCCATTATTACAACCACCACCTTGCTACAACCAACTCGTCTATCCATTGTCACTGCTACTACCATCAACACCTTGCTACAACCAACCCGTCACTTTATTACCACTGCTTCACAACCATCACCTACACCATTTCCATTACACCATCACCACCCCATTACCACAACACATTGTTATTTCACTATCATCATATTGTGTTTTTTTTTTTTTTGGAAAAATAACCAAGTCTATCTTTATATAATGGGGTGTGTTGTTACCCATTTTTTAAGCCATACGTGCTAATGTAGATATCCCTTTTAAATCGAAGGCAGGAGTTTAGTTCAAGGTTGTTGGGAAATTGACAAAAGCAAAGAAGAAAGAAATGTTTTTCGAACCCTGTTTCAGCCATCTTCTGCTCTCTTTATCCTTCCCCACTGCTACCGAAATTATCAAGATTCTTAGGCTAATTAGGAGTCTTTTGATGCTAAATTCATTCCTTTTTTATATGGTCTTTAAGGTTGAATAAATCCCTCAGAAGTGGCACCAAAAAACCCGGTCATGTGGCTGCCATAATTTTTTGTTCCAACTTAGGCCCTGATTCTGACTTGGTTTCGTGCAATATCTGACCATCCCAGCTATATTCTATCACTCATGACATGTTGAAGAATTGACCTACACCCTTATTGGGCCCTAAGGCTCATTGTTCTTATGGTAGACTCTTAGTCGAATTGGGATGCTCGACAATGTCAGTTTCTGAATCAGATCAGGAGGCCCTTTTTACCAACCAGATTGTTGTCAGTTTCTATTCTTTAAAACAATTTTATCTCACTTCAAATCCTTCATCAAAGATGTAGTCCTGGATGCATAGATGAATTTGGGCTTTCGAATCGCTTGATTTCGATATCAGGAGCTCAAGATATTCCTGTTTGAATATCTGACGTGAAAGTAGAGAATTCTGCCGCGAGCAGGATTCTGACCCGAGTTGCACTAAAAACTCTGCTTTCATCACGATTTTGCTGGTTTTTATTCTTAGGTTATACTCTCAATCATATCGGGATGCTCGGCATTCATCAGTTTTTGAATCAGATAAGGAGACCATTTTTTTTACCAACCAGATTGCGGCCCGATTCTGTTCTGTAAAATGATTTTATCTCACCTCAAATCTTTCATGAAAGTTGTAGTCCTACATGTGTAGATGAATTTTGGTTGTTGAATCGCTTGATTTCGATATCAGAAGCTTGAGATATTCACGTTTGAATATCTAATAAGAAAGCGAAAATTCTGCCGCAAGAAGGATTTTGCCTCTCAAGTTTGCAGGACTGAATTAAAAAAAAAAACTGAAATAAGGGAGTTAATTGCAGATAAAAATTGGAAGAAACTTAGCTGGGTTTCGAAGAAACGAAAAACAGGGACAAGATTAATTTGCAAACCAATTACCTATGCCTTGCATTTTGGCAACAAACAACGTCGTCATGCTTTTACACATTAATATGCATTTGTTTTTCCTTTCTTCAGCTAGGGAAGCTAGGTGGCACCGTTTTAAAACAACCCCATTTTGAATTAATGAGCATGGTACTGTACCCCCATTTGCAACCTTTTCCCTCCTCTGCAGCCGTTTCCTGCCATTTTCTTTTTTGGCATTTCTCTCATCCTTGCACTGCACAAAACAGTCCCTTTTTGCATGCTAAGATGGCAGCTGCAAGAGGAAACGGCTTTGTACCTCCAGTGCCAGCTGGGAAAGAGGACGCAGAGGGAGCCTCGTCATGATCTAATGGTTGGAATTGATTCCCTTACAGAGACGGCTGGGATGAGAGGGGGTTGAGGCTGGTCTCCAAGTTTCTTGCTTGGCTATATAAGCAAGCGGTTAAATAAACAGAGAAGACGGAAAAGGAGAAGAGAGGAGGAGAAAAACAAAAGAGAGAGAGAGACACTAGGAAAAAGTGAAGAAAAACATAGAGAGAACGAGCATAAGGCTGAGGTTAGGGAAACAGAAAAACGACGAGAACAAGAGAGGATCATCTCAGTCTATCCTACATTTGCCAAGCAGGAGTTCACAAAATCTAAGGTTTTTTAAACTCCTAACGGTAAAAAGAGGAAGGCTTTCTTTGGTTTTCAGAGGCAGAAAATTAGCAAAGGCTTTTCCATCTTTCTGTACTTCATCGTCTGCAAGCAATATCGGCAGGTATGAGTCTCTGCCTCTTTCTTACTTGTCATATGTATAGTTGATGTCTGCTGTTTGTTCTTTTCAAAACTTGTTCCTGCTTTTATTTTAGACATTCGAGTTCTGTTTTGGCAATAAAGGTGCACGTTTGCTACTGTTTCTTCCATAGCTGTGAGTTTAAATGAGTGTGTATGTTAACGTTGCGGGCTCCTTTCTTTCCCCTTTATTCGGGAGGAATCGTGAGCCTTACAGTTCCTCATTATCCCTACACTCCTCTGTTCGTTTGTCTCCCTGTCTTAGAATTTTGTAGGGAAGGAGCTCTGCTCCTAAAGGTTGTCTTGTCCAGATGAGAAAGCAAGAACTGGAGGGAAATTCCTTTTGTTGGTCGGATCCTGGGTCATTTTCTATTTTCTTCCTTTTCTTCTCTCTCTGCACTTGGGAGACGAGATAGCTGGCCATTTGATTTGCTGGCTCTTTTTTTAGTATCTTTGATATACACTGTATAAAGGCACACTCTTTAAGTTCTTTCCTTCTTGTATGAAACCACCATAGCAGTTTCAGAGATTAGAAAAAAGGGTGGGCTGGAGCAATGTTTTCTGTGTTAGGCTTGGTTTTCAAATGTTTAGCTTTTAGGTGTATATGATTGGCTCCTCTTTGTCGAAAATGATGAGTCATGCTATGTTTAGGATTTGAGTCAAAAGGCTGGTTTAGCTTTCCAGTTTCGATGGCTGTGAGAGACCGTAGGTTTTAAAGGGTTGTCGTCATCCCTGCCTCCCTTTGGTTTGAGCGTCTCTGAGCAACTGGAATATTGCAGGGGAATAGTTATGGCTTGTAGGTGCAGAAGGAAGAGTAGAAAACATGGGGGAAGTTTCCTTTTCAGGCGGGGTTGTTTGTCTTCAGGCTCGCAGATCACGTTTCCTTTTTAAAAAACAAGATAGCTGGCCATTGGTTTCTAATACATAGGATAAAAGTATGCCCCTCAAGTCTCTTTCCTTTTACGAGCATGGCAGTGTTCAAGATTTAGGATGGCAGAGGATGGGTCGTGGGGCACCAACACTGGCGTAGGTTTTTGAGTTTAAAATATTACTTTCAGAACTTTGGCCCCACGTGACAAGTTTATTCTTCTGATGATTTAATAACCTTAATTGTGATGCTTGTGTTTAATTGTTGCGATTAACTGTTGTTTTGAGTTTAATGAGGACTTTGGTACCCCCACGCGACGAACTTATTCTTGTGATGTTTTGCTAGCTTCAACTGTGATGTTTGCATTCAATTGTTGTGATAAATAGTGTTTTTAATCAAAATATTAAAAATGTTTTTATGTGTTGCATACGGCCTATACCCTAACATATTTCAAATTTCTTTTTTTCAAAAAAGCAAATATTCGAGGTTTCAAAAAATGTGTTTAAGCATGGATTTCTTAAACACAAATTATTTTCTTGCATCTTGGATTTTACAACGTGTTTGTAAATTCCAAATGGTGTTGGCCAATATTCCAAAAATACAAAAATCTTTTTTAGGAATTCGTCTTTATTTACTATTAATGTTTGGATAAAAAAATCCTAAAGGGGTAAATATCCAAAATATTATTAGAAATAATTTGTTATTATTCACTATTAATGTTTGGATAAATAAATCCCAAAGGGGTTAATATCCAAAATATTATTAGGAATAATTTGTTATTATTCACTACCAATGTTTGGGTAAAGAAACCCCAAAGGGGTTAATATTCAAAATATTATTGGGAATAATTTGTCATTATTCACTGTTAATATTTGGATAAAAAAACCCCAAGTGGTTAATATCAAAAAATATTTTTCTAGGAATAAAAAGTCATTATCCCTTAATAATATAAGGGCAAAAAACCTATGAAAGGTAAATGTCCAGAATGTTGTTAATAGGAATACAACTTGTTTATTTTTAACATAAGGACAGTTTTATGTCTAAAATTTTATTTAGAACAATTTAATTGCACATTCTTGAAAGAAGTCTCAATTATAATTGGGGACATTTCAAATTTTGATTCCACAGTTTATGAGTCATGAAAATATGAAATACTAAGGCAAAAATGGGCTTCTAAAACATTTTGAATTTCCTTAGATTTCTAACTTGGTTTTTTTGTTTCTCTTCCTTGCGATTTACGAGTCGCGAACACTTGAAATATTAAGGGAAAAATGAGCTCTTAAACACATTGAATCTCCTTAAATTTCTATCTTGGCTGTCTCTAAATTCATAAATTCTAAATTTATTTCAAATCAAACATAGACTTCAAGAGATCTGCACCGTTTCTCTTTGGCACTCTATAGACATATCTAAAGGTATGATTCGTATTGGCCAAGGGTTCTTTCCCTTAGACTTTGAACCCAAGTTCGTTCATCAAAGCAGACTTATCCTAGAAAACTGATGGGATTATAGAACATCAACACCATAACAATTATAAGGCAAACCAAACACCAAGCAGCTTACCTTAGGTAGGGCGTACCAGGGGTGCTAAAACCTTTCCTTTGCGCAACCAGTCCCTTGCCTTAGAATCTCTGAAAGACCAGTTAGGTTTTCTAGTGACCATAATACTAGGTGGCGACTCTCTTTTTCACAAAACAAAGACCCCAATATCGATTCCTGCTACCGGGAAGGGTCGCCACGATGTCGAGCTCTCGCGAGGGTACGACAGGGTGAGTTTTCAATTTATTCTTATACTTTTAATGGAGTCAGTTTTATCTTTATAAATAATTGAGTTTCCAATCTATCTTTATGTTAACGTTTTTCATCCAGATTAACATAATTAGCCATGCACAAGACTTAATATTATACCGAACTAGCAACTCTAGTGGAGAAGGAGGAGGAGGAGGAGGGTCACTAAAAATAGAGGAGAATTAGGTTTCAAAGAGGGAGAGAGGCTTGGTCATGTGCGAATTTTCTTTTAAAAATAATTATACTATTTGTCGTATGTTTTGCACATAGGTGACATGTTCATAAAGCTTAAGGTTAATTTTAGTATAATATTAAGTCATATGTATGACTGATTTAGTTATTTTGATGGGAAAATCTAACAAATAATAGATTGTAAACTCAACCATTTTTAAGGATAAAATTAACACAATTAAGAATATAAATACAGACTATACCATTTCTCCTATTTTTTATTAAACCTTTTAAAATTTATTTCATATAAAAAACTTATTACATGAAACATAAAACAAACAGCTTCCCAAGTTTAATAATTTAATCATCAATAATGGAAATTTGTATCCAAGAAATTTGTATTCAAGGATCTGTCAATCCTAAGTATATTTAATAAGTAAAAATAAATTATAGCTAAAATGAGTAGATTTTATAAGGAATTACACATCTCGGACAAGTGTTCTTTATGAAGAGTTGAAAAAAGATTGAGTAAAAATATATAATTGTGTGCATACATAATCATTAATTACTTTTAGATTACACGCGTAAGTGATTATGGTGGTAGAGTTGCTATATTTTGTAATTTGATATTTGAGATCAAGTTTTATACTTCATTAATGATTGTATTTTGATCAATAATTTAAAGCTCTCATGACCCCTTTTATTTTTAGGTATTCTATATTAAAGCAATGGATGCTTATTGTACACCCCCTACTATTTATCCCCTCAAAACAACTTGTTCACCTCACTGTTCATTCTTATTATTTGAGGTTATTATAGTTTTGATGAAGCCACATAAAAACTTTACATGATTTCTTAGCTTTCCACAACTGACGAGGTTGTTCTAGATGGATTGTAACTTGCAAAACAAAGTCCCCTTTGTTTGTCAGTGAACCCTCTAATGCTTGAGTTGGTTTGGCGAAAGATTTTAATAGAATGATGAATAAGGAAATGATCAAATGATGCATAAACTATGATCAAAAATAGGTATTCTTGTGTTGTAGGGTGCTGGGTGATTGCCTCATGTCATTCAGCAGCAAGAGTATTTAAACACCTTATCACTTACATGAGAAGATTTATCCTGGAAAGATAAACATGAAGTTAAACTTATTTCTTATTAGGTAGAGTTATCTAAGTTAAGGTCACCTATTTGGCTGATTTCAATATTCTTTGTGAAGAAATTATAAGGATTAGGTAGCAACTTACCTACTTAAAAAAAAATGTTGATGATAGAGCTAAAATTAATCTACTTAGGCATAATTATTCAAGTTAAAAGAAAAGTTATCTAAATTGAAAAAGATAGGGAACAATGCTAATGAATTTCACACTATTTATGAAAACACTCTTACTTATCATGATTGTGTGGATGATGAGCTAATAACTTTAATGGGTGACATTCACTTTGATAACATATCTAAAAACATTAATGCAGATATCTTCCATGTTTTTCACTCTAGTGTTGTTCTCGACTATAATAAGCTTTACCCTATATGTTCTTAAGTTATTGCTCGAGAAGAGTAATTTGCCCAAGAGCTCAATGATAGAGAAAGAAGAGAATGAGGGAAACATAGGATCTTAACTTTTTTATCTAGATTGTATTTGTTTTACCCCAATCTTTTAGGGTTCATATGTCTATATTTTGAACATTATCTATTTATATTTTCATGTCTATGAATGAAACATAATTTTTCTTAAAACAATCATTTTTGTAAAGAATTATATAGAGAAATCAATCATAGAGATCTTTAGTAGGGAAAACTTTCATCAAACATAGTATAATGAAGGCTTCACATGGAGATTTGTAATGGCGAAATTTTCAATCAAAGCATAAGTACAAATGCTAAGTGAAAATACATCTTCAAGTGACTAGAGTGACAGACATGTGGAAGATTCTTTCCATCCTTATCTTATAGATTGTAGGTGTTGGCTTTAATTACCCTTACTACTTTAAATAAGTCATAACACTTATAAGTCAATTTTCATTTTCCTTAAACATTTCATATTGCTTACAATCACCTTAACACCAAATCCTCTACTTTAAATTGTCTATCTTTTACTCTAGCATTATGGTACTAAATCGTTCTATATCTAAAGGCTTCATTCTTCACCTCAATTGCCAGCCTAGCTTCTTTCATCAATCCAAGTTAGCTCTTAGTTCTTTCTCATTAATATCAGTAAAGAAATGCAATACCCTGTAACTAGGATATAATATTTCTATAAGAATGACCATTTTAATTCTAAAGGTGAGTGGAAAGGGTGTTTCTCCTGTAGAAGTCTTTTGGGTGATCTTGTACGTTTATAAAATTTCAATGATAAGGTCAAATCATTCTCTTGTGGCTCCTTCTATCTTTTTGTTTAGGTAATTTAGTAGTAGTTTATTGGTGAGTTCTTCTTGCCCATTCATTTATGGGTGTGATATTAAAGAGAACTAGTGTTCAACATGGAGTTACCTTATCTTTTTATTATCAAATTGAGTGTTATTATCTATGATCAATGACCGAGAAAGACCAAACTTGCAAATACTATTCTTTCACGAGAATAAAATAACCTTACTGGTAGTTATCTCTGCAAGAGTTTCTATTTCCACCTATTTGGTGAAATATCCAATAGCTACTATGATGCATTGTTTTTTTCCTAGTGCCTTAAAGAATGGTCCCAATATATCCATTATCGTTGAGAGAAAGGTCATGAAGATGAAATGATGGTCAATTTAGTTGGTAAATGATAAGAAGTTGGGGCAAATATCTAACACTTATTACATTTCTCAACCAAATTTATGACATCTTTTAATATGCTAAGCTAATAGAAACATGCTTGTGTAGTTTGGGCAACCAAGCCCTAGCTCATATATGTATGCACAAATCACCTCATGTATTTCTCTTAGAATGTATTTGCTCTCATCTTTAAATACCTAGTCTCAGCATCTTGAATTACTCTACTAATGTAATATCTGTAAAGAAAGAGATCATCTTCTTATCATAGCTATGATAGCTCTTTAAAGAGGACAAATAGGAATTCAGTTCTTTAAAAGTTGTCTGGTATTCTAGAGTCCACTTAAAATTAAAGATGTTCTTCAAATTCTTAAAGAAATGCAAACAACATTATCTCATGTATGAAATAAATATGTTTAAGGTTTTTACTCTTTTTTATAAGTCTTTTTACATATTTGATGCGCTGAGGTTAGGTCATGTTCAATATGTTCTAAATATTTTTAAGATTAGGCTCAATTCCTCTACTATTAACAAGAAAGCCCAATAATTTTCTCTTCTTTTTTTTAATTATAAAAGCATTTTTTTAGGGTTAAGTTTTATTTGGAAATGCAATCTTGGAAACCTAGATGCTTAACCTATGAAGTAAGTAGTTGATCTTGGAAATGCAATCTTATTTCTTATTAGCCGTAGAAAATAGCCATTTGATTAGTTGTGTTATTGATCAATAAAAATATAAAAATATAGGAATATTTTTATTGGAACTTAAATGTGTGTGTTCAGTAACTTAGTACGAAAATTATTGAAGTTTTATGGAAAAATAAAAGATAAAGAAGAGAAAAAAAATGGAAAGAGAGAGAAGAAATTCGGCGGGGTCAAAGCACAACCCAAACAACTAAAGAGGCCAAGTTGTGTGTGTGTGTGTGTGTATTAACAAGTTTTATCCTAAATCTCATTTTTGTTACATTTTAGTCTTTAGAAGTTGAAAATGAGGGAAAGTCACCAAAAAAAGTTGGGGAGAGACAAAGCTTTAAGGTTACCGAATTCTATCTACCAATAACTTTAATTTTGATGTATTTGGATTCACCTTTAAAAAAAGAACTCAATAGAGGTAGTTTCAACCTTTAATGATGTTAGAAAAATTAAATCAAGCCTAAAAGCTCTAGGGCCAAAAAAAGGTTGAATTGTTTTTTTTTTTTTTTTGAGGTCCAAGATCTTAAACCATAATTTTTCGATCACTACAGACAAATTCAATGAATGAAAAATGTTGAAGGCAAATTACGCATCATCTACAACATGTCACATATATATTTAATCTAGCTTTGCTCCAAAGCCCATGTGAATGGGATGGATTTCAAGTCCATGTATGCATGGGTTATCCTTTCAAGCTCAGACACTTCTTACGTTGATTCTTTAAATATTTTTTTATATTTTATATCTTAAAAAAAAAGTATGTGAATAATCAATTATGATGTTATTTAAAAAGTTGTTCAATTATTCCATATTTTTAAATAATATTTGTGTTTTTTATTATAGTATTTTCTTTTTTATGATTATATATGAAACTTATATGCACAAGTTTTATGAAACAAAAATCATGTATAAATATTCAAAGAGAATAGAATATATATTTTTTTTTATCAATTTTTATTATATTTTCTCTAGTTAATTATTTTATTATGCATTCGCATAAAAATAATCAAAACATTATTTTTCATTTCTTTTCTTTAGAATTGCTTCACGGATCATGATACATTTTTATTTGAATAATTGGGCTTTTGATAAAATAAAAAAATACTCCCTCTAAAATTAGAAAAATAACAAAAACAAAGTTTTGGCTGAAGAAATGCATTTTTTATTACTTAATTTAAATCATTTGAGTTTTGACATATATTTATTTTAATTGTTTTAAGTTTTCGTTCATTCAACCATGTTGTTAATAAAAAAAATCATAAATAGGTAAAATAAATTCTAAAAAGATAAATTCATATTTTTTTTTAGAATTTAAATCATTATATTATTTACAAATATTTATTTTAATTACAGAAAAAAAATTAAATATTTTTTTACTTTTAAATATGAAATAGGTAAGTTATATTTGCATGATATATTTATAAAAATAATTATCATATGTACTTAGCGATCAAAGTTAACCTTTAAAATAAATAAGAGAAAGCAAGTAAAATGAATTTGCATATGAATTTATCACTTACTTTATACAAGGATGATTAGCTTCTTGCTTTAGTTTTTAAATCATGTTGATTACTCTTTATTAAGCGCATACATTTTCTTCCCATTCCTTAATTAAAAAAACAATTATGATCCTAAAAAACATGCATTTATAACATCGATGCCTTATTGTTTAGTTGTGTTAGAAATTAACGTAGAATTTTACTCACAATCTAGTGTGGTTTCACTAGCTAATAGTGCATTATTTCAACTAATATAGTTTTCTAATAGAATGTTTAGTATTGTGGTTATGCTGTTGTTTTAAAAAATATATATTTAATTTTTTAAAAATTATTTTAATATACTGATGTTAAAAATAAATTTTAAAAAATAAAAAAATTATTATTTTAATAGATTTATAAGTAAAAACACTTTGAAAAACAACTATAATGCCATATAATTTCTAAGATGGCTGAATTTTAATCTATAGTACATAGGGATTGACTATAAATTTATTTCATTCATCAATGAAAGTATTTTGTTTTTAAAGGAAGAAAAATTCAAAAGGTTAAAATCATTTCTTGATTTTTGAATTTAAACCTTGGAGCCAATATTTTGAAGAATTGTTTTTTCTAAATGCTCCGGGCCAAAGTAAGAGGTGTGCTTTTAAAATTATAAAAGAGAAATTCTTAATCTTAATTGAAGTATAAACTAACTCAAAATATCCTTTATTGTCGGGAAAATAATAAAGCATAATTAACCCAAACAATTTTAGTCTATTAAAATTTAGAATCTAACAAGTTAGTGTGCCTGTGGGATGCCACAATGAATTTTTTTACAATTAAAGTAGTATTTTTTAAAAATACAATGATTTAAATTCTAGAAAAAAAAACCTAAAATTCTATTTATTTTTTTTAGCCATGTATATTTTTTGTTTCAACAAAATATGCCCTTTTTATTAGGAATATCATTTTATGAATAAAATCTAAAAGTAATAAAATAAATAATTGTAAAACTTTCAATAATTTAAATTAATGAGAAAAAATTTATCTCTTTAATCTAAACTCTCTTTCCTTATTCATGTATTTCTTTTTTGAAGAAAATATTTTTTTTATATCAAAAGAATTGTGTTTAAAAAGAAAAACATATCATGATTTAAAAGGCAAGTTTCAATAAAACAAAGTCATGACAAGATATTTTTTAAGCAAGTATATGAAAAACAAAGAATAATTTATTTGATAAAATTATATAGAAGATTAAGAATAAAAAAATAAAAAATATATATATATTTTTTATTCTTATCAAATTTTCATGAGCTGATTTTAAAGAAAAATCTACATATTATGCTAGAATATAATTATTCATAAAATAAATAATTATTAATATTACCATCAAGAGCTCCAATTTTATTTAAAACCAATTGTATAATCAAAAAAAAATTTGAATATTATTTTCATAATTCTATTTAAAAATAATTGTATTCTTAAAAAAATACAAAAAATAATAATTGAAGAGCCATTTAAAAAAGACAAGTGCACTAGAGCTTAGATGGTTATTCTTGTAATACATCATTTCAAAAAAAATAAAAAAATAAACAACTTGTTATCTGCTCATGTTTTTTTAATATAATAGATGACACATAATTAACTACAAGAAATTTTGGTCACCTCTTAAGTCTAAATTTCATTCTTATAAAATCCAATTTTTAACATGTTTTCACATAAAACATCAATAAAAAAACATAATAAAAACCTCAATAATCTTATTTTCAACCCAAAACACTTTCTAATCAATCTAAATTCTAAAATCAAATTGAACAAAAATTATTTTTTGGATTCCAATATACTTTTTTTAGTATGGTTAAAGGTCGTAACTATCTATATCTGCACCCATCTCTAAGACAAATACATTAACTCTAAGATCAATCTTCTATGTGGTTAGAATGTGACCAATCAAAAGGCTTCTCCCTCCTCCCTTCTGTTAGTGACTTTCTCACCACTCTCTTAACTTAAGGGGACTGCAATGTGAGAAAATGAAGTTTAAAGCCTAAACATACGTATCCAAAACTACAAGGATTGTATACTGAAGACATGAATTACTAAAGGAAAAAAAATGGACTTTAACTAAAACTAAAGGGACCAAAATTGAAAAAAAAATAAAAATTAATAGATCAAAATGTAAAACATGAAAAATTAAGGGACCAAAATAAACTTTAAATGAAAATACATGGATGAAATAAGAGATATACAAAAAAATTTAAGGAACGAAATAGATTTTCATTGTTTAAACTTTTTAGATTCCGATATACTTTTATCGACTTGGTTAAAGGCCAAACCACCTACATTAAACACTCATCTCCAAAACGAACACATCGATGCTAAGATCGGTCTTTTTTTAGGTCAGAATATGACGAATCAAAAGCTTTCTCTCTTCTACACTCTTCTTGTGACTTTCTCACTCCTCTCTCAACTTAAAAGGACTGGAATGTGAGGGAAATAAAGTTTAGGGATGGAACATAAATATCCAAAACGAGAAGAACAAGATAATTAAAATATGAAAAATTAAAGGAAGACTTTAATCGAAATTACAGGGGCAAATATAAAAAACATTAGATATCAAAATGTAAACTATAAAAAATTTTAGAGGCCAAAATGCTAAATACAAAAACTTAAAGGACTAAAATGAATTTTAAATGAAACTACAGGATGAAATGTGAAAAAAATATGAAAAGAGCCAAAATTAATTTTTATTTTCACTTTTCACTAAATAGTGAAGATCCATTTTGGTCCTTGAAGTTTTCACATTTTGTCCATGTAGTTTCATTTAAGTTTATTTTAGTCCTTAATTTTCATATTTTACATTTTGGTCTCTAAAAATGTAATGGATTTTCACTGTTATCCATTGTCTTTATAGAGACCAAAATGTAGAATATAAAAAATTAAGAGATTAAAATGGACTTTAAATAAACTATAGGAACAAAATATTAAAAAAATGTGAAAACCATATTGGTCCATTATTTTGTTTTAGAAAAAAAAATGTAAAATAAAAATAACTAAGGGACTAAAATGAACTTTAAATGAAACCACATGGATGAAAGATGAAAAATGTAAAAAATTTAGAGATCAAAATATATTTACACAATGAAAAATGAAGATCAAATAGTCAAAATTGACAAATATTAGTAAAGTAATTAGATCGTTGACCTGTGATATGCCCCAGGTTGGATTATTTGTTTTTTCTAATATTAAAAAAAGATCAGGCTTTGCTAACATATTTTCGAAGAGAAAACAAAATTCTGATAATGAATTTAAGAGCATGATGCATATGAATGAAATCTTTTTTTTAAAAAAAAAAAAAAACAAAGAGAGAGACGGTCACATATTGGACAATAGCATACTGGATCGTCTTGAGTCAATCCAAGCTAACCTGCTAAACTCGTAACTCGAGTTATAAGACATTAATAACCCTATAAAAAGTTAAAGGAAACAAATTACAAAGTCCAATCCTCAATCAACTCATTGTCAATTGATAAATTTTTTTAAAAAAAATCAATTAAAAAAATAACAAAAAAATAGAGTAAACCCGGGTTAATTTGGCAAATCCATGGCTCGTGTCATTACCCAACTGGATTTAATAATTTTTTATTTATGAAATTATTTTTCATTCAATTATACGACAACTAGAGAAAATAATAACAAAAAGAATAATAAATTCATGACACTCTTTTTTAATCAAATAATAATTTTTTAAAAAGAAAAAACAAATAAAATAGACGTGTGGGACTGACATAACAAAAACAGACCTCATTTTTTAAAAAACAATAAAAAAAGTGACTTTTAAATAAAAAGGATGAAATTTTTTAAAAGTATTAGGGATTAAAAATACATCAAACAAAAAAATTAAAAAAATAGAGGTTGTACACGTGGGCATGTGCCTGACCTATAAAAAAAAGGTTTGGCACACATGTGAAGCCTTTTTTTTTATATAAATATTACTCGCTCAACCTCTAAGTTATTTTTAAAAAAATTCAGACGATTCTCATAAACTAACAACGCTTCAATCGTTGGAAAATCAAGGCAGGGGTATTTCATACCTAAAAAATCATTTTTCAATCATTTTTAACCCAAATATACATATAAAAATATTCTAGAGACCTACAAAAATCAATTAATGTATTCAAATAACCCAAAAAACATACAAAAATTACTCACATGTAAAAAACTTTTCAGGCTCAGAACTACCTTTTTAAATAATAAAAAGACCCATGTGAAACTATTTTCGTTTAATAGAACCCGTTAACATCAATAATGACTTTTTTCATGGTCGAATTCGGTGCTGACTAATGAACAAAATCCAACAAGTTTCTCTCAACTCTCAAATTAAAAACTAAAAAAAAAGATAAAATTTTGGATTAAAATTTAATTTTTTTTAAAAAAAAACTAAAATTACTGACAATGAACCATTTGGAAAGTAAAATAATTAAAATGAGCTTTCCATGCTAACTGCAAAATCACCATCTATTTATTCTGTTTTATTTTAAATTGATTCTTTATCTTTGAATCTTTAATTGGTCATCAATTTAAATCTCAAAGACAAAAATTTGGAGGTAATAAAACATAGTACTATCGGTATCTGAGTTTAGAATTGCACAGTGCACAGAGTATCACCCGTCTTTTAGTGTTTGTTACTAAATAATAATGAACATTGTCGGAAAAAGGCCAGCTCTTGACCAAACAAACATTGTCCGTTGATGCAGCCTTTAATAATGTGATGGATTGGATGGATCTATCTCTGGCCGTATAGGATAATCACCACCGACCACTCACTTACTTACGAACATGTCATGTCACCTGGGCCCATAACACATGTATTGGACGGACGTTCCTGATTAAATGTATGTCTGATGAATAGAATATGCTAGGTCAAGCCCACGTGGGCACCACGTCCTAAACAGATGAGATGTTGATGATGTCATTTGATCGTGAAGAAAATTTGTTTTATCTTTTATCTTTTTGAATTCAAATTATTCAGGAATGGTACGAATGAAAACTATGGTAAGTTGAATCATGAAGGACCGGACAGCACATTTCTTTTTTAAAGTTGTTTGGTGTTCCTTTAAATCATCGTATAAAAATTAATTGTTTAAGGTTATTTTAATAGATAAATTTTTGTTTTATTAAAAAAAATAGGACAAAATTATCCAATTTTTTCCATTCTAGTTGATCCGGGTTAATATAAAAATAAAAATAATTATTATTATAGTTTTAAAACTCAATTAAAAACTGACCAGGAGCAAGAATCAAGTTGTAATTGGGGTTGATTATTGACTCAGGTCAACATAAAAATAATAAAAAATTATTATTATAATTTTTAAAGTTTGACTTGGGGTCAAATTGGGATCAAGCCACATCAATTAAAAAAATCATAACAACATATATGTATATATATATATAAAAACAATTAATTTTAAACTTATATTTTATCTCGGGTCAATTAAATCACGAATTAACACAAGTTTTTTATCGGATTAAGTCTGATTATTCTTTTCTTTATTAGTTTTTAAAACTCAGTGTGATTAGAACCTTTGTTCGGTCAAGTCTAATCTCCAGTAAATATAAAATAAAATATAAAAGATAAGATAATTATTTGTGTAATTATGTCAGTTTAATCCTAACCAATCAATATCATATGTACCAATCACTACCTAAGTTTCACTCGACTCACGGATTCATTTACATTTTTATTTAAAAAGAGGGTTAAAAAGGTTTAGAGTGACAGCGCAACTTTCAAGGAATTTATTTATTGATTTAGTCCATAAATTATTAATTATTACCAAACACGTGTCCATCTTCCACCGTTTTCACCATTATTAAACAAAAGAATACTGCAGCAGTAATTGGTCGGTGTCAGAACTTTTGGACTAATTGGAGTGTCCCCTGCACGCTACTATTACTATCCTCTTACCCCTTTTATTTATTTATTTATTTGGACGAATTTTTGATTGTTTATTGAAAAATAATTATTTTTTACATAATTTTTTTATAATAAATTCTTAAAAAGTAAATTATCTTTTGATATTTGATAGTATAATAAAAAATAAATTAGAAAAAATTTTCTAGTATTTGGCTATATCATGAAAAACAAGTTGGAAAATAACTTATTAATATTTTTTTTCAAATTTATTAAAATAATAAGGAATAAATTTTACAAATTAAAAAAAGTTGAATGAAAATGAAATTAAAAAAATTAATTTCATAAATGATTTCAAATAAAATAAATAACAATCAAAATAATAGATATCAAATCTAACCGATAAAAAAGTTGAAAGATGATAGAATTAAAAAAAAATATAATTTCATAAATTATTTCAATTAAAATAAATAACAATAAAAAAAATAAAAATCAAATTTGATAGATAAAAAATTTCAATTAAGAAAATAATAAGACAAAAGCAAATAACAATCATAAAAATAAAGATCAAAGTTGATATAAAAATCAAATTTCAAAGGATAAAATTGAAAAAAAAAAGAAATTCTAAACAAAATATATAACAATCAAAAGTTTGAGTACCAAGTTTGATATAATCAGCAAATAACATGATTTTTCTAAATTTTTCATAACTTTTAAAAAGTGTTTTCCGTCCAAAATAAAAGAAAAACACTTTCCTGAAAATCAAGTCAAATTTTTATTTGACTAGAAAATATTTTTTGTTAACCAAATTTTTCTAATGACAAACAAACGCAGGAAAATTTAGAAAGTTATTTTTAAAAAACTATTTTTATAAAACAAACGGGACCATAGAAGACGTATCTTCAAACTTCAATACAACTTTTATTTTTATTTACATATACAATACAATAAAAAGCTTTTTTTTTACTATTTAATGTTATATTTTATAGTATTTTTTATTTAAGAATATATTAAAATAATATTTTTTTAAAAAAATTTTAACATCAATACATCAAAACGATTCAAAAACATAAAAAATAATTAAAAAAATAATAAGAGAATAGTTCAATCCACATTTATTAAACCCGGACCGGCCCGGCGGGTCGAACCGGGACCCGGTCGACCCGGTGGCTGGACCGGTTCGGGTTTGTTAAAAGACCGGCTAATGCAACAGCCCGGCAAAACCCAGTCGACCTGGCAGGTCAACCCATGACCTGGGCGACCCGGGCGACCCGGGCAAACCCGGATGAGACCTGGTGTTTATTTTTTCCTTTTCGAATGTCGTTTCTGTGTAGACTTGGGAAGAAGAAGGTTTTGGCCAAAAGGCCAGGGGATGACTGAGAGAGGGACGAGGGAAGTTGTAGCCGGGCATATCTGCAGTTTCAGGGACGCCATTAATACTTCTCCCCATCTTACCACAAACCTTAGAATCTCATATACAAGAGCTAATCTTGTGCCAGTGAAAGATGATGAACCCTAAAAGTGCGGCGATGATGAAGAACATAGCAAATAGGTAAACCCATATCAAGAAAGTGTTTTGATAGCACGCACCAGTGAAACCGGCTAAAGAAACGACCATGATTGAGATCCCACTTACTATCAACGGCCACTATAAGAATTTCAAACAATCTGTGTTGTTGGCTCTACTGCTTAGCCATATACCACCTCCTGGGATGGGTATTGAGTACCCCTATCAAATGATTGCTAGTTCTCATTGTTGATCTTTCTCTGTTTCTCTCTCCCTATCTGCAAGACTGCAACAAGCGCTATAGATCTCTCTTTGCTCTGTCTCTCTTTCTTTCTTTACTGTTAATTTTTGGGACGGCCAGTTACAACTTGCAAGTGAAGGAGAGCATTGATAGCAACAAAGGTAAAGATATAACGTGTGCAGGTGTGATATTTTGCTTTATTTGAAGGGATGCTCATAAATAATTAAATATCCTGCATTCTTACGGGTTGACCCATAAAACCCGGAACCCGGTCTCTCGCCCGGGTCAGTTTCCGGGTTGGGTTTCATAACTATGGTTCAATCATAACACCAAACACCAAATTTTTCTGGAAATAAAGCCAAATTTTCTTTAACTTAAAAGTATTTTTCCTACGAGCTTTTCTAATAACAAACAAATACAAAAAAATTTAAAAATTAATTTTCAGAAAATCACTTTCGCATTAGAAAACGTTTCATCACACTTCAATACAAATTTTATTTTTGCTTCTTTTTTTTATATACATATATAATATAATAAAAAAGCGATTTCTTTTTGCTATTTGATGTTATATTTTATAGTATTTTTTTATTTAAAAATATATTAAAATAATATTTTTTTAAAATTTTATTTTTATCATCAATATATCAAATCAATTTAAAAACATAAAAATAATTAAATAATAATAAAACAACAACACCATACAACAAACAAACCCGTGAATCCTCATTTCAGAATCCTAAATTTCATTTGAATGGCATTTGATCGAGATTATCAAGTGATTAAGTACAACACCAAGTAAATTGCCAGCTAAACTAGGTGGAACCCACATTTAATTTTTAAAAATTAATGAAATATTAAACCTAAAAAAAAAAAAGGTGCCCTGGTCTGAAAAGAATGTAAAGACTACACAATTTTTAACGGTAATATTGAAATAAAATTGGCCCAAAATTTTATTTTAACAAAGATTGGAATATAGTTAATCGTCCTCTTGGCTCTTTCAATAAAATAAGTTTAGCTACGAAGTATAATTAAAGTAATTTGACCTAAAAGCAGATTCTTAGAGATGAAGTCAAATTTTCGGATCTTAGTGCCTTTGCTGGTTACCCCCCGGTGGTGATTTTATTATTGCTCACAACACCTCAATCTTAGCTATAATTCACGATTCAACCATGTTTTCAAAATTATTTTTAGCTTCAAATTAGTTTTTAATTTTTAAATTTTTTTATTTATTGATATTAAAAATGAATTTTAAAAAATAAAAAATATTATTTTAATAAAAAAACACTTTAATAAGACAACAATTGACAGGCCCTACATTGCAATTATAAGCAACAATTGATGCTTCTTTGTCAATCATCACCGCCAGCATTTGTCTAAATTCTAAGTTACCCTACCCCAAAATGACAAAAAAAAATAAAAAATAAAAAAAAAAATAGAGTAAAGAATACATGATCTAAAAGAAAGAAAGAAAAGGGCATGGAGAACCTAATGTCATTATCATTAATTAACAAGGAACAACATTAGATGTTCAAACAGTAGTAATAATCATAACTGCAGCCGCAGCAGGAGACACTCTCCTCCCGTAATTAAATTGAGAGATCGAAGGAAACAGGGACGAAAGTGAGTAAAAAGCCAAGAGGTTAGGGAGGTTACACATCATTAAACAAGGTTGGCAACTACTAATCCGACTTGAAACTTTCCACCGCTTGCTCGGGCTGTCCTGCAACATAATCCAAGAGCCCCTCGCCGGCTTTGTCACTGGAAGAGTCGGTGCCCGGTAAAGAGGTCTTGCCGAAGAAGATGACAGCGCCAAGAAAGAGAGCTGTGGAGAGAAGTAGAGGACAAAAGTAGGCCAAAATTGTGAGGAAACTCGGCGCAACAACGATTATAGAGACAAGAATAAGAGAGAAAACGAGGGTGAAGAAGATATGATACTTGTAATTTAGTAGCTTTTCTTTGATCTCCATGGTAGCGATAAAGAGAAGATTGGTGAGCTGATGGGGGGTGCTGTTGGTTTTCCGAAAAAGAAGTTAATGGAGGTCTCTCTCTCTCTCTCTCTCTCTCTGTACAGAGATTCTCTGAGAGGAAATGTGTAGTGTTTGTGTTGATGGCTCTGAGTGGACTGCTGTCATTTTTTGTTTCTTATTGACTCATGAGTCATGTACTCCTTTTTTCGATCCAAGAGAGAAAAAGTTTGTTGCCTAAAGTACCCTCCTACATTTTACCCTCGAAACCACTTTGTGCACATACCCTGCCTTGTCGGCTACTTGAGCTTTCAAACGAAACTCGTTTAGCTTTAACGAAAGTTTTTGTATGCTCGTGAATAATTCATGTGCACAGCCCTTTTAATTGAGGGTTACTAGGTTACTAGTGATTTAGGTTGAATTTGAATTTGAATTGGGGTGCATATGTTTTTTAAATTTTTTAATATTTAAAAATATATTAAAATAATTTTTATTTTTATATTTTTATTTTTATATCAACACATCAAAATATTAATAAAATATTAATTTTAATTTTTTAAAAAAAAATTAAAAAGATATAGAAGAAAACGGTTCAGCTGCAATCCTAAACGGTTCTTTGACTAATCAAATTTTTTTCATGTTTTTTTATTAAGTTTTCACACACTAATTCTTGTTCATATTTTCTTTTATATGTGTTTTTTTCTTTTTGCAATTTTTTTGATGAGAATATCTCTACAGCTATAATTTAAAAAAAATGAAAAATATTTTTCAAGAAATTAAGAAATGTAAACGCTTGGAACACCAAAAAAATGCATTAATATAAGAAAAAATAATAAAAATCATGTATTGTAAAATTTATTTCTTTTCCGTATATGTAGATCTATTTACAAGAATTTATCAACATGGTTTCCTCTTTTTTTTTTTTTTAATATTCACAAGTTGGTGTAGTTTTTTTTCTAGGTGTTTAGATTTTTTAAGTTTTCTTTATTGTTTTTATGGTTTAATTCATTTAGGTTTTTCTAGGCTTTTCAATTTTTTTTCTATATTGTTTTCTATATTTTTGATAATCCCTTCGAAACAACATAAAATTACAAATACCACCCAAAAACTTGAAGATTCACAATAAACTTCTTCGATATCCAAAATGTGTGGGGCTCAACATGCTGTCATGTAGGCCTCTATCTTACTATCGAAAGTTTATTGGATTGTTTTGGCCACCTTTCATCACCTTGATAGCCTCTATCCTACCATCGAAAGTTGATTTAGTATAAATTTGAATGATTGGTCATTGGCATGATGGCTGTGTAATCCGTCAAGTTATCACACTTGGTTGTTCCGAGCAAGTTGCGCCAAACTTTACGAGCAACCTTAGAAAAATAGGACTGGTTTTACTTGGATGATTTTTGCCACCCTTCACAACTATGGTAGGTCTCTATCTAATCATCAAAAGTTGATAGGGTATAAATTTAATAGATGCATCACCGATATGGTGGTCATGCAATCAATCAAGTTATCATATTTGGTTATCCCCGACACATCATGTTGAACTTTACGAGGATCCTCGAAAAGGTAGGACTGATTTTACTTGGATGGCTTTTGCCACCTTACCATCATGGTAAGCCTTTACCCCACCATCGAAAGGTGATAGGTGTCGCTAGCTATGAGTGACCCGCCAACTCCCTTACTTCGCACTCCTTACGCGAGGGGCATAAAGGTGAACTAGATAGAGGTCCACCATGCATGATGATGAAATCACATATCATATAAAAAGACAAAGAGTCATCACCTAGGGTTAATAATCCTAGAAACCTAATAATTGGTCTACCAAAGTTTGGGTAAGGGGTTGGTTATATGAAGGAAAGATGAACTCAATTAACAATACCCTTCTAACGTCTGGCCTAAGGCCAGCTGTAGTGCACACATCAATAATAAGATAAATTTTTGGTTATAATGCTAATAAAGAAAAAAGGGTAAAACATAATAAAAAAAATACATGAAATCCCTTTATTGGAGAGATGGTGGTCTTAGGACTCGATAACGCACCTAATAAAATAAGCATAGAATCACATAAGAAAATAAGATTCTACTTATCAATGTAAAAGATGGAATTCTTGATTACCACCTTTTTAACACAAGGTAAAATGCCATAATTGATGGAACCGGACACAGACTACATATAAAATAGCATCATCATTAACCAACCATCATTGAAGGACCTTTTATTATTATTATTATTATTTATGTGTGTGTAGGATGCAACACATCATCACATAAAAGAAGAATACATTTATGAAAATACGATAAGTAAAATATATTTTCAAGTTGCCTATCAACAATGAACCATTAAAGATGGATCAATTAAAAAACACAAGTTTTGAAATGATTGATTTAGAACCAAATTGTTCATTGGTGAACCAATTAGAAAACACAAGTTTTGAAAGGACCGATTTAGAAATAGATTTCTCATTGGTGAACTGATTAGAAAACACAAGTTTTTTAAAATAAATGGTCGAACCAAACTGCTTATAGGTGAACAAATTAAAAATAACATATAAAAAGGATTAGTCAAAGCGAACAGTTTATGGGTGAACTAATCATAAAGCACAAGTTTTAAAACCAAATGGTCAAAATAAATCATTCATAGGTGGACTAATTAAATACAAGATTTAAAATTAATTGGTTAAAACAAATTGCTCATGGGTGATTTAATGAAAAAAAAGTTTTAAAATTAATTGGTCAAAACAAATCGCATATGGATGAACCAATTAAACACAATATATTGAAATCAATTCGACAATCCTTGAAATTTATCTCATGTCAATAATTAGAATACAAAAGTAATAAGATAAATGATATTCATTGGGTCATTTTATATAAAAAATCAATTTGTATAATTGATGTCGATCAATACTCGTCGAATCTTCTCATATAAAAATTTATATCACACACACAATCATATTACAAACTTTGGGGTTTAAAATTATTTTTTAAAAAAGCATCATATCCAATTGGTGAATAAATTATCATGTAATCAAAAGCAATAACAATTAATCAAATCATCAGTCAAGCGAATTGAAGGTTAGTCAATCATTCAAATATCAATTCAATAAACATCAAGATCAATACTCATCTAAGATAATTTTCAAAATCAAATCACAATCTTATCCTCCTAGTTCTATACGGAATATTGATACCACCCTTATATCTCCTTAAAATTTACTTGGTGATCTCAAATCCCATGAGTTTAGCACACACTGACATGCTGCATACAATTCAAACAATAAAATATCCACACAAATACATATAATTATTACAAAAAGATAAATTTTAGGTTAAAAGAATCACCAAAATACCCCTCAGGTCTAAGTAAAATGATCAAAACACCCCTAGTCCAATGGAAAATCATGAAAATTCCTTTTATTGGCACGTCAACCCATATACACCATTGTCAATCGTTCAATGAGATCTCGGCGATCCAAGTAGTCCATCAAGTAGATATTGATTTCTTCTTTCACCTGATAATAGCCATGCATCTCATAGATAACCAATAAAGAAGATAGATAGCTTGAAAGTCAGGTGACTGAATGGTTTCTCTCCTTTTCATGGTGGATTCTGATGACATTGATGACTAAGAGTGGTCAAGTTTTGTACAACACAGGGCATCATACCTTTTTGTGGTGGTCCAATGTCAAATGGTGGTTAGACAAAAGAGATACAGAGGTTGGAACCAACGATAATGGCTGACATGGGTGAGGATCAGGTGCATCGTAAACTATACTAGATTCATTAGCTCAATTGCTTTTTATTTTGATTAAGGTCTTGGAAAGGGGAGACTCTACTTAGATTTTCTTAAAATTATATAATTTTGTTGTTTAAATATAAATAATAAAAAAAAAATCTTTTATAAAAAAGATGTTGATGCGACGTAAAATTTATATCACATGTCATAATGAAGGTGATTCAAAATGATAAAGTTCCCTAAAAAATATTACGTGACTTACAATTATATGATTGTAGAAAAATGATCAAAGATGCATTAAAAATTATGGGGTGTTACACCTGGTTATCATGAAGAGTATTTTCAACTGGCCAAGACATAAAAGCTTTTTTTCTTCAAAATAAATGGATAATAAATGCACCCAATGATTGTCTTCCCTTTCAAAGGCAATCACATACTTGGTCACCCAATGTCATGGTCTCATTATGAAATCAAAATGGTCCCCAATCTTAAAGGTGAAGCCAATGCAAGAATTATACCTTTCAAAATCAAAGATAATACCTTCAACCATTCTAATGTATCTAATCACATCCCTTCCCTTCAAAGGAGTGCCTATAAGTAGGACCAAGTTTTTTACTTTTGGTGTGACCTGTCTAGTGTATCTGCATCATGTTTTCAATTCCTCACCTTTTTACGTAGACATGTGGGGCAATGACCTATATATCCAGGAAATTTCTAAAGCTAAGTTATAACATGTCGTAATCCATATTGCTTTTGGACTTGAACTTTGGCATATGTCATCCTCTTACCTTTTTTAAGACTCTCATTCCTTGTACGTTACCCTTCTCATACTTCAACATTTGTTGTTTAAGCCTTAAGACCCCTAAATGTTACTCGATCACATCTTAATTTCCATAAGCCATGTGTTTTGAGAGGCTTTTAGCGATAAATCAAAGTGATATGAGGCTAAATCTTAGTGAATCATGACAACAAGGATATTTTCCCATTTGCAATACCCCATCTTATATTTAAGTCATCTACAAAGGATTCACCTAGTAATGGTGAGCAAACCAGGAAATGCCCAGTTTAAAAATTGACTATCTATGATGTTTGAATTATAATATGAAAAAACATCCTCAATGGTAAACCAGGTTTAAATTCCTTGGAAGCGTCTGAGAGGGTGAGAGCCCTGTCATGGTTGGACCTTGTCGCACCATGAGATGTTATCTACAAGTTGGGTTGTTTGGAAATATAGCCTCAAATTAGGCTATAAATTTTATCCAAGGCTAAATATAGACGAAAGACCGTTAACAAATATGAAAAGGACTTTGAAAAAAGAATAAAAAAATGTTTAAAATTGTTAGGAGGGAAGTAGATAGGGCCTAACGATGTGCCTCGAGTGGATATGGAATGACAATAGTCATTCTATCGATTAGATCGTGGGGTGGGCTGATACGGATCATAGTGGCAGCCCAAGCCTAGGCCTTTGAAATGCCCACAAAGACATCATCATTATGATCGTGGACTACAACGCGCATCATCATGGCTTGCCTCGACATATGCATGTTTCAGACATTGACCTACAAGTTTTTGATTCACCCTGTTTCAAAACACGAACCAAAAGGTCTAACATGTGTGTGAGTCAACGAGTGAATAAAACTATAAGGCGTAAGAAAACTTATTGGTAAGACCCCCCCGAGGGTCGCGCTGTCAACTGACCTTGATCTTCTAAAAAGGGTTCGAGTGAAAGAATACATGTTAGGACCTGAAAAATGATGAATTATGCCCAAGCAAGGCAGAGATAGATGAAACTTTGGTGAAGGCCCACAATGATAATGATGTGCAAATTGTTTCTATGATTTGGGTATAAGGGGAAAAAACTAATCGAACCATCTTGTAGTTGGTTTCCTCTAAAATTTGCCTCATGATAACTAGAGCTCAATGTGAGTTCTATCGGGTAAAGATGATGATTAAAGGCATCGAGGGCGTAACTCCCTTAACCTATTCTCAAACTTTAAATATATAGGGAAAATGTGGCTACTTCATTGAGTTGTGTCACAGAATCAAGGGCTCTAAGTGGGCCATTTTTGGTAAGAGGGATTGATGATGCAAGATAAAATAGAAGTCATGTTATGGTACCCAACTACGCGTTAACCTAAAACCCACAAAAGGTTATGGTTAATTAAGATATCAATATGGTGGTCATGTAAGTTGAAATCCACTAAGAAGTGTGTAACAACTCACTTATTAAATTAACTAGCCTTAAAAATATATGGCGTTGAAGCACGAGGCTTAAACTCAGCTGTCAAAGCAAGTGTAAAGACTCAATGAGTAGAAATGTGTGGCGGTTGCTGTAAATATTAGGTTGCAAGCTAGGGTGGAGAGGCCAACAATGCAGATCTTAGTGGTGGTAGCATATATTAAATGAGAAGTTTAAAGGTCGAATAAAGGAAATGTTCCATGTGAATGATACTAGCACATGGGGTAGTCTATTCTAAGAGATGTGAGAAGCCCATTTGACAGCACATTTGCGTGCGGACTTTAAAAGAGAATCAGGTTAGACTTCATGAACCAGGATATGACGACTAACAACATTGTTAGGGAGTCCGTAGACATCGACAAGGGTCTCGAAAAAAGTTATCTTTTATGCTTAACAGCTTGCCCACCTTGAAAATGATTTAGTCACAAATAGGATTTAGCGAGTAGAAAAACACGTTGTATAGTGTTTGGGGTGCCTCTTGTGACCAAGGATCAAATGCCTCTCACTTTTAGTCCTACTCACATGTCTATTAGGTCTCCAAGGTGAAGTGAATTTGTAATCTTGGAAAAAAAATTGGTTTTGAAGACCGGGCTTGGGGGTCCTAATCCTGAACCCTTCGATAGTTGGTGGACTGATCGAGTTGCTCCTGTAGTCTTGTGTCGATTGGTAGGTGGACGAAGATAGATAAAAAAACAAAAAAAAAAAACTAACTATTATAATTAGTAATGTTTTGTAATGTAGTGTAGAATAAAAACAATACTTCTTTTAATTTTTAATAATAATAATAATAATAATAATAACTGATTAAACTGACTAATGGGCCTGGCCCATCGGGTTCAATTATACCGCCTTTGTATAATCGAAAATATTACAGTCGTAAGCTGCAACCGTTCAAGCTTTTCAGTTTTTGAAAGTCTATTGCTTCGCATATGCTACAATGGCATCTGTAAGAACCACAGGTGCTTTTGTAGCAGCCATCTCTATGTCCATGGTATTGTTCTCTTACTTTCTATGCAATTACAGATCCAAAAGAAAGACTCCTTCCCCCCTTTCAAAGAATAAAAAACCAAGAAACGGACTCATTCATGCTGTTGGTAACACTCCCTTGATTAGAATTAATAGCCTCTCTGAAGCTACTGGTTGTGAAGTAAGTTCAAGATATGCTCTTTTGCTTCATATTATGATTCATTTCTTCCATTATTTCCATTTCTAATATGTTTTCATTGGACTTGTGGCATTGTTGTATCTGTTTGTGAATGAAATACATGTCGGGGGTATGTGCTTTTGATCAAGCTATGTTTTTTTCTTTGAATTATGGTCTTGATTATGGGTTTATGGTGTTTTATATACAAGATATATGTTTGTGGTTGATTATGGTCACTTTTTAACTCACACTCTTTGATACTTCTCCCGAAGATAGGCTTTTTTTTTCTTTCAATTTTATTAATTGTATTTTCCTATGTTCCCCAAATTGATGCTCAATAATTTTTCTTCATTTTCTGAAGTGGTTGTTCATGCATATTTCAGGGTTGATTTATAGTACTTAATAGATTCATGGTTATTGGTTATTGCTTTTGGTTTCATTTGTTCTTGATTTTTCTTTCTTCAGATTCTTGGGAAGTGCGAGTTTCTGAATCCAGGAGGGAGTGTTAAAGATAGGGTTGCTGTGAAAATAATTGAAGAGGTAAATTACTTGAATGCTTTTGTCAGCTACCAATTATGAAAACTTTAAGACAATGAAAACTTTAAGGCAAAAAGCATAGTTTTGGTGATATTATCAATTAATTAGGAATTTAGGATAGGAGATATGATTGTTAATTTCAGACATGATTCTGGATGGTAATGGTTGTGGCTTGTAAGTTCATTGTGACCGATCACAAAATGTAAGTTAATATGAAACTTCTTTTTATCAAAATGCAGTCATGAGAACAGAACCGAAATCTAATGTTTTTTGTACTATGAGCAAACCACAGCACTACGAATTCGAACAAGAAATTTAGTGCCATATAGAGCTTAAGCTTGAGTTAAGAGCTCAGGGGTCATTTAACTACTTCCCTGTCTTAAATGGCGGGCACCTGAAGTTTCTTCTTTAAATTGAATTTAGACACATACGGAAATCCTTGCGATGCTATTTATGAATCCAAAATCTATGTGAAATATTGAAATCTTTAGTTTCCACATTGTTCAGATGGTGAAGTGGAATTACTCACAAGTCACAAGGACTACTAATTGAACGAAACTATTGTCTGCTCATATTCTATTTTTTGACATTTCAATAATCCCATTTGTTAAATACATTATATATTGTTTTTGTGTAAAAAGAAGCCCTAATTAGCTTATGCAACACTTTAATGTCACAAAGTAATTAAAGCCTGTAGCTGGCATTATTTTGTTATCCTCTGTTACACTTTCTATATGTTTGGCTGCTTGGCTCTATGACAGGCACTGGAATCTGGCCAGCTAGTTTGTGGTGGAGTTGTTACTGAGGGAAGTGCTGGAAGCACTGCAATTAGCCTGGCTACAGTGGCTCCTGCCTATGGATGCAAATGCCATGTCGTTATCCCAGATGATGTTGCTATTGAGAAGGTTTGGATATTGTGCAGTTTTTCAGACTAATTTTCCATAATTGAGTTGTGTTAGGTAAATGTATTGTAGGAAACTTAGCAGCTATAGATAAGTTGCAAAGAAGTTGTATAAATACAATGATGAAGTTTTAGAAGTGTTCCTTGAATTTACTTTTGAGGACCTATGAAAAATTTATGTTTTTTTATGCATGTTGGTAAAATAGACATGTACTAGAGAGTTTCCTTCTTCTGAGCATGTACCTGAATCCTTGATATTCTTTTTTCCTGAGCCTTCTTTTTACCATTCACATTCTGTGACCAACTTGACTTTGTTACTCTTGAAAACTTTTGCTAGTCTCAAATTCTCGAAGCTCTGGGAGCTACTGTTGAAAGAGTGCGACCGGTTTCAATTACACACAGAGACCACTATGTCAACATTGCTAGGAGACGGGCACTGGAAGCAAATGAATTAGCATCAAAGCTTAGAAAAACTGAAAAGATTGATGGCAAATTCTTAGAGCAAATTAACGGTTGCATATCTGATGGAGAGAAAAAAGATTCTATTTTTTCAAGTTACTGTAGTGGTGGTTTTTTTGCTGACCAGTTTGAAAACTTGGCAAATTTCCGGGCCCACTATCAGGGCACTGGACCTGAGATATGGGAACAAAGTGGTGGTAGTTTAGATTCATTTGTGGCAGCTGCAGGCACAGGCGGCACTGTAGCTGGTATTTCAAGTTTTCTCCAGGTAAAATTCTTCCCTTTGTTTTAAACCTTTTCATTTATGTTGTGCTAGAGCAGTTCCATCGAATCCTTATTACATGTTCTACAGGAAAAGAATCCGAACATCAAGTGCTTCCTCATAGATCCGCCTGGTTCTGGTTTGTTCAATAAGGTAACAAGGGGAGTGATGTACACGAGAGAGGAAGCTGAAGGAAAAAGGTTAAAGAACCCATTTGACACAATAACGGAAGGAATTGGAATCAATAGATTAACACAAAATTTTAAGATGGCAAAACTTGACGGGGCCTACAGAGGCATAGACAAAGAGGCTGTTGAAATGTCAAGGTCAACCCATGCTTTCTTTTTCTGCCTTATTTCTATATAGTAGTTCTTGATTGCTTAGAGGTTGAGAAAGAAGTAACGAGGAGGGAATTATGTGACAATGTCCTGGTTGGTGGGATAGTTGCACAAAGAGATATGGTCTCTTGCCATGTCTCTGCTAATGTCTTACACTTTTTTCTCTCAGCGAGCTTTTTTATTTCCTTCAAAATGGAAAATTTACTTGTCAATGCGCGAAAATTTTGAAATTAGTTGACCTTTCTTCACATTACATGGAATGACTGCTTTTAAAACTTGATTTTATTTCCATGCATTTGCAAGCTAAAGATTTTTCCCATGGAACTTGAAACTGTTCTCCTACTAGTTGTACTTCATTCAAAGTTTCCATACTGCATCTTTACTTGAACTTCTTTTCAGGTATCTTTTGAAGAATGATGGCCTCTTTCTGGGGAGTTCTTCAGCCATGAACTGTGTTGGAGCTGTTAGAGTGGCACAATCACTTGGTCCTGGTCACACAATTGTGACCATTCTGTGTGATAGTGGGATGAGGCATCTGAGTAAGTTTTATGATGCTCAGTATCTGTCTGAGCATGGTTTGACACCCACAGCAACTGGATTAGAGTTCCTTGGTATTTAAATGAGATTTGGTCCTGACCATATTTTTATCCAGTCATAGAAGCATAATGAGGCTGTGAAGTTTCTTGGTAGGGCCGGCCTCCACCCTCCGAAGGTTTGATGTGATTTTTGGTGATGACAGCATATGGAAAGCAATAACTTTACCGTGGATCAAAATACCATTTACTTCATATAAGGATTAGGACACACATTAATGCGTGTTAGGCTGGCAGGATATGCTTTAGAATCATTTTTATTATTGTTGATCATCAATTTTTAGTTGAGACCAATCTATCGAAATCTTGGGACCTTTCTGTCTTTTATTGTGTTTGTGCCTGCATGTGTGTAATTTTTAGAGCATCATAGCTTTTTCCTGCGATTTTTTTTTCTTTTTCAGTCTCCAGGATCATTTGAAAGCCTTGTTAATATTAACTGTAGGTTCTAGAACGAATAGAAACTGCTTTCCTGCAATTCATTTGACACTGTAATGGAATGGAATACAACTGAGATATAAAATTATCGTTATTTTTCCAATCTGTTCCAAATTCAATGTTCTTGATGCCAATCACTTGCCAGGAGGAGAACAGCAATGAATTATCCATGAATGCTTTTCCAACATGGCAAGATGCTGGCTATATAATTAACTTGTGGATTTTAGCACTTGGCTAAGACTGAACCTTCGGCTGGTTTATGTGAAAAGAATATACTAGGATGGCACATCCCCTGTAAATTAAATTAATAAATGAAAGATGAGCTTGAATGAAAGATGAGCTAATTTAGTAGAATTGCATGAAGTTTACAGAGCATCGCAAAATCACAATTAAGAAGGAACTGGAGACAAGTAAGTCTCTATTCTAGCACTTGACATCATCCTCATACGCCATGTTAACTTGTTGAATTGAAAAATAGCTAGATCACGCTTCAATCTCAAACTTTCAACACTTGATGGATCCCATGGAAAGGTCAATCTCTATCAAGTTTTCCTCTTCATTCACCTCAGCAATCTCTGCAAATAGCTCCATAAGACCCTGTTGCCTGAAAATGGATTCAGGCAAATTCGAAACTGACTTTTTCTTTGACTCTTCATCAAAATCAACAGAGTTGTTCAGTGGAAGACTAATCTCAATGAGACCATCACCATCCTCATCAACGTCATTTTCAGAGATTGAGCTTTCAGAGACTGCAATACTTTGACCAACATTTTCTGAGCACCTCCAACTGAGCTCAAAATTCTCACTTGCAGAGAAATCATCACTGCTATCACTGTCTGATGGGAAATCCGTTGGTTCAACTTGATACTCATGCATGTCGCAAACATCACTTTGCTGGGAAGCATCGCAATGAATTATAGGTTCCACTTCTGGATTTAGTTCCTCCACAACTTCCTTTTCAAGCATGCTCTGAGGGCGACATGTGGGACTTTCAGCTTCCGCTGAATTGCTAACAACAGCCACCTTTTTCTTTGAGAATGTGACGATGAAAATGGTTGACAGAAACAAAACAGATATTGTGATAAGGTAAGTAGAGATCCCAAAAAGGAGGAAACAAGTGAAAACAAGAGAAGCGACAAGGACTGAAACACAAAGCAGTGAGGGTTTGAAGAAATACTGTGAACTGATTTGACTCTCAGGTGTATTTCCCATTTCCAGGGATCAAAAGTAGCTTGAATGTTGGATTGGATAATATGGAGTAGATCTGTGTAGAAGATCGAAGAAAAGAAAAGAAAACACTTCTGGGGTCTAATATTTCTTGTAATGCAACACAAGAGGAAGCAGAACTGCTGGTACAAGTAGCTGCTTAGTGCTTACATATTAAAGAAAGGTAAACTAGTACAATTACAATTACAATTACAGGAGAGGAGATTGGATACAGAAGAATAGTTTAGCACACCTGGAACGAGCTAGTCATCAAGGAAGAATCCAAGTATCTGGTTGGAGACAGAAATAAATAAGTGTTTTATATATATATAATTTTCTCTAACAGGGAGCTTTTTTATCCCTCTCACTCACAGTGTTCCTAATAAATTAACCTGGTCTTCTGTTTTCACTGAGACCAAGCTGTTGCATCAGCTACTGAGACTCTTGATTCTTGAAAAGGGCAAGACCATTTTAATTTCTCAAATCTCAAAGCTTTGAGATTGCCAAATCCATGTGCAAGTGCAAGACACCTGTGCTGATCTCCACATGGCACATCCACGAAACCCATCACATGGAACTCACTAACCAAAGTCTAGATATATATCACTCCTTCTCGAGTTATGTCCATTTGCTTTTGAGTTTTATCCACAATCAAACAAAAAGTAAAAAGGTTTTTACTCAAAAAGGACTCGCTTTGAGGGATTGAAATGAAAGAAACCAACTTTTCGAGCTAAAGTAGAGTGAAATCCATTGCTAGCCAACACATAGTTCGTAATTACCAAAAAGAGCACAGTGATAAGATGATGACCCATTTTCTATTGTCTGCAATTAGAGGGTCAAAAGAGTAATGATATGATGATAGGAGTCCATTTCTGCTACTGCACGCTTTGATAAGGGTCTTAATGGAGGCCCGTTACTTTGAAGAGATCTTTTGACGGGAATGCCAGGCACCATTACTCCCTGGTGAAGTAAAATGGCATGTTAAAGACTCAGGTATATAGTTGAGGTTAAGATTTTATTAATATTTTTTAATTAATTTTATGTAAAAATATTTATAATTTTTGATTGAGTTATCAAAAAATTCTAAATATTTATATAAAGTCTTCTAATATGATGATTTATCTTGGGTTAAAATTTCAGAATTTTTGGAGAAATTCAGAAATTTAATGAAAAATCACAATTTAACTAGTTTTACGTTATTGAGCGTAATTTTCAATCCGACCATCAGATTGAGCTGAAATTTTATGAGGGATCTTAAAATATATTGAATAAAATCTAGTTAAAATTTTAGGATGAACGGAGTTTGGTAGTGCTAAAAAAAAGACCGTCAAATAAAAGCAAAACGACTGATCACTAAGGGTAAAATGGTTATTTGCCGTTAAAAATAAAACAAATCAGATTTTCCTTCTTTTTATATATTCCCGACTCGGCAGAAGCAGAATAGGAAAATAAAGAAAAGAAAAGGCGAGAGAGAAAGAGAGAAAAGTAAGGGAAAAACATAAAAAAAATCTAGAAAAAAAAAAGAAAAGTGAGAGAATAACCTTGTAAACTTACAAAGTCCAACCAATCTAAAGAAGAATCAAGTGAGGGAAGGAGGAATTGAGAGAGAAAAAAATTTTAATTACTTTATTTTCCAGTTGACATGAGATTGTTATTTTATCCCGGTTGAAGGGTTGTTACAATATCGATTCATATTCGATTATTGATGAATTATATTTCACAGAACATCGAAGGATGTAACTTCAATAGTGAGTTTATTTTTACTTTCACTTCAATTTTATGTACTTTTAAATTTATTTTTTAATATTTTAAATGATGTATTGGAATTAAAAATTTATTGTTAACTTTAAAAATTCATGTACATGAGTTAATAATTAATCTTAAAAAAAAATTATATATTTATTTAATAGCTCAGAGCAGGAAAATTTCTGGCTCCGCCCTTGGTCAGGTTCATAGTAGGCTTTGTGGAGAGACTCTGAATGCATGCATGTCGGTGGCTACATGACTTACATTTATTATAACATATTTTGCTGATTAATAAATTTTTTTAAAAGTAAAATAAATATGAAAAGTATAAAGTATCAAATGTAATAGTCTTAGGTGTGGTACTATGCTAGATGCAATATTTGTGGATCCCATTGTCGAGCCAAGTCCAAAGCTTTTGGGTCTGGTTGCAGAGTTTGATCTAATATCCTTGGGTTTGGCTGCAGAGCCAGATCCAAGATCAGTGAGTTTGGCTGAAAATCAAATCCAATATCATTGGGTCTGGTTGCAAAGCTAGACCCGACAATATTTTTTGACCAAAAATAGAAAAGACAATGCCCCCAGATGCTACAATATCGTTAACAGTGCAAACACTCTATGTCTACAATGTGATCCACAGTATAATGAGTCTATGTCCATAGCACTATTTTTTAAAATATATTGAGATAATTTTTTTTAATTTTTTAAATTTATATTTTATATCATCACATCAAAATAATACAAAAACATCAAAAAATATTAATTCGAAGTAAATAAAAAAATAAAATAAAATTTAATTTTTAAAAAAGTATTTTTGAAATGCAAAAACAAACATGTTTTGATAAGGAAATTCAACCAAAAATGAAAAAAATAAATTATCATCACCCAATTTTTGTATAATATAAAAAAGGTGTCAACCTCTTACTTGCTAGTTAGTAAGGCGTATTTGTTTTTGCGTTTTAAAAATACTTTTGAAAAAATTTAAATTTTATTTTATTTTTTTACTTTAAATTAATTATTTTTTGATGTTTTCATACTGATTTCAAAAATAATTTTTAAAAAATAAAAAAAATTATTTTGATGATTTCTGAAAAAAAAACACTTTAAAAAACAACCACTACAACACTCTAAAACACCCTTTAGCTTCATCGAATGCTGGATTGACAGCACAGAACAAAATAAATTGCCACTTGCCAGCAATCTCACTTGTCTTGCTACTCAAGGGATCCATTTCCCCCTCTCTATTTTTATGGTGTGGATTCTTGAAGGCAAGAGGTGGGCTAATGTTCATGCTCTTTTTGACCTTGCAAGAATTGCCATTCATGATACTTGCCTTCTTGCCCCCGTTGTAGAAAATAATCATCCCCTCGTGCAGCTGATGTAATAATGTGAGCTAGGGCTGCAGTAGAAGAGGATCATACACTAACTTTTTTTTCTCTCAGGACGACAAATATGGGCATGCAGTTTTCAAAGTTCTCTAGAACAAGCAGCAGACAGGCATCATCCGTTTGCCCTACGCTGGTTCCTGTGATGTTGACTAGTAAGAGTATAATCAGAGGAGAGATCTTCGTAGAAAGTGATAAGCTGGGTTCCTTTTACCACGCGTGTAAATTGAAATCATGCAATCTTGTGGTATTTCCTCTCTTTTTTAAAGCAATTAAGAATTTAAATTGAAAAAGAATGTAAAATATATTATATAAACATATTTTAAAATTACATTTTCTTATTTATTGCTTTTATTTCTTTTAATTGTTTCTTCATTGGGTTCCATAAAAAAAACTCAACCATACCTCTATCCCAAAAACTTTGCCGAGATTAATCAAATCATCAAGTCAAAACAGGTTATAAAGTGCTTTTTATTTGAAAATATATCAACATAATATGTTTTTTATTTTTTAAAATTTATTGTTGACATTAGTATATTAAAATAATCCAAAAATATAAAAAAAATTATTTAAAACAAAAACAATTCAAAAACTTTCAAGAATATTTTTTTACTACAAAAACAAACACACTTGATTTGGCTTCTAGACCTCGGGAATGAGCAGGATCAAGGTCTCCATCAGGGGTGATCATTTTCGGTTCAGTTCGGTTTTTATCAAAAAAAGTAACCAAACTGAAATTTTTTTTTTTGAAAAAAAACCGAAACCAAACCGAAACCGGGTCAAACCGACCGGTTTCGGTTCGGTTCGGTTTTTTAAGGCAAAAACCGGTTCAAACCGGTTTGGCTCGGTTTTTCCGGTTTTGGCTCGGTTTTCTCGGTTTTGGCTCGGGTTTTTTTCCGGTTTTTTTTCGGGTTCGGTTCGGTTCGGTTTTTTGTTTATAAAACCGAAACCGAACCGAACCGGCCGGTTTTTTTTAAAATTTAATCGGTTTTCCGGTTTTTTTGCTCACCCCTAGTCTCCATGCACCAACTCTAAAGGAAAAGTTGTTGTAGTAAAAGCATTCTGAACCAATAAATGAATTGTTAATGCCAATTATATCCCAAACTGTTTTTTTAAAAAATATCGGTTGCAAACTATCTAGACTGGGAATTTTATAAGATTTCATTGTTTTAAGATAAAATAAACAACTCCAGTTAGGTAACAATCTAAGAGATACAAAAGATTAAGAGCATAAAGGGGAGTGGGGGAGGGAGCCTAGTTTTGGTCAAAATTACAAGTGCACGATTCGTAACAAGTAATAAAATGAAAGAGTAGAGTATCATCCCACAAAGATTTGCAAAAATTATCAATAAGTACTAAAATTATTAAATCCGTACCTATTTGATGATTTAATTATAAAAGTTTGCAAAACTACAACAAAGAATTGAAACAAACAAGCAAGTAATTAAATGGTGTTGAAATCAAGTTTAACGAGTCCTAAGATTTCTAACTTTGCCATAACTAATCTTATATGAATTTCTTAATTGAATTAATCCTATCGAATTTTTTTTTTATTGTTGATAATCAGGTTTTACTAATTTAATCACTAATCTCTCTTGAGAATCAATAAATTATTTTAACAAGTAAACTTCTTACATCTCTGTAAAAATTCTAAACTCGTAAAAAATCATTAGAAGCGATAAAACTCTTAATGATTACACAAGTTCCATAGATATATCTCATATGGATTCCTTATGGTATTTCAAGGAACAGTTAAAACAATTATCACTTCCCAGTCTCAAATTGAATCCCAAATCATGCACATGGTGATCAAACATACACAAGCATTAAGTTCATGATGAAATACTCAACAAAAACTAAATTAATTCAATCAAAGAAATATTTGCATAATCATAGTCAAGCTACATCAAAAATCCCAAATAAAGAACTACTCCATAGCTAAATAAAATAAAATAAAATAAACTTAATACGATGAACATAACTCAAGAGTATAAGAATATTAGAGAGTTAGTCGTCTTGAGGGGCTGCAATCCTTAGCTTTTTTCTTTCAGTTCTGATTGCTTTTGCTCTTAGATGTCGCCGCCTCCCTCTTGTAGTGTGTTTAGGTTATAAAAACATCATTTTGTTGTTGCCTAAAGGTTTTTTTATGGTTTGGATTTATCATTCAAAGGAAAGAAAATCACTTTTCTACTCTGTCACAAATTTTGACTTTATTTTCTTTCATAATATTTTGGGTTAATTTTAGGGTTGAAAGTGTGTGAACTAAGACTTCTCTTTTTCTGTAACAATTGTAGAAAATCAAATATTCTTTACAAAAAAAACTTGTCTTGCAATTTTTGGATGTATGAAACTCGAGATATGGAAAAAATACCGAGACAATGTCTGGGTTGCAAGGATTTCAAGCCTGATCCGGACTCTATATTTCAACTCGCTTTCTGGACTTTAAAACAAAAAAACTAGGTTCTTTTTTCTGCATAAGAATTGTAGGCCTATGTCTTACATTTTCAAAAAGATAGAGAACACATGAAATGGAGTTGTATAACTCTTGTTATACCTAAAAAACCAATCAATGCTCAGGATTTTCTAGGATAAACCAACCAATGTTTGAACTCTATCAGCCGATTATTTGTCTCCTCATATGATTCCAAATTCAGCATACTCCAACAGTTAAATATTTGAAAAATACATTGAATCCCTAAAAAGTAATCATTTTTAAAGATATCCAAAACTCTAAATAGCAACTAGCTAAGAATCACACAAATTCTCTAAAATAAAGTACAAATGACTAAAAATATATGTGCAATATATTCCCTTATCACCTAGCATGCTCTTTGCATCTCATACCATCTATTACAAAACCATGTTTCTGAATATCATTTTTATACACAACCTCTATTCCCGATGGTTTAGTCATGTTTTAAAATGTATGTATTTTGCAAATTAATTAATCTAAACAAAAATAAATCTAAAATTTTATAAAAATTCAATGGCTAAAAAACAAGATCCAATGACTAAGAAAAAGAGAGGAGATAAGGTGATGTGGCAGGAAAGAGAATTGAAAGAAAAAAAAGGAAAGAAAGAATGGGTTACCATGAACGTACACATGCTCTATTTTTTGCACTTCTAATACCGTTAGAAAAATTTCGATGAGACGACTTTAACCACACCTTGAAAGACCACCAAATGAGGTCGTAATTAACCTTAAATTAACCCCGAATAAAATCCCTAAACAATTATAACCTCGTTTAGTGGTTATAATTGTCTCGTCTAAATCTTTTTAACAATACCGGATGTGTCGAAAACAAAGCCTTGGTGTGTCTTTGATAACTCATTCTTTCTTTCTTTTTTTTCTTCCCTCTTTCTCTATCATGTCACACCACCTTATCTCCTCTTTCTTTCTTGGCTAATTGCATCTTGAATCTTTTTTCTTGGCCATTGAATTTTCATAAAATTTTAAGTTGATTTTTGTATATGTTAATTAATTTAAATGAGATATGATGTTAATTAATTTTATTTTTGCCATCATAAAATATTATTCTCAATAGCGGATGTGTTCCCACTATACTATTTTTCTAATTTGTGTTATTTTACCGAAACTTATATCAAAATGTGTTAGAATAATAAAAACAAAACATAGAAATAAGAATAGCAACAGTTTCAATAGAATTCCTAGTGAGCAAAATAGTTTCCTTACTTGAAAATGAAGCAATCTTATCAAGAGAAGCTCGAGATGAACTTAAAGAAATCAAGCAAGAGCTAGTAAGTAAGAAATCAAGCAAGAGCTAGTAAGAAATGAGAGAAAACTTAGGTGGCCAATGTGAGGGATCTAGTCTATGACTAGATAAGTGGCTTGCGATATGCCGTGGGTCAAGCCAAACTATTTCCAACTCTAAAAAAAGATATTTAGGAGACGATAATCCGATACAACCTGAGTTAAATTTTCTAAAACATGATCCAAGATATGAGACTGAAACAACTTGCATAAAAGAAAACGAAAAGAAATTGTAAAGTTCAAAACCTAATAATCTAATGTCAAAGATGAAAACAAAAATAAATCTTCAAAAAATATAATGTCGAAGAAGAAAACCCGACTCAACTCGGGCTAATTTGACAAATCCACTATCTGCTGTATGAGATCGGGATAAATTTTTTTTTAAAAGGAGGACCTAGTAAAAAAGACCAAAGTTCAATAAAAAAAAATGTTAAAAAAAACTGAGCTAACTCGGGTTAATTTTACCAACCCGCTCTCAGAATAACTATACAAAAGAAAAAGTGAAAAAATAACAAAGCTCGAGGGCAAATAATTTAATACAAAATGATGAAACTAAAAAACAAGTCATAAAAAATCGAGGGAAAAAACATTTGAGTCAACTTGGGCTAACTTAACTAACTCGCTACTCGTGACATGAGGTCGATATAAAAAAATATTGACTTTCAAAAGAAGGACTTAACGAAAAAGATCATAGTTAAATAAAACAACATTAAGAAAGAAAATGCAAGCTGACCTAAATTAACTTGACCAACCCGCCCTTGAAATAATAAAATAGAAAGAAAAAAAATGACAAAGCTCTAAGACAAATAATTTAATGCAAAATAATGAAATCAAAGAAAAAAAAAATGAGCCATAAAATAATGAGGAAAAAAAATCAAGTCAACTCAGGTTAACTTGACCAATCCGTCACTCGCGACATGAAATCGGGATTAAAAAAAATAGACTTCCAAAAGAAGGATATATCAAAGTTCAATAAAAAATGTTTAAGCCAACTTGGGTTAACTTTACCAATCCGTTCTCGGAATAATCAAACAGAAAGAAAAGTGAAAAAATAACAAAGCTTGATGACAAATAATTTAATGCAAAATGATGAAACTGAAAAAATAAAGTCATAAAAAATCAAGGAAAAAAATCAAATAAAAAAATAGACTTTCAAAAAAAGAACGTAACAAAAAAGACCGAAGTTAAATAAAAAGCACTAAGAAAGAAAATGCAAGCTGACCCGCCCTCGAAATAATGAAACGAAAAGAAAAGTGAAAAAATAACAAAGTTCAAGGGCAAATAATTTAATGTAAAATGATGAAATTGAAAAAAGATAAAGATAAAAGCCATGAAAAATCAAGAAAAAAAATTCAAGTCAGCCCGAGTTAACTCGACCAATCTGTCATTCATGACATGAGATCGGGATTTAAAAAATCTAGACTTCCAAAAGAATAATACAACAAAACAGTCCGAAGTTAAATAAAAAAAACATTGAGTAAGAAAATGTAAGTTAACATGAGTTAACTCGACAAACTCGGACTTTGGATAACCTAACAGAAAAAAAGGTGAAAAACTCACATAGCTCAAGGATCAATAATTTAACACAAAAATATAAAATTGTAAAAAAAAAATTCATAAAAAATTTAAAAGAAAAAAAAATCTAAGTCAATCATTGTTAACTTAACTAACTTATTATCCTAACTTATTATCCGGAATATGAATATAAAATAGAAATAACTTAATATTTAAAAAACAAAGAAACAATAAATCTAAGAAAATAATAATCAAATCAAATGTCAAATAATATATATTTTTAAAAAATTTAATAAAGAATTGTCCTCTTGAAATGCAACTATACCACCCTTAATGATTAATGAGTGTGATTAACAAATGAAAAGATGGAAAGTATGATTCAAAACGTACCAAAGATAAACAAAACGGTATGGTATTGATCAAATGAAAGGCCAGAGCTCCAGTGATACCAGTAGAGTGTCGATTAAGAAGAGGTGGTGGTGGGTATTGAAGATGGAAGAGATTTATTAGTTCAACGGCTCACAGATGGTGAAAGGCAGCAGACCACTATTTCAGTGGTTGGGATGGCTGGCGCTGTCAAAACAACTCTGGCTGCAAGGCTTAGAGCATGAAATTGTGAAGAGATATTTTGACTGCAGTGCTTGGATTACTGTCTCCCAGACTTATTCCATTGAAGACGTGATCAGAAACTTAATTAAGCAATTCTACCAAGGAATGAATGAAGGATGCAATTCCCACTGATCTTGTCGCCATGGGAAATGCTCAGCTTGCAGGTATTCTTGTGAAGTACCGAGAACAGTAAAGCTTCTGGATGATGTTTGCGATACAGATCGGAATAAAATGAAGACTTCATGAGTTTATATCCGGAACACGGAATAAGTAAATCCAGGATATCTCGGCTAGGACAGGAAATTTAAAATAATTTAAGATTTTAAATGAGAAGAAATTCATTCTGTTTTGTTTTGTTTTTTAAAAGGATACAAGGTATACTGGTCAATGGAATATAATTTATATCCTTGATTTTAAAATAATAAAATACAAAAAAGGTGATGGTTGAATTGTAAAAAAAAAAAAAACCACTTTGTTGCAAATATAATGTCAATTTTGGTTCTTATAATTTCAATTTTTTCAAAGCAAAAAAATCATTTTTTTTTTATTTTGCAAAGGTGAGCGTAGCCAAATATTGAGACTTTTCTTCAACATCTTAGAACCTTATAGTACAAACAAGTGATTATTTTTAGTTTGGGTCAGTTTTTATTTATAAAAATAATCAAACTAAAATTTTATAAAATACAAAAAATAAAATCAAAACCGGTTTAAACCGACCGGTTTTGATTCGGTTCAATTATTTTATATTAAAAACCAAAACCCAACCAACCAGTTTTGGTTCGGTTTGATTTTAGTGCGGTTCGGTTATTTTATATTAAAAACAAAAAATTATATTGTTATTTGGGAGTTTTTTGGACTTTATAATGGGTTTGGTTTCGGTTCGGTTTGATTTTTTATTTTTTTGATTCGGTTCGATTTTTTTATTTTAGACTTATGAAACTGAACTGGACCGAATATTTTTTTAAATATTCTAATTAATTTTTTGATTTTTTAACTCACCTATATATATATATATATATATTATTTCTTATTGAATATTAAATAATAGTTGAATAATAAATATTCATATAAATTTTTAAAATTTGATGGATAGTGTATAGATATATAAATTATTTATCTGATGAGTAATACAAAAGACATAAAAATGGAGAAACTCCATCTATTGTCATCCTTAAATTCTTTAGGCATTTTTAGTTATTTTTTTAATTTTAACAATAAAATTAATCTCAAATAATTAATTAATTAATCAATACCATGGACGTGGTTAAATTAGGGTAAGGGTTTAATTTAAGATTTAATACTAAAAATTATTAGGCTTGATTAATTTCCCATGTTGTAATTAATCAACAAATGATTTAAAACCCTTCTACATTGAAAGATTCCTACGCTATGTTTTATTATCAAAATATCAAACCTCTATCTGCTTCCGACAATAAGAGTTGTTTTTTGTTGGGGTTAAGGAGCTGGTGAATCTCTGCCTTCCGATCTCATCTGGGCTTCACCGCCCTGTGGCCATTGAAATCCATGATCATCAGCGTCTCATGGACCCCTCTCAGCATCACACCACTCTTACCATCGATGATCAGCAAGAAGATGATGAGTGGGGTATTTCTCACTTTCTCTTTGTTGTTTCTGTTTGCTTCCCGAGAAAGTTGGCAAGTTTGAATCTTTGTCTAACTTTCTGAATTGAGGTTATAATTGATATAAAAGGGTTGTTTAAGAAATGGGTAATCTGTTTGTGAGTAATGCTAATTGGAATTTTAGTTTTTGAGTGGATTGGTGTTTAGGTTTTGACGATTTGTTATTGAATTTTGAATCTGGGGTTTAAATTGCAATTTGGTTATGTTTATGATCATGCTATTGTTTTTGTTTTTTGCCACATTACGTAGAATTTGTTCTGATTTGGTCATCTTGGTTACAATCCAAATTGGAGTAACTCTGTTTCTTGGAGATTTGAACTGGTGATATTGTGTTTCTAGCTAAATCAACAAGTTCATCCTCTGCCATCGCCGCTGCACCAAAAGTGTTTGTTAGGCTTGACAAATTCTTACTATTTGTTATTGTGATTTATCATTACCCAAAATTTAATATTCCTAAACTATTTAATGATTGAATGGTCAAATTAAATAGTAACACTTTCTCTCTAGTATTTCCATGTGAAAGAAACAAGTATCTGTAAATAACTCCATGACACAATAAGGGTACAGTGCTAGAGTAAAAGTTGTTTCATCCATAATGGTAGATGCATTCATCGTCTGTGCTCTGTCTCGTGTGTAACGATTGTTTGTGCACTGATTTTAATGCAATAATCTTTGCTTTGGATGCGATGTCACTTTTATGATACTTGGTATTCTTTGTGATAATTTATCACAAGCTCACAATTGTTGTTGCATCTAGTGCTTTGGCCATTCCAGTATTTGGGGTTGGCATCAATTGGTTTGACCGAACTACTCGATCACTCACCCTTTGCTTGAATAAGTTCTCTTTCATTTGTTTGCATCATGTCATCAGTCATTTGAGTGAAAGAGAGAAAATGTACAGCATGAAAATATTGAGGTGGATGGGTCATGCTTGTTACTCGGAGGGCAGCTGTTCTCTTCAATTCTTATTTACATGCTTTTGTTCATCACAAGTAGTTGACCAATTTATTGTATTGCAATTTCTGACAATTGTCGTTATACTTTTAGTGATGAAAATTTTTGGACTTTGATTTTGTGTTAGACACTGATGGATTTGTGATTCCTAGCTTGGGAATAGAAGATACATATCAAACTAAACCTGATGCTTCTGAAGTTGAAACCTTGAAACCTCCACCTCCAAAGGTATATGTTTCGTCACTCTCTTGAAACTTGAAAGAAAAGTAAATTCATGGTTGCAGAAGATCTGGTCTGCCTGCTGATTAAAATCTTGCATTTCTGGATATAAAAATGCTTTCTAGTTGTGTGACCTGTCCTGCTTTTTCCCAGGCTAAGATAGATGAGAACATTTACCTGGGACCTCACGGGGCCCCGCCTTCACAATCAAAGCAGCAAGAGTTGAACTCTTCTGGCCGTAAACAGCGGTTCAAGCACAAATTGAAGGAAGCTGATAAGAAGGTTAGCAGAACTGGGGGGGAGAACAAGGTGGAGAACTTGAGAGAGCTAGTGGGTGTTGGAAAAGTGACTGAAAATATTGCAAAGGGTTCTCCCAGTGATTGGCTAGATCCACATTGCAATGAGTCACAGTTTGAGAAGTGTCCCCAGTGAGTGGTTTAGTTGATGTCTACTATATTTACCTTGGTTGTTGGCACAACATCTATTTCAAGTTTTCTACATCTTTGGAGATCTGAATTTCCTTTGATCATGTACCTGACAGTAATCCTTCGTGTGAACTATTTGGCATTGATACTATTGCAGGAATATCATCATGGCAATTAAAATCAGCTATTCGAATGGAAGTTTTTACGATAATCTGCTTAGGCTTTTTAAGGCGCTCAGTTTTCTTATTTTTATTTACACCTTGGTTTTGCCAAAACTAAAAAGGCAACAATCATTACTTTTCTTTTCATTCTCTCTCTCTCTCTCTCTCTCTGTGATAAAGAGAATGCAACATCATATAGTCCTAGATTGCACAGGAATATAGAATCATGATGTTACAGTTCGTTCTTATACTTTGTTCGAGCAAGTATCTGGGGGTTGCAGTCTAACCAAGTAACTTGAAACAGAGAATACATGCTCGTGGAAGAGCTAAAAAGGCCAAAAAGAGAATACATTAAGTTCAACCGGCAAGATTCAATTCCTGGATATGCAGTGTCATGACCTTGTACTTTTTCAGTTTTTTGTGCTTTTACTGGTTTTTCTTTCATAAATCCCAAAAGTTCAACTGGCCCAGTTCAGTTTTGCATTGCTTTTGCACATCTCCTGCTCCTGGGAGGCCCTGAACTTCCAATCCATTAAGCGATCATAAATAGCCGATCCTTTGCTTATTGTGTAGCAGACTGGTTGTGGAAAACATTACTCTGATACAAACAACATTTTAAGTTCTGAACTAACCCCTGTTGGTCGTGTCCGTGTGTTTTCTTTCTGGTTGTTTATGTTTTGCCACCTCCCAACAATTTTTGAGGTTGTCTAGAAACTGAAGCGAATGAGGGAACAATTCTCTTCAGTTAATACGAGTCTTCATTTTGTTTTTTCCTCCTCTGACTGGTAATCACAGCACAATGCTTTTATATGGTTCTTTTCCTTGTTGCCTACTGCCATGGAGCAACATGAATTTGAGATGTTGTGGGGTTATTTGCTTGAATTTAAGGGTAAAAATGCTTTCGTACAGCTATGGTCGGGAAGCTTAATCTTCCTGGCTGCCAACCAATACGTTTGTATTGGTCATGTTTATCAGACCACATAGACACTCTTTTGAGTTCAAACAGCTAGGAGTGTTCAGGAGAACCTCTGACTTTCTAAGGATGGATTATATCTTAAGCGAATTATGGGTTTGACCTAAAACCAGAAAGCCCACTCCCAAAGGTAAGTTTCATCAGGATTACTTTCTCTGAGTTTTTTTTTTATGTTAAATATAGGAGTTTTTAAGTCTAGAACATGTCATCCATTATCAAGTTTAGCTTAACTATATCAAATAACTCGTTTTGAAAAAGAACAATAATTATTCTTTAATTTAAAAACAAATTAACCCATCGTTGTTTAAATTAATAAAATAATTTAAAATAATTTTCTGATCAATTTTGGAACATAATAATAATAATTATTTAATTCTAGAATTAAGTCTAGAGGCAATGACAACATGCATATCCCAATAGCAACTACAACAAATCTTGCTCCATCGCCAACTCGGAGCTTCATCTTTTCTTAACCTAGCCTTCTAGTATATTTAAGCACCTCCACATTTAAACAAATATGGGATCCACATCCAATATCAAATACCTAGTTATTTTACTTAGAAATAGAAAGATTGACCTCGATAACATAAATTAATACCTGAAGGTTTGGCTTATAAAGCCTTCATCTCGTCCTTCATAGTATATATTAAGGAACTTTTTGCAGCTGCGCTTATTCCAATGTTTGGTTTAACTGTAATGGAAGCATATGCCCTTCTAATCCTTTTTGGTCAAAGGATTAGCTGTAATGGAAGCATATGCCCTTCTAATCCCTGCGTGCAACAAAGCTCAAAAAGAAAGAAAGAATAGGAAATGGAGCCGTTACCTGGTCTGGGGGTGATAGCTTGCTGGTGGAGGAAGAGCTGGCGGCTGGCACCGCTGTTCAGAGAGGATGCACGCCGCGGTGCTAGTTGTTGCGCCACTGCTGGAGCAAGCTGATGTTGCTACGCCTGGGATGATGAAGCTTTGCTGCTGCTATAACTGGGAAGAACCATCTTTGCTGCTGCTGTAGGAGGGCGGTCTTACAAGAAGTTAATTACTGTTAATTGGTGCTATGTTGTTGCTGGCGTGGAGGAGCTACCAGCATGGAGAGGCTGGACGTTGCCACTGGCATTCACGTTGCTGAGCAGCTGGAACAGGAGAAGAAGAAATGCTGGAACTGGAGGACCACGGTGGAGGATGAAATTTACAATGACAGCTCGGTCACAGCTTGCTATGGTGGATGAAATTGCTGCGGCTGAAACTGGTGGACTGCTACTGGATTGGCTGGTGGTACGTTGGAAGGAGGAGTTCACGGTTGAATCAGCTAATAAGTGTTGTCCTTGGTTGAAGCAGGAGTTGTAGATATTGCTATGGCATTGTTTTTGGCTGAAGCATGAGCTGTTGATGCTGGAGATTTATGCTGCTTCTCTCGTCCTTTGACGTTAGCAAATGGAGAATGGAGGCAAAAGGAGAGTGAGAGCATGGGGAGGGTTAGCAAAGATGTCGGGCTGTTGGTGTTGTTGTTCTTCTCTTGGTTGCTGATTACGAAGCAGAAACTAGTGATCTGCTAGAAGAAGGCTGGTTTGATGAGAGGAGATGGTGAGGTCAGCTGGTGAAGTATAACAAAGCTCACAGTGAATACCCTGCCATGAACCATGTAGAAAACCGATCTCGGGGTTCTTCGTTTTAGCCCTTTAAAAGAGACGGAGGGATCTTTTTTTATCCCTTTCTTTTGCCCAAATATGGGTGTTGGATTAGTAGAGTGTGTGGCTAATGCTCCCCTCAAATTTCTCCCCTTTCCTCTCTTTTCTTCTCTAAATTTCTGCCCCCTCTTGCTTGCGTAACCACGTGATTTGTTTTTTTTTTATATTTTTAATTGCCTACTCCAAGTAAACTTGGTAAACAAGCAACCTACCAAAACAAATTCATGCTTCAACTTCTTTCTTTTCATATTTGCTTTCTTGAAAATTTTGATTTTTTTTTGTATTTAGAATCTTTTTTGGAAAAGAGTAATTTTAATGTCGACTTAAAAGGTGCGTTAACAACTGAACGCATAGAAAAAAGACATTACAAGTGACACAAAAGCGTCCAAAATATATTTTTTGGATTTTTGTTGTTTTCTTGCTATTTTTGGTTTTTTTTCGAAAGTATATTAATAATTAGGTCAGAAATTGGATAGCGACAATAATTAAGTTGACTGAGGAGGTAATTTAATATTTTAATAATATAAAATAATATTTAAAAACTAAAAGTTGTTGGCAAATGCAACACAAATGTTTACTGCTGGGAGACGTTTATGTTCCTCTAGCGACGTGTAAGACATCTTTGAATGACCAAAAACCGCCTTCTACAATAATGTTGGAAGCGTCCTGACATTTTCTTCCTGATAGTAAGGCGCGTGTACATGATGGTGTGGTACTTAGGCTATGTTGAACTTTTTTTTTTCTTTTTTTTTTCTCTCATCCCCTTGGGTTATGTGCATGCCTTTTAAAAATATCAAATGTGTCTTGTTAGTTTGTATTTATATCAATTTTAGTCATATTTTTTTATTGCTATTTGTTTTACTTTTTATGCATTTGAAAGTTGATTTTGTTTTTTAATTTCGTCCCTCAATATTTAATTTTATTTAATTTTGTTTTTATCCAATTCGATCCTTCTTTTTATGTTCTTTCAATCATTTTCTTGATTTATTTTATTTTTTAACTTCATCCCTTCTTATTTTATTTCATTTATTTTTTATACCAGATTTGATCGTCATACTTTTTATTACTATTTGTTTTGTTTTTTTTTTAATTTTGGATGATTTAGAATTTTGCTTCGTGATTTTTTATGCTTGCCTTTTATAGGTTAATTTTGGTTTCATAACTTGGATCACGAGTTTTAAAAATTAGCCTCATTTGATTTTGGTCTTTTTATTTCAGTTATTTTTTTAAATTTTGTTTTTCAATTTCGTAATTCAACATTAGGTTATTGGGTCTTGAGCTTCATGATTGTTCTAGCTTTTCTTTCAATGAGGTTATCTTAATCTCATATCCTAAGTCATACATGAGTCAAATTAACCTAGGTTAGCTTGGATTTGTTTTGGCATTTTTTAAATTGATTGTTTTTCAGTTTTGCTTTTCATCATTTAGTATGTTTGAGAGTTGATCTCCATTATTTTATTCAATATTTTTGTAGGAGGTTTTCTAAATCTCATGATTAAGGCATGAATTTGGCATGCTGACTTGAGTTAGGTTTTTTAAAAAAAAAAATTGATTTTTTTTTAATTTATCCTTCAGCATTTGATTTGCTAGTAATTTAGTTTTATTTTTTTGTTGTCAAATAAGATCGTTGAGACCTTTTAAGAATATTTAGAAGGTATTTTTTTCATAATATTGACAAGCGTTCATTTTTTTTCTATTAGTCAATATCTTTTTTTTAATCATTGTTGGCTTTTTTTTATAAACATATTATTAAATTAATTGTGATTATTGTTCTTGTTCTAATAAATGAATTTGGTCCCAAAATGTTTCTTGCTCTTTTAAAAACATTATCATCACCTTGGTATTATTTTTTAATGTTAGGAAAAAATTAAGTGTGAGTCACCCATCTAGTTTACTCTATTGAATAAAAGATATCTTTATGTTTGAGAACAATTCTCACATTTCACTCGCAACCAAGGAAGTTGGAACAATTAATGTTAGCTCAAAGGTCCTTAATCACCTATAAATTATTTATTTTGATGATAACAACATACTATTGCATTTAATGTGTATGTCAAAGTATTATCGCTGCACAAATTTTTCTACATCAAATTAATGATATGGACTCCTTGGATACAAACCTGACTTGAAGATTCTCAAGCTTATATCTTTATGTAAGCAAGTCTTTATAGGATTTAATTTTACATTAAAAAATAATTTTCATCATCCTAAAATATTTTATTGCTAAATTCCCATCTAAAAATATTTAAGTGCACATAATATTAAATAGTGAAAAAATAAACACCTCATGAAAGATTATTTCATAATAAATTTGGGTATTTATACTAAAATGAAGAGCATGATTTGTCAATTATCCTTCTCTAGGATGTGTCATGGGGGTAGGTTCTTCGTCATTTTTCAATTACATAAGTGAAATTAAAAGTGTAATTGGAATAATACTAGATGTGGGTATGCGTTATGCCATGGGGCCATATTATTTTTTTCATAAAAATTAATGTTTAAGTTCTGCAAGAGCATTTTGAAGAAAGAAGAAAAATATGTGATTCGATTTATAAACTGAATGTGTCAAATAAGTTGGTTTTATTTTAATTAAATAAAAAAACTAGCAACCCAAGTTAAATTGGGTAAAAGGGGGAAAAACAATATAGTTCAATTAATTAAATATGAAAAGATGAGATTGAGTAAAAAAAAAAGGACAAAAAAAAAAAAACCAGCTCGAGTCAACCTGAGTTAACATGACAGACATGTAACCTAAGTAATAAAAGGCAAGTCAACTCAGGTTAGCTAATCAAACTTGCAGCTTAGATCATGAGATCAAGATGACCCAATAGAGATAAATTGAAGAAAATCATAAAGCTCATTTAAAAATAACAATGTTGAGTGATGAAATCAGAAAAGATAATAAATAAATAAAACATAGATGCTAACCCACATTAACTCATTAGACTTAAAGCACCATATATGGAATAAAGTCTAATCCCCAACCAAATCAAATGTTAAAAGATAAAATCAGGGGGGGGATCAATTATACAAAAGGATTGATGATCAAAATTGAAATAAAAAATAAATTAAAAGACAACTATGAATTTTTGATTGAATGGTGAAATTGAAAAGAAAAATCACTTTAACATAAGGACAAAAAACAAAATTAATAAGGACCAAATTAGAAACAATAATGTATTATAAATTTGGATTGAATGATAAAATTGAAAACAAATAAAAATTATACAAAAAGTTCAATAAAAGAAATTATAATATATCAGAATAAGGACCAAATTGAAAAAAAAATAATATATCACAAATTGAGATTGAAGGATAAATTAAGAACAAATAAAACTTTTACAAAAGAGCAAAAAACAAAGATAAGAAATATAAAGAATAAGGACCGACTTTGAAATATCAATAAATAAAAGGATAACTCTAAAATCATGGATGACCAAAGTGATCTTCAAGGAGAGGATAGAGAAAAGAGGAAAAAAAAGCCACTCTAGCAACACAGTAAAATGATGTTTTTTTATCATTAAGAAGAGCCACATGCACTGCTAAAAGATTGTCGGTGCCTCTAATATGTTGGCACATATGTTACATGCACTAACAACTTTTTCATTTTAATATTATTTTATGTTTATTAAAAAGTCAAATTGCCTTTAACCAACTTGATACGAACAAAAAACCAAGTTGAAAAAAATAAAAAAAACCCATAAATACAAGCTTTAAAATTTTGCTTATAAAGTTAATTGAGTCATTTTATTGTGTTTAAAAAAGTGAAATGATGAAAAAGCCTCTTCATGAAAGTCTTAAGAGTTTTGCTTTTAAGGGTAAACTAGTAATTCCACTATACTTAAAAAAATAGAAAAGATAATTATACCCTTGATCAATATGATAATGACCATTGGTTTTATTAAAAGGGCAAAACAACAAATAAAAAAAATGTATAAATGGCCAAAATCTTTTTGCCTTTTGTTTTAGATTTTTTATTATTTAATCAAAATACCTATTACCTTTTTGTTTAAAGGTTTGACTCCTACCAATTTGGCTAAATTAATAATCTTCAATTATATATAAAAAAAAGGGGGAAAATCTCATTAAAAGATTCTTTAATGGGCTAGGACTCCATCTAATTTGATTAAATTAGAAGTTATTTCAATGAATTAAATTTTATTTGATTACATAGAAACTGACTTGCAATTGCATCTCATCTAACTCCTATATTAGTTAGGGAGGCAACACTTATTATATACATCTCATGTATCTCTTAACCTTTACATGCAGCATTGTTGAGCTAGGAGTTATCTTAATAAGCCCAACAATCTATTTAAACTCGATCCATTAAATGATATATAATATCTAGTACTACTCGTATATTTAATGTAGTTGTGAACTTGAATTATCTCAACAAGTTAATGACGAGCAATTACTTATATTTTGTAAACCTTAATGAATTGTAAATGAGCTTAATATTGTTTAACTAGCATTCAAATATAATTTTATTACACTATTTAGCTAATCATTTAGTATGCATAATCATAAACTAATCAACACATACAAACTAGGTTTTCAAGTTTGATCATGAACAATTTTAGCACTAAAATCCTCAAAACATAAAGGAAATTAGTAGGCCAAACCTAGGGAATTTCATGTACTCGACTACCTTGTTAAGAGCTCTTATTAGGTTGAATCCATCCTTCGGAATCTCCATCTTCTTTCTTGATTACAAATCTTTAACTCCTTGCTCCATTGCCAACTCAGAGCTTCACCTCTCCTTAACCCATAATAGTTATTAAACCCGGCCCGGCCCGGCGGGTCGACCCGGGACCCGGTCGACCTGGGGGCTGGACCGGTCCAGGTTTGTCAAAAAACCAGTCAGTGCAACGACCCGGTCAAACCCGATCGACTCGGCGGGTCAACCCGTGATTCGGGCGAGACCCGACCAAGACCCGGTGTGTTTTTTTTTTTTCAAATGTGGGATTTGAAATCCATTAGTATATATACTCTATATTCTCAAGAAAAAAATTATGTTTTTTCAATGTGGGATAAAAAAATTTTTGGTTTAAATATTTCAACTTGAAAGGATAACATAGTATCAACCCATTAGTATATATACTCTATGTTCACAAGAAAAAAACAATGTTTTTTCAATGTGGGATTGGAAGTTAGTATATATACTCTATATTCCCAAGAAAAAAGTTGTTTTTTTTCAATGTGGAATTGGAAACCCATTAGTATATATACTCTATGTTCCCAAGAAAAAAAACTATGTTTTTTCAATGTGGGATTTGAAACTCATTAGTATATATACTCTATGTTCTCAAGAAAAAAGTTATCTTTTTTCAATGTGGGATTTGAAACCCATTAGTATATATACTCTATGTTCACAAGAAAAAAACTATGTTTTTTTAATGTGGGATAATAAACTTTTTTGGTTTAAATACTTTAACTTAAAAGCTTAACATAATATCTTTTTAATGTGGAATAAATATTTTTTTTAAAATATTCTTTTAAACTTCATTATTTACAATATGTATAGCCTATATTTACATGGATTTTTTTCTTAATTTTTTCATATAAATATTAAAATTTTAATTTTTTTTAATTTTTCCGGGTTGACCCGAGTTGACCCGGGTTGGCCCATGAAACCCGGGACCCCGCCCCTTGGCCGGGTCATCCCTCAAGCCAGGTTTATAACTAGGCCTTAACCTAGTCTTTTACTATCTAAAGCATAACAACTTTATTGTTTATGTTGATGTCTAGTCTCAACAATGCTATAATTAAGGACATTTAATAATGTTATCCATAATGTATGAAATATATTAATTATAATAAGCTTACAAGATTAAAGAATGACGTAGCAATTTCATTAAATAATTCTACTACATTTACACCTACAAGCTAATATATTGGCTCCTAGGTCATAACACTTTTATTATTATATCTTTCAACTATGCTTTCTTTACTTAACATGTCTATTGATTTAGTAAAAAATAAACCATGGTTAGTTTAGAATAAGTGGCATGGCATGCTTTTTTTTTTTTCCAGTAAAATAATGAGTTATACAAAAATAAAAAAAAAACTTAAAATTTTAAAATTTAAATAAAAGAATCAATTTCTTATTCATATTTCTCAATAAAATAATAATTTTACATAATTTTTATTTATTTAACTATATAATATTTTAAAATTTCTTAAAATAAATTTTATATTTTTTATTTAATTATAATTTTCTAAAGAAATTATTTATTTATAATTCTTATTAAAATTTTATTTATTTATTTCTTTATTTATAATTGTTTTTGTTTCTAAATAAAATTATAACTCTAAATTAATTTTAAACATGTGTCAACTTACAAGCATGCCATATATCTAATTATAGTTTTGTTATTTGTTTTACCAAAAAACTTATTAAACTAAAAATAAATTAAAAAACATAATAAATCAAAGCAATAATATTGCCAAAAATACTAAAATATATGGGGGTGATGACACTATTTATGTGAATGATTTTTTTTTTCATTTGGATCATCAGGCTTTTTATTTGCAATTTAATCCTTTTAGATTACATTAACATGATTTTATACCTTACTACTTCTTTTAATTTGCATTCTATCACATATACAAAGTGTCAAGAAATAATTTCGTGGTGAATAATATCTCATTTGGTGTTGGCATGAAAAGCTTAAATTTGCTCTTAAATTTCAGTTTAGCTATTGTTTGGTTATTATTATACGATCGGTTTATATTTTGATCTCAAATTTTATTTTTTATTTTTACATTTTCATCTCTCAATATTGTATGAGAAAAGAGAAAGTGGTTGAACATCGATATTTTAGCCACCAAAAAAACTGTTCATGATATTAATAGATTTATCTTTTGAAGGGGAGTTCAATGGATGTGATGTTACCCTCAAACCATGCCGGGAAAAACAGATGGATCCTTAAAGTTTTATTGGATTTATATTAATTTTAGTTCTTAGAGAGATTAAAGATTATTTTTGAGTTAAAAACAAGTTGAAAGTGGATTTTTGAGATCTTAAAACTTGGACTCTAATTTTGATTATCGAAAAATATTGTAAAGGACAAGAAGTCAGCTACCACATTGAAAAATAATATTTAAAATAAAATAAATATAAATTTGTAAAATAAAAAGGATAGCCAGATTAAATACAACTATTTTTTTCTTTGTATAAAAAACATTACTTTTTTGTTTTATTATTTAATAACCAGGAATAATATTTTTTCTTGATTATTGGTTTATATATTTTTAAATTTATTTTGTGAAATATAAACAATATCCTTTTATTTTTCAATTAAAAAAGTTATTATGATGTTAATATTACGTTAAGAATTAATTTAAATCGACGTAGTGCAGGTGAAGATTAAACAAAATGGATATAGGAGGTGGCGTAGTGTTACGACTCCATGTAGCCTCTACAGGAGAGTGTGAGTACTTGTCACTGTCACTCGAAGACAAATGCGCTTTTCTTTTGCCCATAGTGTTTTATGCTTGGACCCCACCAACACAATACGCCAATCCTGAGAGGGCGAATATAAAATCAGGACCGTTAAAATACCAGATACTGAAATAAAAGAATCAGAGTCGTCCATCAATTCCCCAGTCTCCCCACATCTGCAGTTTCATCCTAGGTGGCGTTCAACTGCATTTTAAATCCGGATTTCGAGTCCGAACTATAAAAATAGACACCCACCTCATAACTAGGAAATCGAAGCTCAAAAAAGAAAAAAGAAAAAAGAAATTATGTTCACAAAGTCAGAGAGTGGAGTTTAGTGCTTCTTCTTTAAGCTCAGTATCAAATCAACATATTAGAGTAAGTTTCTATTTTGATAGCTCTTTTTGTCTTAATTATGCTTCAATTTCATGTTTTTTATGTAGAATTGTGGTTCAATTTGTTGTTTGTTGTTGTATGAGTGTGTGTTTTTAGTGCTGTTTAGTTTTTTTCTTTTTTTTAGTGTTTGTTTTGGTGGAATTTCACTCTTGATTTTTGGGTTTTGTCCTGGCATGCAATTAACTTTGCATGTTGCGTTTGGTTGCTGTGAAAGTGCTGGAAATTATGGGAAATTCTTGATGTTTTAATTTAGGTTTTTTTATTTTTATTTTTAAGACTAGGCTCACTTGGGAGCTTGAGTTTTGGATTTATTTATTTTTGCTTAATTGAGCTTAAGAAAGTAACTTTGGCTCAATTTAAACTTCCTTGTAAAAAAACGATACGACGAGTAGATTTAGAGATCTGATTTTTTATCTATTTTTTTCTTTAGGTTTCCTGTGGTTTTTGTGCAAGCAAACTTACGATTTTTTTTTGTTGTAAATCTTGTGTTTCGGGTTTTCTCTAAATTGTGTGAAGTTTAGTACTTCCGCAATCCCCTGGCTTGTTTTTCCTCTGGAGGAAAGTAGCTTTTATTCTTTCAATTTGAGCATTTTGTGTACTTTTTTTTTAAATGGGAGTTTAACCATTGGGCTACATGATGATTCATGTTTCAAGATCCCCTATGTGCATATGAACTTGTTTTTTTTTTTTTTTTGGTTTTCTTCACGTGTTACTTGTTAATTGTGACCTTCTTCTAATTGAATGTGATTTTCTTTTTTCCCTGAATACAGCCTTTTGTTGTCCAAGCAAAACAAATGGGCAAGGAAGAAAATGAGACCAAAGTTCCAGAGGTAGCAGCAAATGGGACTAGTGCACCTGAGAAAGAGAAGTCCAATGAAGTTATGACGGAAAAAAGAGAGGAAAATAATGGAGTAAAAGAAATGGAAGAAGAACAAAATGATAGCGAGAACGCTGAGACAGATAAGATGGATGAAGGCCCCAAGGTGACTGAAGAAAAGGAAAGCAAAGAGAAAGAAGATAAGGAAGAAGGAAGAACTGAAGCAATGGAAGAAGAAACTGAACCCATAGTAGATGAAGAGATGAAAGAAAAGGAGAAGGAAACCAAAGAAGATGTGGAGGAGAAGGTTGATGGATCCAATGAGGAAGAAGAGGTGGAGGAGGAAAAAACCGAAGAAGAGGTGGAGGAGATGGTTGAAAGATCCAAGGAGGAAGAAAAAAAGTTGGAGGAAGGGAAACGGTCGAAGCAACGTGGGAAAGGGAAGAGTGATGGGAGGAAAGCTGAAAAGAAGAAGAAGGTAGTGGAAGAAAAGAAGGAGCCAGAGCCGAGGACCCCTGCTTTCGATAGGCCACAGCGTGAACGCAAATCTGTTGAAAGGCTGGTGGCAACTATTGACAAAGATGCTGTCAAAGAATTCCAGATTGAAAAGGTGTTTTTTTTACTCCATTTTCAGTGTGTAAATCTTGTTTTGTATGTCATGTGGTGATTTAAATTATTCTTGGTTTATGCTGAAAAATGCAGGGCCAAGGCATCCCGCTGAAAGATATACCTAATGGTATGGTTCATCTTTTAATTTTCTATCCCTATCTCTCTTGAATATCAATTTTGATGCTGTCAGGCTATTGTTTTGCTTTTGCCTGTGCTCCTTTTGTTGTTGCGGCAGCTATATGTAAATTATAGAGCTCATTGATTGTATATAATGCACGGGTGGCAGGACTGGGGGGTTAAAGTATGGAAATTTCATTACTGCTCCCATAATTCAGGATTTTTTTACCGGTGTTAGAAGCAATTCAATTGAAGAATTGATGTGGCATCACATTCTGTGTTTCTTGTAAGTGTAGTTCAGAACAGTTTCAAGTGTTCGTGGACTTCACTGGGATAAAGCTTTTAAAAGGTCTTCTTTTTCCAAATCTTGAGGTTCTTGCCAACAAATAGATCAAATGAAAACGGATCTTGAAAGTATTTACTGTGCAATATTGATTATATTGCACCTAGCATATCTAATTTCTTTTAATATGGTGTTCATCCAATTTGGACTGCTGGCCTTTCCTTTGTAATATTCAGAAGTCAGAAGTGCTTGTTTTATTTTTGTTGTCGTCTATACGCTTGTTATGGACACTTTAATTGATGTATGTAGTCTAAATTACTGTGTCTAGTTGTCCTGGTTTCTTATTGATCTTCCTTTTAGAGGGTTGTAAGATGATTGTATGATTTCTCCAATTTTCATTAATGCTCCTGTATTATTAGCTAGAAATTGATTTGCAGGTATAGTTTTTTTAAAGATGGTTGAAGAAATAAATAGTTAGTTCGATTATGTAATAAATTGTTGGTTTTTGTGCTTGTGAAAAACTCTGGATAGTTGTTATGCTGTCTTGTAATATATGCACTTTAAATGACCAAACCAGAGTTAATTGGAAAGCTACTCTCCCCCATGCATGACGTTCTGGATCATATGATCCAGAATGTGGTGCGTTCACGATCCAGTTCACCAAAAGTTGCAGCCCGGCATTTTTTTTTAGGATGCTTGAAGAATAAGGAAATTCATCTATTTAGTACATTCTTTTGTCATCTTGTACTTTCTCATTCACCCTCCCTCTTGGTTTAGCCTTGTGAGTTTTGTGGTACTCCTTTTCCTTTCTGCATGTATCGATTTTGTCTTTTTTGAAATAGTTGCTACCATGTCTTCGAGGATGGTTGATGAAGAAGAGAGTATCTTGTTCAAGGATCTTCCTTTTTATAATGGCTGTATTGAACATATCCATGCAGAGCTATGGGTGATGTAAATGACCTCTGAAAATGTTTTGTCTACAGTGGCGTTCAAGTTATCAAGAAGGAAGATTGATGATACATTAAAACTGCTTCACACAATTCTTTTTGGAAGGAGAGGAAAGGTAATCAGTTTCTGTTTACTTTTTATTTGCTCTTGTTATGTTATTGTCTTTCTCACGTTGTCTCTTGTAATTGATATTGAGGATGCTGAACACAAATATAAACTTGGTTGATCTTCATTGTTTGTGAGATGGAACGACCGGGGTTTATTGTAATCCAATCTTTGCTTTATGCAATTTCAGTTCCTTGCTTTTGCAGGCATTGCAGATCAAGAGTAACATATCCCGGTTCTCTGGTTTTGTGTGGCATCAAAATGAGGTGAGAAAGATCATTTTGTGATGAAGATGAGTTTTTGTTATTTCTACAAGTACTAATTTTAGATTAAGAATGTTAAGAAGGTTTTAATTAGTTTTTATCTGTCATTTATTGTTTGGTTTCATGTACAAAGTTAGTCTTTTGAAACAATTATCATTATTTTCTTCTATAATTATTACAGGAGAAACAAAAGAGTAAAGTGAAAGAAAAATTTGACAAGTGCAATAAAGAGAAGTTGTTGGAATTTTGCGATTTTCTTGACATACCAATTACCAAGGCTACTACAAAGAAGGTGAGTTGATCAACTAATTTTGTGTGTTAGGTTTCAGCTCGTGTTCCAAGGATTGAGTTTTGCACTATGTTTTCTGATCTTCTCTCTAGCTGTGAAAATTATTTTCCTGTTATAGTTATCCAGAATTTGTGAGGAAATCAGTTAATTCAGAGGTTTAAACTGCTTCCTTGATGCTGTACAAGGGGAAGGGATTTATCCAAGTTATTTCTAACTTTGCTAATTGTATATTTTTGTTAATATGTAATCTGATTAACTTTGTAATTCTCATTAATTAGAAAATCATGGTTTAGCCCAGTGAGGTCTAGGTTTTTTAATCAACACTGCTTCTGTCTCTGTGCACATGAGCACGCACATAAACAATCTAGCATTATGGGTGAACCTACAATCCTACTGCTTGTGGGATGCATTGGTGTTGATTGCACAAACACCACTGTAGTTTCTCTCTTGCGCAGGAGGCCTATCCCTAAATGTCAGGGCACGCTTTTTTCTGTGAAGTTCAGTTAAATATGCTACTACAATGGTCTTAAATTGTAAACACAGGAAGATATTGTTATGAAGCTGATAGACTTTTTGGTGGCTCCCTGTGCGACAACCACTGAGTTATTTGCTGAAAAAGAGAAGGTTTGTGGACTTTTATCCTCCATTCCTATGAAGTTTAGATGTTGCAAATTAAACTCATTTGCTTTGGCATCTATTTGAGTTTTGATGTTCATTTGGATTTGTCCCTTAGGAAAAAACAAGCAAAAAGCGCAAGAGAGTGGCCAAAAGTTCATCCTTTGGGAGCACACCATCAAAACGTTCAGCTAAGGTATAATTTCTTTTGTTAACAAATCATGTTTTTTGATTCAATGTTATACACATAAAGATGCTCCATAAAATTTGGTGTCATGTCGCATATTCTATGATACCATTGCATATTATTAGCCTTTTGGATAAAAACCTGATGTGAATTTTGTATGTTCTGCTTGTGATAGCCTTCTGCTGAAAAGCTGTTGAAAGCTAGATTAATAACAGTACATGTTTGCTGTTTGTGCAATTCTACTGCTTTAGAAGAATCTGATAGGTCACAGGATTTTACAACAGTCTCTCCCTTTGTGCATCTAGAGTGTTTGCATTATTCCCCTTTTAAAAGGATTTGGGTTGTTTTGCAGAGTCGAGGAAAAGCTGATGATGATTCAAAGAGAAGAGATAAAAAGAGTACAGCAGACACAGAAGACGAGTCAGAAGAAGAGAAAGATGAGGAAGATGAAGAAGAAGAAGAAGAAGAACAGGAACAAGAAAACGTAGAAGAGGAAAATGAAAATGGTGCTTTAGATAAATCTGATGCTGAAATCTCTGAACATTCTGAAAGTGAGGAGAAAAAAGAATCTGAAGAAGAATCCGAAGAAGACACTGGAAAACGCAAAAAGAGGTCAGCTGCATCATCTAGAAAAAAAGCATCTTCTGGAAAAGCTAAAACCAGAATCTCAGTGTCTGGTAAGTCCAGTCCACCAGTGAAAAGAACACCTAAAAAATCCTCATCAAAGCACCCTCATTCTGATGAGGATAGTGATGCAAGTCCAAAGGTTTCCTCAAGTAAGAAGAAAACTGAAAAAGTATCGAAGGAGAAGCCCTTGACTCCAAAGAAATCTGCCTCCAAGGAGAAAATGGGTAACTTTGTTTTCTGTTTGGTCCATGGTTTTAAATTGAGGTTGCAATATCGCAGGCATAAAATAATGGATGCAGCTGTAACTGTTGCAAATCTTATAGCAACTCTTAGAAAAATTTTATGATTTTACTAAACAAGCTCAATAACAACACTTCTATTGGTTCTCGCTTATTATCATAGTAAAATAATACATCACAACTTAAAGTTGTGCAGAATATTCATCTCCATATAATTTAAAAAATTAGTTTAGTAATAACAAGATCCTTGTCTGATACAAGGGTAACAAAAACCCAAAAAAATAAAAATAAATCAACGTTCAAGTTAATAAAAATCTCAATATATTAGTAAAACATAAGATACTAACCAAAATTTTTGATAATCATTTAAAAATAATATCAAAGCCACTTAGATCTGCAGTAATCTAATAAATCAATACCATAAAATGGTGTAATTACTAAATATTTGCAAGTTAAATATCAACAATTTTTTGTAAGTAATGTAAAAGAGTTGTGATATTACATCTACCATCCAAACTTAAAGTTAGATATTCACTTTCAGAAAAAGCAATGAAAATTTTACATTTAATTTTGGTCCAATTATGTGTTTTTTAAGAATTTGTTGTGGCTAAGTAGAAAAGTTGTGAAAGATGAAAAGATCAAATAAATGAAAATAATAGGAAAGGAAACATGTGAAAATGGAAATAATAGGCAGAAAATAGTGGCCTTGATGCTGTTGTTCTTGTGAAATGGCTAGGGTAATAGATTGTAAAAAATCCATTAAATAAAGGCTATTACATAATGTAATGGCCTTTTTTAGAACCGTGATTTTGTTAGTCAATTCTTCTCATTTGGAAATGTATTGTTATTGTTTATTTGGTCAGAAGATGATAACATCTAAAAATGCTATAATTCACTATTTGAATTCATCATAGAAGTTTCTTTGAATTTAATCATGACTATTGTATTATTGTGAAATTGAAACGGAATTCTATTGTTTTCCTTTTCGTTGACATATTATTTTTTTTCTTTACTTTAAGGTAAAAAAGGTGGAAAAGAGAGGGAAAAGGCTAGAGTTAAAGAGGACAAATTGACGCCAAGTGATGATGAGCTTAGAGATGCAATATGCAAAATTCTGAAGGAGGTTGATTTCAATACGGTAAGATCTGTCATCATTGCTGCCTTTGGTGGTAATAGGCTAATAAACTGTTAGAAAGGAGGCCATAAATGCAGCATGCTGGATACATGTCATTGCCATCATGGTTGTTAAAACCATGTTCCAAATCATGAAAGTGTATGTATTAATGCATCAAACACCAAAAAAAAGAGCTAACTTGGCTAAAAATCAGCCATGAGCAAAATCGTTTGTGAGTTGCTTGCTAACTCGTTGAGCTCAATGAGTTATAGGCTGGTTTTAATGAGTTCCTTTTTAGCCCATTTCCATGGTGATTGAGCAACTTTTTAAAGCCTGCACATATCCGTTTGCCTACTCTGCACTGTTTTAATGGCCACATATATAATCCCACATGGATGGCAACCTTTTTTCTCAGGCAAGACCGTTTTTGTCATCCTTATCTTTAACACTCATGCTCCTAAGATATATATGAAAGGAAAGGGTACTAATCTTTTGCTCCTATGCTTAACTTAAGAAATACATATAATCTTCTGATTTTTTCCTTGGGTTTAATGAGTACGTTGTTTATGGTAAAATCTTGACTTTGTAAAATACTTACTATTTTTTTCTCCCCGGGTCATGGAAGTGCTGCTGTTAATTATTTATTGAATGAAACATGATGCATGAGTTAATCACTTATTTGCGTCGAACTTTGGCGGTTCTATCTTTTCAGGACAGATTCTATGTTCATCAAAAAATTAATAGTCTGTATGAACTTTGGATTTAACCAAGTTTTAAGCATTTCTTTGGTAACCATGTAGTCAAAATTTGTTGAGAGCTTTTGTGTTTATTTTTGCATTTATTATTATTAGGCCTTTATGTAGTAGGTAAACTCTTGCATTTTCACGATCAGTTTTACTATCCTAGTCATTCAGACCTAAAACAATCCAAGTGAAAAAAACAATTTTGACAACCTAGATTGCCATGATAATTTTATGGCCCTACTTTTACATAATCACTTTAAAAAAGGTTTTTTAAGCAGCTCCTAAATTACCCCCAAGGTCCTTAGAATGGAATTATTTGATCATTTCTTATGATGATAAAATGATAAATTATGTCTGTGTTTCCCATTCGGCTTTTTCTTTAGCATCATCAATTACATAAGTTCCATGTGTTTGCAGTCTCTTGAAATTGTACAATTGTTTACCTGTAATTTTAAATCTTTGGCACTTCAAGAATCTGCAAATCATTTAGATCAATTAAGGCTGGTAAAATGGAGCAGTGACTGATTATGTTCTGTTGCTTTGAAAAATTGCTAAATTGTTTAAAAGAAAGAATCCAGCTATTGTATTTGTTCTTAGCGATCAAACTTGGTGACTGTCATTTTCTTCAAAGAAATCTGATTGAATTATAATGTCATTTTCTTCATCTCTTTATTTGAGTATCTAATAATTTGTACTTGACTAATCTTTAATTTGTTATTTGCAGGCAACTTTCACCGACATTCTAAAGCTACTTGGTATATATTTTTTTACCATAGTTGGTTAGAGAAAAGTGTGGTTCTTATCTGGGAAAATACCTTGACAAACATTCATGTGACAAACTGGCATGGCCTGTAAAGTGCAGGCCATCTATGTTTCAAGTAAATAAACAAGATGACCATACTCCTGATTCTCTAGTTGTGACCAACCATGCCTACTTCAACCTAAAATTGATCGACAAAATGACTGGATAATATACAATTGTACCTCAATTCTCTACAAGCAGAGTGATTGTTATGGTCCATATGTAAGAAAGATCTGCATCTTGATTGACTGTATGTCAGTCAAGGTTTTTTCCTTAATTATGAGATTTCTTAAGATGGACAGACCTTCAAACGAAATAGCAACATTTGTCTTAAATTTTGAATTTTTTTTTTAATTTAGAGAGATCGTGTTTGTATATTGTATTTTATTCGTGGTACCTGAAAGTAATCTGGCTGATTTGCAGCCCGGCGATTTGCTACTGATCTCACACCAAGAAAATCATCTATAAAGCTTATGATCCAAGATGAGCTCACCAAACTAGCGGATGATGCTGATGAGGAAGATGGAGAAGGTGATGCTGAGAAAGATGAAACCCAGTCTACTGGTCAAGAGGTTGAAGCCTGAAACATGTAACATGACTGTCTGGAAATAGTGTAACCTTGTCTTCTATGTTTTTATTTCCACTCGAACGTAAATGCACTGTTTGTTCTGTTAGGATATCCAGCTGTAGTTCATTGTTAGTGTTCAATTAGCTGGCAAGAAGACAAGCATTTACTAGAAACCAGAGAAGGTGAGACAAGTCATGCTTTGGTGTATGACTTGGGCTTCCCATGTACACATTAACTTTAAATTGTAGTTTTTCCTCCTCCTTCAAATTAACTTACCCTTGTACTTGATATTACACCTAAATTATGTGAGGTCAGTTGTGACAGGATATTATTTCTCAACTGTGTAATCTTCAATCCATTTGTTTTATGCCTAGCTGATTAGCTTCTCTTCCTTTGTTTTTTAACCTCTGGGGCCGTTGTGTGTTGATAATATGTATATATAGTGTTTTGATGTGTTTCATATATTGAACTGAACTGAACTGAACTGAACTGAGAGATCTGTTTTGGTACCATTCATATATTTGTTCGTTTGGTCATGATACAAGGAAATGGAACACAAGGAAGGCACTTAAAAACCAAGGCAGATGCCTTTTTTAAGCATCGTGTATTTCACAAATCTTACCGGAACAGTTAGCTAGCTTATGATCTTGGTTTTTGATGCTGAGGAAGGAGGGAATTCTCTGTTTGATGGTCGGTTTCTGCGGCCTGGAGACTTGTTGGAGTTACCAATCCATGGTCGTTGATCGTGCTTCGTTTGTGGCATGCAAATTCTGCTAAATGGAATGGTAAATCAAAACCTATTTGCCCTTGTAACCTCTGCTAGATGCCTAAACCGTGTGAATGAAAAGGAATTAGGAAATGGAAGGTTGCTAATGAGTTTACTATGGCAGCAACCCATTGTTTTTCAATCATTTCTTTCTCCTCTTTTTATCTTCAAATTAACAGAAAACTAGAAGGGATGATGATGCTGTGCATCCCCTCACTAGACAGTTTTACAGTTTTGTTTTTTTGTTTTTTTTTGCTTTTCTAAATCTATGTCCATTTCTATAATTTTATATTTTTTAATATGATTTTAGAAATTAAATTTTATGATTTGTTGTGATTTATTTTCCATGTAATTACCTAAATCTCATTATCTGCACTCCTAATCTAGTGATCTTTCTATAAATCCATCACTCTTTATGTCAACGTAGCTAAGTCAACATTTGACTTTTTATAGTTATTGCATTAATGTGTCATCCACACATCATATGCAAAGATTTAAATTTATTAAATTTGGGATTGCTAAATCTAAGTTATTAAATTTAGTCAATTCATCCATGGAATTTGTGATTTAAATTTCAAGAAAAAAATAACATCCTAAAATAAACCTAATTAACTTGACAAAATGATTAGATCTTGATCAAATCAATAACACATATTTTTGTTAAGAAACGAAACAACATTATTTATTAAAAATAATGATTGACTCAGTGACCTATAACTTGATATAAGAACTCGATAATCCAGGCTCTTTACGATGTGAATTACGAATTGAAAGTCTTCCGGTATCAAAGAATTAAAAATTTATACCCGAGTCTAAAAAGATAATTAAAAAAAAATGTCAAATTTGTCATGCTATATGCAAATTAATGCTCCACTTCGGCAGTGGAAGTTGAACATGGTCTTTTTTCTTTTTAGCTAATAAAAAAATTGAATGAAAGAATGGGAAAAAAAAATCAGGTTTTAAGTGGTGGAGGGCACATGTGTTTACCTTCTAATAGTGCTTTGATTTGAACTATGGACTATATCTTTAATAATCAATGTTTGCTGAGTAATCATTTAAAAATGTAAGACAATATAAAAAATAATAGTGTTTTAAATTAGGAAGAGAGATGTGTTTAAATGACTGAATAGCCCCTACAGCTTACAAAACTAATTAATCCAATCATGTAGTATAAAAAGATAATTAATCAAACCCTTCACAAGCATTGACCCGTCTCAATTTAATAGTTATTTTCTTATATAAAAAAAAAAAATTGTTTTCTTTCTACATCAAAACCTTGCATGGAGCGGAGGAGCAAGAAAATAAAATTAAGAGGGCCAAGATTTTAATTATTTAATATTTAAACTAAAAATATAAATATTATCAACGGAGGGGCTGGAAAAACAATTTTCTTGCAGGGACGCCCCTGCCTCCGCCCTTGCATCTTATCTACTTCTCTTTTCCTATTTTATTATTTGCAAAGGAAAACGTCAAGGATTAAATATAAAGTTTCTAGAAATACGAGGACTAATTAAATTAGTTTTGCTATCCTGTAAGATAGGGCTACACTTCAATGAAAGGGATGCACTAAATGAAGAGTCACAATCCAAATGGGTCGGTGACTCACGTCATTGTCCACATTTATTCACTAATTTTAAATTAAGTTTTTTTTATATATATTTTTTTATCGTTTTAATATGCTAATATTAAAAATAATTTTTTTAAAAATAAAAATAAAATTATTTTAATATATTTTTAAATAAAAAATAATTTAAAAAATAACAGTACCATTTAATAAATTGGAGTATTTATTTAAAATTCAAAATATGACACATCTTTTAACTATCCTATCTTTTTTTATTTTTAGTTTAATGTGGGTGTCCGAGTCAGCTTGCGCGCACCTCGACTAATCCCACGAGTCCTGAAGTTAACGATCATGTAAGCCTCCAGTGGCCATCATATAAGCAACCACAGGACTCGAACCTGAAATCACAGAGAAAACAAATCTTTTAATCCCAAACTCTTACTGCTGAACCACCACCTAGATATTTACTATCCTATCCCTTTTAGTTGCCTATACGGCAGGTTACTCTATCAAGTCTCAAGTTTCATGCAGGAGAAGGCATGTAACGTGCATCACCTTTTTGAATTATTATATTACTATTATTTATAAGAAAATCATTGCAAGTTCTTGAACAAAAGCAACTCCTTCAAAATATTATTTTATTAAATATTTTCTTGAATAACTAACCTAAATTATTATGTATGCACCAACTATCAAGCACGTGTTGGATAAATTCTCTTGGAAAACAAAATACAGAAAAATTTATGTATATTTTCGAGATCAATAAAGATAAAAACAAAAATATTAAGAAGTTTATTCGATTTGGGGTAAAATATTTTTTTTAAAAGTAAAATAATAAATTTACAGGTGTTATTAACATGTTTTTAACTTTGAATAAGAAATACAATTTTGAGTCAAAAAGTCGATACTTATATATAATAAAATAAAATAAAAATTATATACTTTAATAAAAACATGTAAGATCTCAAGTTAATTTTTTTAATACAATAAAAAATAAAATAATATTACAATTACTATAATAAAATACCCTTTTTCTTTTAAGAGTGGGATAAAAAAAACAGAACAGAAACTCAAATCAAATCGAATATATTTTTATTTTTTTAATATATTAGAATACTAACCAAAAGTAATTTTATGAATTTGTTTTAATAAATTGCTATTTAGACAGTTTGAAAGAGAATCCACGTCAGAGACAACCACGTGCGAGATACGAAATCAACGGTGGAATTCCATCAGCACTTACACAGCACTTATCGAGAAAAAGCGGTCTAGAGCCACCCACGTGTCACGAACGATAGACCTTATTTAACCCCTGAATTCCATCCAACGGACCCAACTCATTCACTCCCAAAAATTCCTTGAAATAAGCAAAGCATCCAAGTTTTTTTTTTTTTTCTTTTTTCTCTCTGCTTATTTCCACACCCTAATTTTGTTTTTTGTTTTGGTCTTACGTTCATCTTCTCTACTTTCTAGCTCTGAATTTGGAACTGAGTTCTTTAATAATAATAATATTGCATGCTTTCTCTTCACCAAACACTCAATTTCCTGTTATTTTTTCGATTTCTACACTTGAGAAAAAAAAAGATCTGTTCGATACTCTCTGTTCTTGATCATTGAGTGGTGTTTATCCATCCAAACTTCCCCATGCACCCAATCTCCAATCCCTCCACCGTCAATTCTAATTCACTTCTGTACCTAGCTACTCTAGGGTCAAAGCCACTCTCTCCACCAGCTTAAATACTTGGTAAAAAAAAACATAGAGTACGTACCCTTTATCCCTAGCTAGCGAAGTGATTATTAGCTAATCTTGAGTTGATCATGGCGGACTCAGACAACGACTCTGGAGGACAAAACCCCACAAGCACCAACGAGCTGTTTTCCCCAAGAGAGATGGACCGTTTCTTGCCGGTGGCCAACGTCAGTAGGATCATGAAGAAAGCACTGCCAGCAAACGCTAAGATCTCCAAAGAAGCGAAAGAGACAGTACAAGAATGCGTGTCCGAGTTCATCAGCTTCATCACAGGAGAGGCCTCTGACAAGTGCCAGAGAGAGAAGAGAAAGACGATCAACGGCGATGATCTCTTGTGGGCCATGACGACCCTGGGCTTTGAGGAATACGTGGAGCCGCTCAAGGTTTATTTGCAGAGGTTTAGAGAGATGGAGGGGGAGAAGAATACCGTGGCGCGTGACAGGGACGCTCCTTCTAATGGGAGTGGGCCTGGAGCGGAGGGGTTTAGTGGGTACGTGTACGGCTCTGGTGCTGGGTTTTTTAATCAGATGGGTGGTGGTGGGGCTGGAGATAGCTTGGGTAGGCTCAGATAGTGGTTGATTTAATGATGGGCCTAACAATCATGGACTTTGAGGTTGCTTCCTGCCCAATTGATTATTCACGATGATGATGATGATAAGGTGATTGAGGGTGAAAGACGATGAATCAATTGTCGTAATCATGTATACGTGTATGGTTCTGATGGGCTACATCGAACAGCTGTGAATGGTGGGCCTGATAAATTTGGGTGTAGGCCCAGATAATTATATTGTTGATGATGTGTTATTTATTGCACAGCAATATCACTATACCTAATTACACTATTTTGATGGAACTTACTTTCCACTCAATTCACTATAGCAATCACCGGGACCCTTTTTTTTTTTTTTTAGATTTCTCCTAATTAGTAACGGTCGTGGCAAAGGTTTTTATTATTTTTTTAAAGTAAATCTTATTAATCTCACGAGCCATGAAATTAACGATTATGTATGCCTCCAGTGACCTTAAAATTTATGGAACTCGAATTGATGATCTCTATAAAGTAAATTTAGGATCTCAACCAGTTAAACCACACCCCTTAAGATTTCTAATTTCTTGGTATTCTTGATCGTGCTAGCAACATTAAATTTGATATAGATAAAAATTATTTTTTAAAATATTTTTTTTGAAATATATTAAAATAATATATATATATTTATTTATTTTTTAAAATTTATTTTTAATATTAACAAGTTAAAACAATCTAAAATATTTTAATAATATTCATGATAATCTATAGGATAAGAAGAAACCTCCGAGTGAGACGGTCACATCATTTTTCATCACTAATAAGATATGGGTGCACACATAATCATCGTCATCATCATCAACCTGTTCTTATCTCGTAGCCCCAAGAGGAAAGATGTGATCATGATCCTTGACATTATTTTGATACAGAGGGCCACATGTCTGGATATATGGTATTGCATTAAGAAGAAGGCATTGAGGTTGACTTGCTTTTATGGTGTATACACGCTCATTTGACATCGTGAATTTGAAGGAACATATTGGTAGAAACTTGCATTACTGCGTTTTGTTTTGTCTAAGAGCTCGAAAACTATCCTTCGAGGAATCTTTTCTCCTGAGAAAAGAAGTGCTAACAAGGTGAGAAATCATTGGGAACTTGTATTTGGATCTGTGCATAATTCTATTCCTTCTTCTTCTCTGAATTTTCTTTTGAAGTGTCAGGATAAAGTAAGATTTGCCGTCATGTCGAGACACAGCATTTGGAGCATGTTTTGCCTATCCAAAAATCGGCTCAAGCCCATTGTGGATTATGCCATGTCGCGTTGGAGCATGATCTGATATGCTGCAGTCTATGGGCAGCCCATCATGCTCCAACGCGACAAGATGATGATGCTCCATCAAAACCTGGGGATTTTCAAGGACCCTCTACCCCAGCACGGCCCTGTTGCTTCGACAAACCCATATGCCTCATCTCCACAGTAAATTTCAACTCCTGTTACTAAAATGAGCTTTCTGTGGGACGATCGAACACTTTCTTTTTTATTTTTTTTTAATGATTTTCTCTCTTTTATCGCATCTAGAAACTGAAATGGGATAAAAATAAAATTAGAACTAAAATATAAAAAATTAAAACAATAAGAACCAAATAAATATATAAATGAAGACTTCAGGACCAAACATAGATTTTTTGCGCACTTTGAACAATAATAACGAAAACTGTTGTGTTTTCATATGTTAATTTTATTCTTGTTGTTTTAATTTTGCTAGCTATAACCTAAAATTCTATTTTTTTATAGACCATTTTCATCCATGAACTCGTTGGTAAAATATTTATCGACGGACTGTGAATGTAAATAGCAAAAGAAATTTTCGTCGATAAAATTGTTAAATCTGATAGTATGTGTTCGATGGGAGTGCAAGTGACAGTAGCTGTGTGGTTGGTCACTTGTGTTAGGGTGTGTTTGAGATTGTGGTCACGGTGGCGGTTCAAAGTGCTTTTCGCTTAGAAATGCATCAAAATAATTTTTTTTTATTTTTTAAAAATCATTTTTGACATCAGCACATCAAAATCATCTGAAAATATATTTTTTTTTTATTTTAAGCAAAAATAAAATAAAATTTGAGGGAATGCGTTTTGCACCGCGTTCCCAAACACACCCTTACTAGGATTGCTGTCAGTTGTGATTGTCATAAAGACAGTGTTTTATCATGACTTGGATTGATGGCAGCCATGTTTGGGTTTGTTTCGGTTGGGTTTGCTAGTTAAGGTAGAGAGAGAGAGGGTTTGTTGATTGGTGTGAGATGTGGTGGTGGTTGGGGTCTGCTATTGGTGACCTGCCACTAAAAGGGTATTTGAAAACATGGTAGCGGTTATTTTTTAAAATGGATTAGAAGTCTTCAAGCATGGTTGCTTTCATTGTTCATGATCAATTTCAAATTCTTTTTCCTTGTTTAAATATGAACAATTACTATTCTCATCTAGTTGATACGTAGACGTTTATTTTTAGTATAAATAAACATCTATCGAACAAAAATGCATGTCAACAAAATAGCAAGTAAAGCCATATAAAAAGAAAATAAGCATAACATTACAAGCAAGTGTAAATAAGATTTAGTGCAATTTTTGAAATTCAAATCAAATCAATGTTGTTGCTGAATTCAATTTTTGAATAAATTTAATTAAAATTAACCATATAAAATATCTTAAACATGATTTTTTTTTTGAAAAAGCGGGTTTTACTAAAGGTTTGAGTTGCAAGAAAAAATAACGACACATTACATGACAACTTATTTTATTAAAACCAATAGTTATATCTTGAATTAACCATTCACATCAATTTGTAAATCCCATTCTCCCTACCTCATTGTAACGTATTGAACACCAATTTTATTTTGCCTTAATTATCCAAGTTCTTTTGGAATTTAGCACATTAAAAATAAATTGGTAAAAATAACTCAGTTCAAAAAATATTTATGGAAATAACATAATTTAAAGGGTTGCAAATGACATCTACAACTTATGAGTTGCATATGTTACTAGCGACTCTCAAATTGTAAAATAGCCCGTAACAAATTGCAATAAAGACATGAGAGAGAGAAAATAGAAATAAAAAATAAAGAGACCCTAAAGTCACACCAAAACTCTAATGATGATACCATTGAAACTGTCAAACTGTCAAAAAGATCTCGATGAGACGAATCCAACGTCTTCAAGTACGATTACCAATGGTGACAAGGATAGGTCACACGAGCCATCCAAATATGACAAGTGACTCACTTGCCTTTGGGTGGCTCGTGTGGCCCACCCCAATTATCGTTGATGATATTTTTTAGTGTCTTTGGATTCATATCTTTGAGATCTTTTCTGCAGTATTGATGATGTCATCATTGATGTTTTGGTGCACCTTCAAGATCTTTTTCGTCTCTCTCTCTCTCTCTCTTTTATCCTCATTGTAATTTGTAAGAGAGACGAGAGAGAAAAAAGAAAAAAGATCTCGAAGGCATATCAAAACTTTGATGATAACATTATTGGTATCATAAAAAAAATATTGATGAGATAAATTCAATGACACTAGAAAGATCATCAATGGTGATCAGAGTGGGCACACGAGCCACCTTAAAGGAAGTGATCCATTCGCCATCTTTAGACGACTTGTGTGGCCGACTCTGATCACCGCTGGTGATCTTTTTTTATTGTCATTAGATTCATCTTATCGAGATCTTTTTTACAGTACCAGTAGTGTCATCATTAAAGTTTTAGTATGCCTTTAAGGTCTATTTTTTTCTCTATTTTTTTTAATCTCTTCTCTTTATTTATTGTAATTTATGCTGGGTTATTTTACAATTTTAGAGAGTTGCTAGTGACACATGCGACTTGCGAGTCATAAATATTATCTACAATTCTCTAAACTGTATTATTTTTCTAAATTTTTATGTGCTGTAACATTGTACCAATTTATTTTTCTTATTGTGTTAATGTATAAAAGCACTCTTAGTTATTCCTTAGTGGCATCAGACTCCCAGGGTGTCACTTAACAATGTGAGCAACACTTCAAATATATGAGTAATAAAATAATCTAAAATAATAACATGAAAAATATTTTAAAGAATGAAAACTATTTCAAAAGGTTTTTATCCCATATTGAAAAAACACAACTTACTTCTTGTAAACATAGAATATATATAGGGCTTTCTATCACACATTGTAAAAATAAGACCTTAATCTAGTGTTTATATAATGAACTTTGATATGGAATAATAACCAACAAGGAAAAGATAGTAGGCTCTTAAATTGAAACCATAATTTTTAAACACTTGGAATGAATTTTCTAAAAGTCACAAAATCCTAACAACTATTTTATTTTAAAACCTTTTTAACAGCTACAACTCTTTAATTCCCTAACAGCTCTTTTATTTTTTTGAACTGTTGTAACAGCTCTTTAATTCTCTAATTGTTTCCTGCCTAGCTGTTACATTTTAGTAGCTTATATATACAATGCACTCTTACAATCAAAATGTGCTGAAAACCATTGTATTTTCTTGTGTTCGCAAAACATTTTGGTATTTCCTTTCGCTCTTGGTCAAATTGTTTTTGTGACCCTCGTTTTAGAGGAGGAACTTGTTGAATCCTGGAGGATAACCTTGTGTTGAGAAAATATCCTTAAGTACAGTATCTATACACGCTTTAAGTTTTATTTTGTTTATGTTCTTCATCATATTTTCTTACAACAAAAACAACTAAGAGGATGGAAATAAGCCACTAGAACAAGGCTGGAACATTGGTAACATACATTGGTAACATATAGGCTCACACACCATTGCTGCTATTGGTGTGTAAGATCACTCGCTATGGCTTTTTGGAATATGTCAAACTAGAAATCAACATTGATTGAATCTTTTACTAGTTGGTAAGACAATGTTTCTCATTACCACCTAACCAGGGAGATTGAGATTTATTTGTTTGAAATTTCTCTCTTCCTATTTCTTTGATGTTGCCGCTATTTATGTACGGTTGCTAACTTGTTACTATGGTCAATGAGAGTGTAAGTGATAGTAGCTGTGTGGTTGGTCACTAGTGTTATTAGGGTTGCTGTCTGTTATGATGGTCACGAAGATGGTGTTTTATCGTGACTTGAATTGATGACAACTATGTTTGGGTTTGTTTAGGTCAAGGTGGAGAGAAAGGGTTCATTGGTTGGTGTGAGTTGTGATGGTTGGGGCCTGCTATTGGTGACTTGTAACTAAGAGGGTGTTTGAGAGCGTAATAATGATTGTTTTTCAAAGTTGTTTTTCGCTTAGAAATACATCAAAATAATATTTTTTTTATTTTTTTTAAATTATTTTTTATATCAGTACATAAAAAAAAACATGAAAAAATTAATTTTAAACAAAAAAAATCAAAAATTACCTAACCTCCATTTGAAATGCAATACTAAACATGAGTTAAGAGTGGTGACGAGTGTGGATTTGAGGTGAGAGGTTAGGGTTACTGACTGAAGTTGCTAGTGGGTCGCAACTAGGTTTGGCTCAATAGTTGGGTTCTGTTATGATCAATTTAGTTAATGGTGGCGTGTGGTTGTTATTGGTCATGGTTTGCCGGTGTGGAAAAAGGGTTGGTGTGGCTGAGCAACTACTAGCTAGAGCAATTGATGAGAGAGGAGGACTGGCTAAAGTTGAAGGGTAGATCGGTCGAGTTTTAGGGATAGAAAAGTGTTGGCTTGGAAAAAAGGATTTCTCATGCTCGCTTGGCCTTTCATTTTATTATGTTTTATTTTCATTTCACCTCCTTCTTGTTGTTGTTTTCTTTTTTGCCATTTCTCACTTGTCATTTCTTGCTTTCTATTCTTTTTTTGTTGTTGCTCAAACTCCATTTGTTTCTTTTATCTGCTCCCTCAAAGCTAAAAATAAAATATATTAAAGCTAAAAGGTATGAAAATGTTGTATTTTCATATGGGGGTAAAAAACGATATATATATATATATATATATATATATATATATATATATATATATATATATATATATCCTTTTAAGAAGATATAATATAAACACTACTTCTCACGTTTATATAATTCAATCTACATTAATAAAAAAATGCCTATAAATAGGAAAAAAAATGTTAATATGATGTAGAAAAAGAATAGAATGAAGAGAGAAAATCTTGGCGAGACAAAATTTGACTAAGAAACCAGCCAATACCATCACTAAATAAAAATTCTCATCGCAAACTTGTACAATTTAATTATGGTGTAAATATTAAAAATTAACTCGAAATTGTTTTTTTTTTTTTATTTTTTATTTTTACGAAATCATGCAACTTTGACCGGATTATAGCCACCTTTACCTTTACAAGATGACAATGTTGGGCTGTAACTCACCATGCCTTTTTTCAGCTCAAGAGTCATGTTTTCTTTTCTTATTCTATTTCTTTTTATTTTTTATTCAAATTATATTTGATTTTCTCATTTTTATCATCTTCGAAATGAAACTGTTATTTTTTTGTGGAGAGATAAGTCTTATGTCATGTCCTGTCAACAAGACAAGAAGCCGCCCCCCTCAATAACGGCTACTTCACTGCTTCCCGTTGAATCCTGTCATATAATCGAATCCAACGGTCCCATTTTCCTCAATAGGAGCCAAAAAAGCACAACGTTCAGTTTAGTCACATACCGTTTTATATACCTCCCTCGAGACTCTTGCCATCTCCACTCACTTCAAATAATCAAAAAGAAGAAGAAGAACAGCAGCGACTGACTAACATTCAGAGGGTTCAATCAAGATGTTGCAGCATATGCACAGCGTTCTTCTTCTTCTTCTTGTTTTTGCTTTCTGTATTTCAAACTCTAATTTTACAGTAAATGGGGACAATGCGCCTGCGCCATCGCCCACATCCTCATCAATTCCAAAATCACCCTCTAGTTCTTCTCCTTCTCCGTCCACAACTTCACCCCCATCGTCCCCTTCAAAATCACCGGCTACATCTCCATCCACTTCCCCACCAACTCTTCCCGTCTCCCCTTCAAAATCTCCAGCCACATCCCCATCCCCATCCACTTCCCTACCAACTATTCCCGTCTCCCCTTCAAAATCTCCGGCCACATCCCCATCCCCATCCACTTCCCTACCAACTATTCCCGTCTCCCCTTCAAAATCTCCGGCTACATCTCCATCTTCATCCACTTCCCCACCAAGTCCTACCGTCTCCCCTCCAACGCCCTCGCCAAATGCCGCTGCCCCATCTGGCTCTCCTCCGGCTTCATCACCAGCGGTTTCCACTCCGGTGACTGCTCCTACATTGGCACCACTTGGGGCTCCGCCAATGTCGACAGAGGGTCCGGTTACTGCAGCGACTCCGGAGGCATCGGCAAGCATTCCATCAAGTTCTGCGACGCCAGCGGAGGCCCCTATGGTTTTCCCTTCCAGTAGTAGCCCTCCGAGCCCGTCTACTGAGAGTAGTATGTCACCAGAAACTGCAAAGGTTCCGTCGGTTAATGACGAGTCGGGTTCAAGGTCCTTGTATGAGGTTGGGGTCATTTTGAGTGGGTTGGTGGGTGGGGCTGCCCTGGCTTTGGCAATATAAATGAGTACTCCTCCACTAATTTTCTGTTTTCACAGAATTATTGTTATTATTGTTGTTATTTTGTTATATATTTTAAGATTTCCATTCCATCAATTTTTTTTTTCTATCCATTTAATAATAAATATGTATGGGTGAGTCAAAGCAGGGGAGGAGGAGGGGTTTGTTGGTGGATCAAGAGAACCCTGATGCATGTTTATATTAAAGTAAATTAAAGTTCTAATAATAATAATAATATCAATTCAACAATTGGATTTGGAATGGATGAGAGAAAATAATAAATAGTAAGGTATCACTCATAGTTGGTAATCTAAACATATAAAATGGCATTAATATACTTTTAAAATCCGGTCCGGCCCGGTGAGTTGATCCAGAACTTGACCGACCCGGGACAATAATGCTTATCAAACTAGATGAACAAAACTCATAAATCTAATATGAATACTAATTTGCAAATACAATAATATTTTTACAAAGACACTTAACACATTAAAATAATATAAAATTAAAAAACACTATTAAAACACAATACCTAACTATCATGAAGTGAGAGATATGAAAACTCTCATGAGAACTTTCACGAGAGTCAAGACAATCTTAAAAGATTCCATCCCCCCTCTCTTGAAATATTGATATTATAGTTTAACACTATAAACTACAATATCAATATTTTACTCTTTTATCATCTCACGTTAACTTTTTATAATCTTTTTATCGTATCCTTGGATTTTTTTTTTCAATTTGGTCTTCAAGCTTAATTTTTTTGCAACTTCATTCTCGTATGTAGGGGTGTTCAAAAAAACCGAAAAACCGAGTAAACCGATAAAACCGACAAAAAATTAACCGAAAAAACCGAACCGAAAAATAAAACCGATTAAACCGATTAGATAATGTAGGAAAAACCCCGGTTCGGTTCGGTTTTCGGTTTTGTAGTGCAAAAACCGGGTTAACCGGACCGGACCGAACCGGTTCAAAAATTTCGGTCCCTAGTATAAATACAAAATTTTATCGAGCCGCGCCGCACCCCTCTCTTCTCTCCAGACTCCAGTTCTCCACTGCGCGCAACAAACCCTAAACCTAAACATTTCAATCTCTCCTCTCACTACTCAGAGCCACCCGCCGGCCCACCCCCTCGCCCCCCACCCTCTCCGGCCTCCGCTAAGGCCGTCCCCGTACCAGAGCACCCACAACCCGTCCACTCTCGCCTCTTCGCCTCTCCCTCTCCACTGTCCACTCTCCTTAGACTAAGAAAAGTAGAAAACATAAACACAGATCGACGATCGACGTTTCCTCAGTCTCAACTGGACCAAAATAGTCTGTGTTTCCATCAGACCGACGGTTCCTCAACCTCTCAAAACCAGTAAGTTTTAATTTTTTTTCTCCTTTCTAATTAATTAATTCGGTTAAGGTTATTGTTATTTTAAATACAGTTAAACTTATTTTTTTAACGTTTCTTCCTCAGTCTCCACTGGATCAACACAGTCGGTGACTCGGTGTTTCCATCAGACCGAGCCTCTCAAAACCGGTGAGTTTTAATTTTTTTTCTCCTTTCTAATTAATTCATACAGTTAAGCTTATTGTTATTTTTAATCAATTTTGTTGGGTGATGAATTTTGGTTTAGTTTGAAACCACTGGATAACGAATTTTTTTTTCCTATATGGGTTGAACTTGTTTCTGAGTTTGAAACCTGTGTCGTTTATATAAATTACTATTGTTACATGTACAGTTAAGCTTATTGTTATTTTTAATCAATTTTGTTGGGTGATGAATTTTGGTTTAGTTTGAAACCACTGGATAACGAATTTCTGTTTATTTATCACTTCCAGTTCCTTATGTGCCAGACTATTCTTCTTCTCCTTTTTAGAATTTATCTGTAATATTATCTGTAATATTATTAGATGTTGTTCTGTTTCTGTCTATAAAATTTACCAATTGATGCCTTCACATTCTTGGTTATTATTTTATTTTCTGTTTGGTTCCTGTGAAGATTGATTTCTTAGGTATTTGTTTTGTTGAGCTAATGTGACAGTTAAGTTTGTGTCTTTTTTAGGATTAAAGTATGATTTTAATGTGTGATTTCTTTGGTATTCGTTTCATCTTTACCTTATTTTAGCTCATTGATAATTTCACCTTATCAAAGTAGAGTTATGTTATTGATGTTATTTTGATCATTCTTTTAGAACTGATATCCGTCAAACCTATTCATTCCTTGAGAATAATAGTTTTCCAGCATGACTAAATTTGGATTGAATGTCATCTTTGACAATCTCCTTCTTTGCAGCTCTTAAAGATAGTTTTGTTTTTCATTTTGGTCTGTTGTATGAAGTTTTTTTTTTTTAAATATGGAGATTGTATTTTAATTCCCTTAGTCATTGATTTGGTTGTTTGTCTTTCATTGCAAACTAGTTTTGTTTTGATGGGTTTTTTTTATTCGGTTTTGTTTTGTCATTCTGTAAAATGTATTCATTATTCTGTTTTGGATGATCTTGATTGGCATTTTGTAGTCATTAAAATCATGTTATTCTTGTATTCATTGTTCTGTTACTTCTGTAATTATTTTTCCTCCATTGATAGATTTTCTAAGCTTGTTTTGACACATTTTCTAAGCTTGTTTTGACATGTTACATGACTTCTGTAATATTTGTTTCATTTCAATTTTTAAACTGATTTTAATCTTTATGTTTATTAAGTGCTGAAAAGAATTGTGCAAGTGATAATGAACATGTTTGCATTTGGTAATTTACAGATGGAAAACCTTCAAAATCAAAATGCTTCATCCACTGGCACTACCCCAACATCAACCAATGCCCCATCTTCAAACACTAACCCAGCGCCAGCATCAACTACTGCAGGATCCACCACGGATAGTAAAGGTAAACAACTTCAAGTCCCTGCATCTAGGAAAAGAAATGTTGATGATAAAAAAAAGTCACAAATTTGGGATCATTTTACAAAACTTGATGGTGATCCTACAACCCCTAGAGCTGAATGTAATTATTGTGGAAAGGATTATGCATGTCATACTATTATTAAT
>Ga0307517_10000361_pt1 | contig 78129 bp, 53 predicted proteins | sample 23_EM_MG_FD_194515 | JGI IMG/M metagenome (GOLD analysis project Ga0307517, IMG submission 194515) | Populus trichocarpa ectomycorrhiza microbial communities from riparian zone in the Pacific Northwest, United States - 23_EM | ecosystem: Host-associated > Plants > Roots > Unclassified | place... | reverse complement strand
ATCCCGTGGAGGTGACGCCTATGAAGGTGGCGAGCCTTTTGAGTAGCGGGAGGGATGACCAGAGTGGGGCTTCGGGGCCGACATCAGTGACGCCGTGGAGGAGGCGCGATCTGCTGTGTTGTCTCGAGGGGCAGGATAGGATGGCGTGCTCGAAGGTTTCAGGTTCCAAGCCGCAGCGGGGGCAGGAGGTATCGGCGTCGGGGGACCTCCAGGTTGGATGGGCGGCCAGGTAACTTTTCCCGGCTCTCATCTGGTGGATTCTCCCGGCAACGAACTTGCCCAAGCCCATGAACGGCTTTGGGTGTAGCGCGGGAGGGTGCAGGTAGTACCCCGGGGGCGGGAAACGGGAGGCCCACTCCGCGAGGAGTGTCTCCCTTACCCTCTTCTTCAGGGCGGAGTAGGTGCTGTCCATCAGGGACTGGGGCGGGAGGATCGGGGTGGGGCACACGAGGTGGGAGTTGATCATAGGCATCTTGGACAGCCCGAGGGTGAATGGTATCGTCCGGTGAGCCACCGCGTCAATGGGCAGGTGGTTCCTTATCGGCGGGACAGGCCGGGGTGATTTCCAGTGTAGGGGGAGGTAGACGGATGACAGGCCCCTTGTTATGGCCCGTGAGGAGTCAGGCGCCCGGTGCGCCAAAAGCAAAGGAAATGATGGGTGAAGTCGGGCCGTTGCCGGGTTCACGCTAGGAGGGGAGCAGACCACCCTGAGTGCCGCCAGCCTCTGCCGGTGGCTGATCAGGACGGAGATGGGGGGGAGGCAGGACTCCACCGAGAGTATCCCCGTGGGCGTCGCCGAGAAGCAGTTTGTGGTCCATCTCTGGACGTTTCGCCAGAATGTATCGAGCCGGTTTGTCGTACCCACGCTAGGTGTAAACAGATCCGCGCAGTAAAGGAGGATGGGGGCGATCAGTGATGTTGCCAGCCTGTGGCATAGGTAGGGGGGGAGGCCCGCGCCGGGTGGGCTGAGGCGGCGAATGAGGGCGAATGCCCCCTGGGCGAGGGCCAGGCGGCGTGAGAAGTGTGCAGCGGGGTCAAGTGCCGGGGTGAACCAATACCCGAGCCACCGAACGGCGTTGCCCGGGTGAAACAATTCTCCCTTGATCTGAATGGTTGAGGTGCACTTTGGTGAGTGCCTTTGGCTGGGGGTTCTCCAGTGTATCAGTTCTGTTTTCGCGACCGAGAAGGAGACGCCCAAGCGGGCCGCCTTTCTTTCAAGCCTGTCGAATAAGTCCTGGAGTCTGCGGATGTTGCCACGGTAGGAAAGTGAGGCCACTGTGAGGGCGAAGTCGTCCACATACAAGATCATCAGACCCCGAGGGATCCTAAAATGTAGTGGCGCAACGTAGAGAAGGAAGAGAAGCGGGGAGATTGGGGAGCCTTGAGGGGCGCCAACCTTTACAGGGGCTGGGGTTCCTGGCGCCCCTTGAAAAACTAGGGTGCAGCTTCGTTCACCCAAGAAGGATGAAACCCAGGAGACCAGGTAGGGGGGAATCCCGCCTTCCCTCAGGATGCGGGCTAGGGTTTTATTGTCGACGTTGTCGAATCCTGCTTTTATATCCAAAAACAGGGAGGAGACTTTGAGGCGGGGCCTCTGCAGGGTTCTAACGTCGTTGGTTAGGGTAAAGCACGCGTCGTAGGTGCTGAGCCCAGGGAGCGATCCGCATTGGTTGGGGTGCAGCAGCCCTCTGATCCGGGCTGCCGCAAGTAGACGGGCTGCTATGATCCTCTCGAGGATCTTTGAGATCGTTCAGATCAGGACTATTATTCTGAATAATGAGGGTGACCCGTAGGAGGATTTTCCTGGTTTGTCGAGTACCACGCCATTTGAGCCTTTCAGCGACGCGGGATGGTATCCCAGCAGGACCAGCGGGGCAAGTACATGGAGGAGGATGGAGGGGTTGACTTTGTTGACCTGTTTCCAGGTAGAGTAGGGTATCCCGTCCGGGCCCAGGGCTGAGGTCGGGGAGCACTTGAAGAGAGCCGCGGCTATCTCGTCTGTCGTTAGGGGGGGTGCTGACCTATCTGGTCTGAGCCTGGGTGGTGGGGAGAAGGGTTCTTTGGGGGGGAAGAAGTGGTCCAACAGGACTCTGTTCATCTGTAGTGGGGTCTCGGCCCCTGGCAGGGAGGGGAAGCGTGGTTGGGCGCGCCCATAGGCGAACCTCTTAGCCGTCCAAAGGCTCTGGGGGGTGGCGGTCAACAAAAAGGAGGACCAGTGTTTGTTTTTAGCGGCCTTGATCGCCTTAAAGTACCCCCTCTTGGAGGTGCCGGCGACTTCCCTCATGTGTGGTGTGTCGTGCTCCTTGGCCGTTCTTGCTGCCTTGTGGTATTCGCGACGGAGGATGGTCAGGTGGGGGGTCCACCAAGGTTTGGAGTGATGGGAGGGCCTGGATACCGGTGTATGCTCTTTGAGGAGAGCGATCAGTCGGTTCAGTATCCTATCTCTTGGTCGTTTTTTTTTTCTTTTTTCTTTTTTTTTGTAATCATGCGTTCATTGTTTTAAGGTACAAAAAGCCTCATGCAGCGCTAGCTATGGAGAGAACAAAACCTATAAATCAAAAACATAAACAAAAGAAAGTCACGGCACCAGTAAATATCCACTATCGTGCAGGTTTCTCCTCCGCCGGGCCAACGGCCTCATATAACAAGGAAAGCACAACTAACAACTCAGTCGTTTGGTAAGGAAAGCCTACATAAGCCGAAGGAAAGAAACCCAAAGACCCTACACCTCAGCTAACGAAAAAACGCGAAAGGCCGGGGGGGGCACCCTGGGGAGAGAGAGAGAATGGGGGGGAAGAGGGGGGGGTGGTTGGAGGGAACATCGTGGGGGGAAATCCCGTGGAGGTGACGCCTATGAAGGTGGCGAGCCTTTTGAGTAGCGGGAGGGATGACCAGAGTGGGGCTTCGGGGCCGACATCAGTGACGCCGTGGAGGAGGCGCGATCTGCTGTGTTGTCTCGAGGGGCAGGATAGGATGGCGTGCTCGAAGGTTTCAGGTTCCAAGCCGCAGCGGGGGCAGGAGGTATCGGCGTCGGGGGACCTCCAGGTTGGATGGGCGGCCAGGTAACTTTTCCCGGCTCTCATCTGGTGGATTCTCCCGGCAACGAACTTGCCCAAGCCCATGAACGGCTTTGGGTGTAGCGCGGGAGGGTGCAGGTAGTACCCCGGGGGCGGGAAACGGGAGGCCCACTCCGCGAGGAGTGTCTCCCTTACCCTCTTCTTCAGGGCGGAGTAGGTGCTGTCCATCAGGGACTGGGGCGGGAGGATCGGGGTGGGGCACACGAGGTGGGAGTTGATCATAGGCATCTTGGACAGCCCGAGGGTGAATGGTATCGTCCGGTGAGCCACCGCGTCAATGGGCAGGTGGTTCCTTATCGGCGGGACAGGCCGGGGTGATTTCCAGTGTAGGGGGAGGTAGACGGATGACAGGCCCCTTGTTATGGCCCGTGAGGAGTCAGGCGCCCGGTGCGCCAAAAGCAAAGGAAATGATGGGTGAAGTCGGGCCGTTGCCGGGTTCACGCTAGGAGGGGAGCAGACCACCCTGAGTGCCGCCAGCCTCTGCCGGTGGCTGATCAGGACGGAGATGGGGGGGAGGCAGGACTCCACCGAGAGTATCCCCGTGGGCGTCGCCGAGAAGCAGTTTGTGGTCCATCTCTGGACGTTTCGCCAGAATGTATCGAGCCGGTTTGTCGTACCCACGCTAGGTGTAAACAGATCCGCGCCGTAAAGGAGGATGGGGGCGATCAGTGATGTTGCCAGCCTGTGGTACAGGTAGGGGGGGAGGCCCGCGCCGGGCGGGCTGAGGCCGCAAATGAGGGCGAATGCCCCCTGGGCGAGGGCCAGGCGGCGTGAGAAGTGTGCAGCGGGGTCAAGTGCCGGGGTGAACCAATACCCGAGCAACCGAACGGCGTTGCCCGGGTGAAACAATTCTCCCTTGATCTGAATGGGTGAGGTGCACTTTGGTGAGCGCCTTTGGCTGGGGGTTCTCCAGTGTATCAGTTCTGTTTTCGCGACCGAGAAGGAGACGCCCAAGCGGGCCGCCTTTCTTTCGAGCCTGTCCAATAAGTCCTGGAGTCTGCGGATGTTGCCACGGTAGGAAAGTGAGGCCACTGTGAGGGCGAAGTCGTCCACATACGAGACCATCAGACCCCGAGGGATCCCAAAATGTAGTGGCGCAACGTAGAGAAGGAAGAGAAGCGGGGAGATTGGGGAGCCTTGAGGGGCGCCAACCTTTACAGGGGCTGGGGTCCCTGGCGCCCCTTGAAAAACTAGGGTGCAGCTTCTTTCACCCAAGAAGGATGAAACCCAGGAAACCAGGTAGGGGGGTATCCCGCCTTCCCTCAGGATGCGGGCTAGGGTTTTATTGTCGACGTTCTCGAATCCTGCCTTTATATCCAAAAACAGGGAGGAGACTTTGAGGCGGTGCCTCTGCAGGGTTCTGACGTCGTTGGTTAGGGTAAAGCACGCGTCGTAGGTGCTGAGCCCCGGGAGCGATCCGCATTGGTTTGGGTGCAGCAGCCCTCTGATCCGGGCTGCCGCAAGTAGGCGGGCTGCTATGATCCTCTCGAGGATCTTTGAGATCGTGCGGATCAGGACTATTATCCTGAATGATGAGGGTGACTCGTAGGAGGATTTTCCTGGCTTGTCGAGTACCACGCCATTTGAGCCTTTCAGCGACGCGGGATGGTATCCCAGCAGGACCAGCGGGGCAAGTACATGGAGTAGGATGGAGGGGTTGACTTTGTTGACCTGTTTCCAGGTAGAGTAGGGTATCCCGTCCGGGCCCGGGGCTGAGGTCGGGGAGCACTTGAAGAGAGCCGCGGCTATCTCGTCTGTCGTTAGGGGGGGTGCTGACCTCCTATCTCTTGGTCGGAATCAAGAGCCTTATATAGGCATCTTCTCACAACCCTAACCCAGGTGATTCGTCACCATTTACCTAACATAGCCCCCATGACTAATAATTAGTCATGGTGCGAAATCCATCAGCTGATTCTTACGAATCATCTGCTCACATACTCTTTACTCGATCCCAACCTATAAACCTGATCATGCGCTCGAATGAGTCGCATGCGTGAAACCCATGACTCGTAATCTAAGTCATGTGCGAAATTATTACATCATATGACGTCACGATCGTGACGTTATGAAATCATTAACCAATCATAATCCACCAATGACTCGCAAGTGCGTAGTCATGTGAAAGCTATGAGTCAAATGACGTCATAGTGCAAAAAACCCAACATACCTTATGACTAATAAGTATTAGACATGTGAAATCTGCCTTGCTTAGTCACGATTTGTGACAGCCGAAAACAAAATTCACCGACGAAAGCCCACAAAAAAGCCCACCCTGAGTCCTGCTCAACAGGCAACATGTCTTGCCTTTTGTTACCAGCATCGTAACTATGACTGGCAGTCTGTAATATTTACAGACGAGTCATATTTTGAGACCGGCAACCTGGGTCGCCGCCGTGCTCGTGGTGTCCTCCGCCGAGCAGGTGAGGCCTACTGTCCTCAGAATATTCAACGCAAGTTCGCTCAAGGAGCTACTGTAATGTTTTGAGGGGCAATTTTGTATGGTAAATCAGGTATGATATATGAATTATTTCTATTGTTTATCCCTATTGTTTATCCCTATTGTTTATTATTATTATTATTACTTTGATTATTTTTATTTTTCTTATTATTATTCTATTAATATTTTCTAATGTACATAAAGCTAATATAATATATTAATGAAGGAGATCAACTGCCATATCATATGTATGCATCACCATATGAGACAGCTGGGCAGAGGAGAGAGGCATCAAGTGCTCTTCAACGGGAACATGAGCTGGAAGTAGGAGAAAATGCTCGGGCTGCTGAAGCTGGACTTCCGGCTCCATTTCTGGAACCAGAACTAAAAGTTAGAAAAGTAGATCGGAAGGGAGGAATAGATTGGTATATCTATCGGGAACGGATATTGAACCCTCTCCTTTACCCCTTTACGCAAGAAGCTATACGAGACTTTCCCGAGCAGGATATTATAATAATGGAGGATAATGCTCCGGCGCATATCCACCATTATCATAATACCCCTCGGCAAAGATTAGGGTTACAAAAGTTAGTCTGGCCAGCCAACTCACCTGACCTAAATCCTATAGAAACTATATGGACGGAGCTTAAGGATAAGCTCCGGGATCAAATTGGTCCAAGAATGACTGCCCGTGAGATCCGGCGTGTCCTTGAACGTGTAAAACCAGTCTCTCCACCTTATTTTTATTTTTATTTTTAACTAATTCCTGTCTACAGAAGTGGAGAAACTACCCACTTGAATGTATCAATCATCATATACTATCTATGCCTTCACAGATTGAGGCCTGCATTGCTGACAATGGGGGAAACAACTTTAACTTTTAATCTTTGTATTTTACATTTCTCTTTTTTTTTCCATTTGTTTTCATCTTTATAAATTTAAAATAACATATCTACCATACCTCATTCACGATATTTTCTTCCATCTCCCCCTACCCTGTTCGCCAAGCATAAGCCTCATATGCACGCTAATGCAAGCCCGGTCGTGTTCACAAACGTCACGACATTACGAGTATTCTCGCCGCGAGTAGCACTTAACCTAAAGGGGTGTGGCATCGCTTGTAGCCGATGCAGTAAACACAGCCGGAGTATTGATTGACTACGAAGGTACAGCGCCTAAGTTTTGAATATTTTACTAGCAGGGGATGTTCGATTAACAGGGATGAGGAGGTGAATTAGGTAACCACTATACCCAATTCGCTGTCCTTATACCCGATTTGCTGCCTTGGCCCCTGCTAGCGTAACACCCCTGCTAGTAAAATATTCAAAACTTAGGTGCTGTACCTTCGTAAACCTTGTTTGGATTAGAGGGATCCAGCAGGAAATATTATCCCTTCCAAAAACGCCAAGACATGTTGTGAACCTGAGGAAATTTTCGAGTTCCAGCACTGAGATAGAATGCCAAGATGGCCCGAAGAACAAGGAGGCACCAGCCCGAGATATAGCCTACCTTAAATTGTTCTTGTATTCAAGGATTGTGTACAGAAATGGTAGCCAGCATACTCATTGTGGTTTAGATTTTGCCTTGGCTATTGTTTACATCTTTGCATTTCTTGCAAGTTGCAAGGATATCGACTATCCCTACCACCGACAGGTGTGTGGTAGGGGTGTTCACGATCCTTGAAGAAAATGCCAAGTGTGAGGGCTTGGTATTGCGCCTTTCCTAATTTATTGCTGTTGCTGTGGTTACGACGTTTTCCGCAGGGATTAGGTTTCTGTGCTGGATCCCTCTATTAACCGGGGGTATGGTTCGTGCGGATCAAGACCTGCACGAGGCTGAAAACAAAGTGTTACATGGCTAAGCTACTTTGAATGTTAGGGCTTCTCTATATAGGTCCAAAAATATGGAAAAAAAGTTCCCAATTTAAGAGCTTGAACAAGGTTCAAATATGTGAACATGTTATATATAATATTATAGGAAATTATAATATATTATATAGCCTAAAATAATATACAATATTAACTGAAAAGATAATATTACCCTTGGTGGTAGGTTCAATGTTCTCAAAACATATAGGCTGTAGGTTTTGTAACAGATTTTGCATACAGTTGCACAAAAGCCTGGCATAAAAACACAGTTACTAATCCAAATTGTGCCCTATCTTGGCAGTCAATTGGGGCTGTGTGTAACACATTTTCCTCTTTACCACCAAAAATGCCTAAATTCAAACGATTATACCTCATCATACAGCTGTTCCAGAAACTTAAAAAAAACCTCTACATTGTTGAGAGAGATAAGGAGAATAATGTAGAGGTTTTTTTTGAGTCACCTAGGTGACTTGTTCTGGTGGTATAATCGTTTGAAAATAGCTAGATTGCTAGTGCAGGTCTTGATCCGCACGAACCATACTTGTATGTATCTATCGGGTTCCACAAAAGCCCCGCTTTTCTTCATCTCCCAGCACCCCCATCAACCGACCTACGGTACTCAATCATCAATCCTCTACTACTTTTCGAATAGCGAAGATGTCTGAGAATCACCCTCTTAACATTATCGACTCCAATAATACCAGCCCTTTCAGCGGTATGTGGGGCCGCTGTACTGGTACTGTTACCGATGACCGACCACAAATTTTGGCCTGGCTATCACCGCTAGAGCCTAGGATACGGCACAAGGAAATTCAAGAGAGCCGGGTGGAAAATGTAGGGGGGTGGGTCTTGGAGACCGAGGAGTTTAGAAGCTGGTACGCCGGTAGTGAGGGAAGTGGGTCTGATAACGCGGTTTTATTTTGCTACGGAGATCCCTGGGTTGGAAAGACTTTTATTAGGTAAGAAGGACGAATCTCGACGAATGGAAGAAGGTCAAATGCTAACAAGCCGTAATGCTATGATAGCTCGTTAGTGGTAGACAACTTGGGGGATCAGGCCAGAGGGCAAGGGGCTGCGATTGCATGTTTTTATTTCGACTTCGCGGCCCGAAAAGAGCAGTCATCCGTGAGTATGCTGGGTGCCCTGCTCAAACAAGTTGCGAGTGGGCTACAAGAGATTCCCGAAGAAATAGTCGAAGCATATGAAGATCAGAGGCCGGTAGTTGGTGGACGGGGACCCCAGCTTGCCGCCATTGTAAAGATGCTGCAGAATACCGCTTCCACCAAGCGCACGTTCATACTTATCGACGCATTAGATGAATGTGTGGCGCGAGATCGAGTCAAGATCCTTGATTCGCTTAACCAAATCGTACAAAGCTCTCCAGGCACGCGGATATTCGTGACAGGGCGATCGCACATCGAGGCTGAGGTCGGGAGGCGTCTTTCCGGGAGGGTAACGGCTATGCGCATCACTCCACGGAGAGATGATATAGTTAGTTATATTCACAGCAGACTAGACGAAGACATAACGCCAGACGCGATGGACAATAGTCTTAAAGCAGATATCCTGAAGAAAATTCCAAAAGATATCTCAGAAATGTAGGTAGAAGCAAAAGGATCGGAGAGGACCCCTCAAGTTATCGACTAACAGATTCACATCTAGATTCCTGCTAGCCTCGCTGAGCACCGATGCGATCCTGCGGGAAACTACGATACCTCGCAGGCGGCAAAAGCTCAATGCAATGACCAACGGGTTGGGGTTGGGTGGTGCGTGTAGTGAGATGTTGGGCCGGGTAAAGGCACAGGAAGGGGAGATATCGAGGCTCGGCATGACCGCATTGATGTGGATATCTCACTCGGAGCGGCCCTTAAAGGTTGACGAACTGTGTCACGCCCTCGGAGTCGAAATCGGATCGGCCGATCTCGACGGCGGCAATGCTCCCTCGATAGGGACATTGCTAACCTGTTGCCACGGATTTGTTTCGGTAGACAAGGGGACTTCCACGGTCCGGTTAATTCACTTTACTCTGACAGAGTACCTCCGGGCTCATCCTGAGCTTTTCGATAGACCTCACGCGACAATGGCAGAGACTTGCCTGAGTTATCTAAATTCCCATAAGGTCAAGGCTCTTTCGACCAGCCCCCCGGGTAATCTCCGTGGCAGACCCTTTCTCAGACATTCTTCTCTGTGTTCAAGCACACCCCTCTTGGAGTATTCATCTCTCTATTGGGGGACGCACGCAAAAAGAGATCTATCGGATTGTGCGAAACAGCTCGCGCTGAAGTTGTTCAAGGATTACAACGGCCACGTATCTACAGAACTCCTCTTGAATGCGGGAAAATGGAGGTTCTGCTTTCCTGGTATCGATAAATATTCTGGGTTCAGTGGCTTACACTGTGCATCCTTCTTCGGGATTGTTGAGATGGTAGCTAGCTTGGTAGAAGTGAAAGGTTGTGATATCAACCAAACAGACTGCACAGGCAATACACCCCTGGTGTGGGCTGCTTCGAATGGGTACGAGGAGGTGGTGAAAATACTACTCGGGCGGGGCGGCATTGTCCCGGACAAACGGGGTACCCGCGAGCGAACGCCGCTGTGGAGCGCAGCTTATTACGGACATGAGAGAGTGTTGAATACCCTACTCGGACACAAGGGTGTCAACTCCGACGCACCGGATATCAGCGGCCGAACACCACTCTGGGGTGCTGCTGAAGATGGACGCGAGGGAGCTGTGAAAATACTACTCGGGCGGAAGGATGTTAGCCCCGACAGATCAGATAAGTCCGGCAGGACACCGCTCTCGGGTGCTGCTGAGAATGGGCGCGAGGGGGTAGTGAAATTATTGCTCAAGCGGGGCGACGTCAATCCCGACAAACCAGATAACGACGGCGGAACACCACTCCATTATGCTGCTGCGAACGGACACGAGAAGATAGTGGAAATACTGCTCAGACGGGACGACGTTGACCCCGAGAAACGGGGTATCTATAACCGAACACCTCTCTGGAATGCAGCCAGTTATGGACACGAGGGAGTGTTGAAAACCCTACTTAGGCGGAAGGATGTCTATCCCGACGCACAAGATGTCAACGGCCGAACACCGCTCTGGGGCGCTGCTGCAGATGGGCGCGAGAGAGTGGTGAAATTACTACTCGGACGGGACGATGTTGGTCCCGAAATACCAGATAAATACGGCCGGACACCGCTCTCAGGTGCTGCTGAGAATGGGCGCGAGGGGGTGGTACAAATACTTCTTGGGCGGGACGACGTCAATCCCGACAAACCAGATGAGGACGGCACAACACCACTCCATCATGCTGCTGCGAGGGGACACGAGGGGGTAGTGGAAATACTACTCACACGGGATGACGTTGACCCCGAGAAACGGGGTATCTACGACCGAACACCTCTCTGGAGTGCAGCTTATTATGGGCACGAGGGGGTGTTGAAAGCACTACTCAGACACAAAAATGTTACCCCCGACGCACTAGATATCAATGGCCGAACACCGCTCTGGGGTGCGGCTAACCATGGGCGCGAGGGAGTGGCGAAAATACTACTCGGACGGTACGATGTCGATCCCGACATACCAGATAAGTATAGCCGAACACCGCTCTCGGTTGCTGCTGAGAATGGGCGCGAGGGGATAACGCAAATACTACTTGGGCGGGGCGACGTCAATCCCAACAAACCAGATAAAGACGGCGCAACACCACTCTATCATGCTGCTCAGGAGGGACACGAGGGGGTAGTGGAAATACTGCTGAGACGAGACGACGTTGACCCCGAGAAACGGGGTATCTACGACCGAACGCCTCTCTGGGTTGCGGCTTATTATGAGCGCGAGGGAGTGGTGAAAGCTCTTCTCAGACGGAACGATGTCAACCCTGACGCACCGGATATCAACGGCCGATCACCGCTATGGCAGGCTGCTCAAGATGGGCGCGAGGGGGTACTCAAAATACTCCTCGGGCGGGCCGATGTCGACCCTAACCGATTAGATAAGTACAGCACCACACCGTTCCTGCGTGCTGCCGCGAATGGGCGCGAGGCAGTAGTCAAAATATTACTCGGGCAGGATAACGTCGACCCCGACAAGCCAAGTAACGATGGCCGAACGCCACTCGATTATGCTACTAAGAATGGTCACAAAGGAGTGGTGGAAATACTACGCGGACGGCTTCAATCCTAACAAACTAGATACCGTCACTACGTCTCCCAATGTCTGACACACCCGGCACGGCCTGGGGTTCGGAGGCATCATCCTCTCTACCGCTTTCGCGTACGGATTACCTATTTACCACTCCTTCCCCTTCTCATCCTGTCACTGTTTCCTTCTTCAGTTTCCAACACCGCCTTGTTTAATTGCCCTCTTTTCTTTTCTTTCCCCCCAGAGTAAACGTGCCACGAACGCTTCGATGAGATATTTTCCCTTTAACCCCAGGAAATCACTTGTGATGGAGATGTATAGGTCTGTCACTTCCACGTCGAAAGGTCTGCGCGCACTCTCGTTTTTTGTTGTCGAATTTAGATTTCCTGATTTCTCCTCATAATCCAGACTTTGAGGTTGGTTGCGGGCTATTTCTATTGTATTGATATTGATATAGGCCAGTGTGCCCCGGAATTTCACTCATACCTACTTTTATTGTTTTCGTGGCCCATCTCGCACCTTCGTTGTTCACTTGTTTTTTCTTTCTAATTTCTTTCTCCTTATCCCTCTGAAATGTGGACGTGGAGGCTGCTTAGATACAAATCGAGAATAGAAAAATAATCCGAAGTTGCAGGTAACTTCTAATGCACGTGAAAAGAGATCCGAGATCTAGCCATTAGCTAAAAAGCATGGCGGTGATTGGTGCCGATCATGGGTACAGTTTAATGGAGGTCATGCTTGCAGACCGCTTCCTCGTAGAGTAGGCCCAGGGCTCGCAGGTGAGATTAGGAGGTTGCCCACACTTTTCAGTCCTGTTCATTAAGCGGAGTTAATAAAGTGTTGAGTCTTTCGAGCGGCGTCCACTCCGCGGGCATCGGTATCGTACCCCGACTTGTCATGAATGATTGAACGGCCCACGCCACCATGAAATATCGGCGTACGTGCTAGTTTGAAAGCATATTCCATTCTACCGTGATTGTTGGAAATGATGCTGCTCGCCATACTCTCATAATACTTCCTTGGTTGTTCGGAAAGCTTATGGGAACGCGCTTGTTTGTGGGTTCGGAAATGCGCTGAGGATTCGGGCATTTGTTTCGGCTTCGGGCGTGTTTGTGGAAAACATTTCGAATGCAGGAATGAGCAATAGGTTTGGGATCGCGCAGCTTTCGGGAAAGCCGGGAGAAAAGCCGAAGCGCGGTAAGGCCAGTGTGTGAGAGAGCCGGAAGTCCCACGGCAGTGGGAGAGTTTGTTTTCCTTTTGTCAGCCCGGGAATCATGACGGGGGAACGGGAGACAGCCTCACACGGAGTAGCACAGTGGCTCATGGATGGATATTATGTCTTTGTGATTGATATATAGTCCTGTAATCGCCCTTAGTTAGTTATTGGGACTGCGGTTGTTGTTAGTGGAAATATTTCCCCCGAAACCGAGTGTGCGATGGTTTTCTCTGTGAGTTGCTCGGCGTTTAGTTTGGTTTCACCCCTCGTCACTCGTCCCGTTTTGCCGTTGCTGTCGATCTACGGAGGTACAGGTCATAAGTTTTGTAGGTTCCACAAACAGGGGTGCGCGATTAGCATGGGTGAGGATACCAGATCAGGTATAGCGGCCTAATACCGGTCTTGGGCAACAATGCGCCCGGGGAATATTTCGTATTCACGATCGTTTAAAATACAAGTATGATAGAGACTATAAAGCTATGGCAGAGTGAGTCCACGGTAGAGTGAGAATGCCCATACAAATAGTAGCTATCCAGTAATAGTTTATTGAAGCATTCTGGCCTGACTGTGGATTACCATATCTAATACTTTGTAAAAAGCCCGTTCGCATCAATGACCGCCTGACACCTTGCCGGCATACTTTCCACCAACTCTCTGAACTCAAATTGTCCAATAACTTCCCATGCTTCCTTAACTGCACTCCTTAATCTATCATATGACATATGTTCTGGAAAATCATCCTGTAGATAATTTTTCATAATATGCCATACTCTTTCAATAGGGTTTAAGTCAGGTGAGAAAGCAGGCCAGAAAATCACCTCAATCCCTCTTTCTTGAAGATCAGTTGCTGTATCTGCTGCAGCATGCCCAGGTGCTCCATCCTGCATAAGCTTCAGGTAAATTCCATCTCTCCTACACAGCTCAATATACCCATGAATGATGGGTACAGTATGTGCACAGTAGCTTTCTGCATTGATGGACCCCCAATCCTTCTCCCAAAAAATGCCTGGACCTTTTATATCACCATGGAAACAGCCCCAAAACATCCAGCCTCGCTTTCTCTGATGCTTTTCTACTATACAAGTAGGATCCCACTCTTCACCAGCTCTTCTTGTAACCCAAGTCCTGGTATGCCTCCCACCAGTAATCCATGTCTCATCAGTCCATAGGATCGAATTCCACTGATTCTGTGTCCAGTTGACATGTTCTTGAGCCCATCTCAGTCGGATTTGTTGATTTCTTTCAGAGATTGGAGGCTTTCTCATTGCCAAGCGCCGGTGAAACCCCTCCTTAATCAAAGCAGCTCGAACAGCTCTCCCCCCAACACCCAGATCTAACTCCTCAGCGAGTTGCTGAAATGAGAGGCGCCTATTCCGGGCAGAGAGGCAGACATAGGCCACCAAGTCCTCAATTTGGGCTTGGGTAAGGATGGGAGGACGACCGGGCCTTTTGGTTGGAGTTGCTGGGCATGCGGGGGAGCATGCATATCCGATCTGCCGCAGGGAGAACCCAGTTTTCTCTTGGATCTGACCATATTTCCACCCAATCGAGCGCAAAAGCTGGCAATCGCGCCGCTGATCACGAGTAAGATGAGTCGTCTTTGGATGTGGCGCTGGACTCGGAGCAACAGACATTGTGGTCTTGTAGGCGAGGCAAAGGTCTAGTGGTAGGGCACGGTGGTTGGAGAGAGTGGTTTGGCCGGGCAGTCAAACAGGAGCTTGGAGTGGAATAAATATTCTGGTATTAAGAAGCGATATCTTGAAGTTAAGATCGGCTATCAAACTTCACAAAATAAAACATTGCAAAAATTTTTACCTTTCAGGATTGCCAAGCGCCCTTACCAAATCTGTCATTACCCCCCTGCTAGTGGCATGCCCCTGTTTGTGGAACCTACAAAACTTATGACCTGTACCTCCGTACGTCTAAAAGTTATCTCTTCTTGCCTACCGGGATTTTATTCCCTTCCTCCGGGCATTGTGCACGAGTGCCAAGAACCCATATAATCTCCCCAGCCCTGTAGGGAAAATATTGTCATATCTGGGAGAGGAGTGCTCGAATAATACCGTAAAAACTCGTGAAATCCACTATCTCCGTGCTGTCACGAATATCCCTGTAAATCGCGACATCAGCCCAAGATAGGTTTAGCTAGCCAAAGTAACAAGATCCTGCACAGCCAGATGACTCAGGCTACTCGAGTATACCGTGTCAGGAAAGCACTAATCCTTCTTAAGAACTTTTGACTTACTCGGGCGCAAATTAAAGATCCGGAAAAGGTGACAAACAGGGTGTGTGGTGGCAACACAGATATTCCAAGTCACTTTTTCCGGATCTTTAATTTGCGCCCGAGTAGAATCTGGAGATTAGGGGCAGACGGAGATAGTGGATTTCACGAGTTTTTACGGTATGCTACGTTTCAGTACCGTATAGGATTTATATCATACCTTAGATTATAAGCTGTAAGGTATAATACCGAAAAGCGGTATCTCGCAACTATAAAATCCGACGCTGGGTGATAGTATCTCTCGCCATAGGATCCTACTGCATAAAAAGAGCTGATATATCAAGTTTCGCTATGCGAGCAGATTCTCCATTGACAACGTGCGGAATACGTGATTTTTTAGATAAGATTCGGGGATTAGGCTTCGGTTAGCATACAAGCAGGGTAGGATGCAGAGGGTGCTACTGAGGGAGAGGGGGGTTCGGTACACAATATTCATCCTCGGTTCCGGGGGCTGGGCTTGTATTGTAGGGGAAGCTCAGGATCTCTTTTCCTCGTCTCTATGTCGTGGGTAAACAGTACCCCACCCCCCCAGCCGCATCAACTTTGCCGATTAGAGTGGCTCTTTTTTTATGTGCTAAACTCGTCTAGCTGACGGTGTTGGATGGGGTTAAGGAATGCTATAGTACTATATTTGATTGTGTAGTGTCGTACGCTGCAATATCCCAACTCAGAGATCACTCTCGGTAGCAAGTAGACGGGTGACGGCCTGCGACAGCATAAAGTCAAGGGGGGGCTAAGAAAGAGTGATGATAATTGTTACCTTCTCAATAGCCCAGAAGAGTGGCGAGGGTGGTTATCGACTTAGAGGCGATTGCCCGGGGTAGGGTGGAATTAACCTATTTTTATTTTTATTTTTTGGTTCAGTACGCGTAATTGTACGATCGTAGGATATCAATTATTGTGCCCTCCATACTGTAGTTTGTTTCAAGGCTTGTTCACAAGATATTTGTTCTGTTGTCGCGGTTAGTTAGCGATAGAAGGTTGTTCGAAATATTCCTTAAATCACTACTTAGGCTAACCACCAAGCAATACCTAATCTTGATGAATCTACTACGGTAGTCTGCCCTAGGAAGGGAAAGGGGGGGTTCAGAATGTTATGAGAAAGGTGATCCTAGCTTTTGCAAGCGTATCGTACTCTGTGGCGCTGAACAGTGCTTGGCAGCCTTGGAGAGTATTGGGAAGTGCAGTGCTTAGCCTCACAAAATCTGGCGAATCACGGGGCGGTGGGAAGAGCTTTTCCAGCCTATGTCGACACCACGAAGGAATATGGTGCGATGATTTATGATAAGTTGGATATGAAGGGTTTCGGCTGGTTCACCCATAGGGTTTGGTAATTTTATAGGTAAAGGTCAAGTAGTGTTCGAAAAATACGGTACGTTACCGTACCTTACACGGTTGATACCATACGGTAAATTACGTAAATTACACTAGGCAGATAAAATACCGGAAAACGGCCTCTCCCACCTTAGATTCTGATGTTAGGTAATCCTGTCTTCTGCCCTCTGTGTTTATCAAGCTGAAGCAACCCAACCCACAAAATATCAGCTACCGCTAGGCATTCTTGGCTATGACATGAGTATCGCACTAAGATCCAAGATCATGATGGAACTTTATGACGGTCGGCAAACGGCGCATGGTAAGTTTACCGTACGTTACCGTATATTACCGTATTGTATCGTATGGTAACTTACCGTACCTTACCATTCGAACCCTAAGGTCAAGATTCCAAGCCAGGCCGGTGTTCGCCCATAATAGCGAAGGATTTGTGCACCGCCGCAGCATACTCACAGCAAGCTGCAAGGATAAGCCTTCGACAACGGGCGCAACTACGATCCCCCGCAAAACCCAACTATGGTACCATGAAAACCATCACAGCTATTACGATCGCAACTACAGTTATAATGACAATTAATACTGAGGCCTATATACCGTATAATCTGGCAAAAGTCAGATTGACGCTACTGAGGATTTTCTTAAACCTGTCCAACCACCGTGGTCTAACTTATATGTTTAAACTGTGGCGAATTCGCCTTCGCGCCCTCCTGTTGGCTCGGTTGCCCTTGTTTCGCTTTAGCTCTAGTCTGAATTTTGCTAGTAGATTATGGTATTTGACCCCCCCTCTCTCTCTAGGAGCATGGGATCTGGCAACTGGCAATAAGCCCTTTCGTTTTGACTGTGGCATCGATTTAAGTCGCTGTGGTATTGGGATGGTTGCGTGTGGTCGCATTATGATTGCACCGGTTGTCTGAGGACTATTCTCGCCGCGGGTAGCACTTAACCTAAAGGGGTGTGGCATTGCTTGTAACCGATGCAGTAAACACAGCCGGAGTGTGGTTGACTAAGCCTTGCTGGGATTAACCGGGCTGTATGTATCTAAATACCAAGCTCCACAAAGGCCCCGCTTTTCTTCATCTCCTTAGCACCCCCATCAACCGACCTACGGTACTCAATCATCAATCCTCTACTACTTTTCGAATAGCGAAGATGTCTGAGCATCACCCTCTTAACATTATCGACTCCAATAATACCAGCCCCTTTAGCGGTATGTGGAGCCGCTATACTAGTACTGTTACCGATGACCGACCACAAATTTTGGCTTGGCTATCGCCGCTAGAGCCTAGGATACGGCACAAGGAAATTCAAGAGAGCCGGGTGGAAAATGTAGGGGGATGGGTCTTGGAGACCGAGGAGTTTAGAAGCTGGTACGACGGTAGTGAGGGAAGTGGATCTGATAACGCGGTTTTATTTTGCTACGGAGATCCCTGGGTTGGAAAGACTTTTATTTGGTAAGAAGGACGAATCTCGACGAATGGAAGAAGGTCAAATGCTAACGGGCTGTGATGCTAGCTCATTAGTGGCAGACAGCCTAGGGGATCAGGCCAGAGGGCAGGGGGCCGCGATTGCATGTTTTTATTTCGACTTCGCGGCCCGGAAAGAGCAGTCATCCGTGAGTGTGCTGGGGGCCCTGCTCAAACAAGTTGTGAGTGGGCTGGAAGAGATTCCCGAAGAAATAGTCGAAGCATATGAAGATCAGAGACCGGTATTTGGTGGACGGGGACCCCAGCTTGCCTCTATTGTAAAGATGCTGCAGAATACCGCTTCCACCAAGCGCACGTTCATATTTATCGATGCACTAGATGAATGTTTGGCGCGAGATCGAGTCAAGATCCTTGATTCGCTTAACCAAATTATACAAAGCTCTCCGGGCACGCGGATATTCGTGACAGGGCGATCGCACATCGAGGCTGAGGTCGGGAGGCGTCTTTCCGGGAGGGTAACGGCTTTGCGCATCAATCCACGGAGAGATGATATAGTTGGCTATCTTCACAGCAGACTAGACGAAGACACAACGCCAGACGCGATGGACAATAGTCTTAAAGCAGATATCCTGAAGAAAATTCCAAAAGATATTTCAGAAATGTAGGTAGAAGCAAAAGGATCGGAGAGGATCGCTCAAGTTATCGACTAACAGATTCATATATAGATTCCTGCTAGCCTCGCTGAGTACCGATGCGATCCTGCAGGAAACTACGATACCTCGCAGACGGCAAAAGCTCGATGGAATGACCAACGGATTGGGGTTGGGCTGTGGCTGTAATGAGATGTTGGGCCGGGTAAAGGCACAGGAAGGGGAGAAATCGAAGCTCGGCATGACCGCATTGATGTGGATCTCTCACTCTGAGCGACCCTTAAAGGTCGACGAATTGTGTCACGCCCTCGGAGTCGAAACCGGGTCGGCGGATCTCGATGGCGACAATGCTCCCTCTATAGGGACATTGCTAACCTCTTGTCAAGGATTTGTTTCCGTAGACAAGGGGACTTCCACGGTTAGGTTAATTCACTTTACTCTGCGAGAGTACCTCCGGGCTCATCCTGAGGTTTTCGATAAACCTCACGCGACAATAGCAGAGACTTGCCTGAGTTATCTGAATTCCCATCAGGTCAAGGCGCTCTCGGCCCGCCCCTGGGGTAATCTCCGTGGCAGATCTCTTCTCAGACATTCTCTATCTTCAGGCACACCCCTTCTGGAGTATTCGTCTCTCTACTGGGGAACGCACGCAAAAATAGATTTATCGGATTGTGCGAAACAGCTTGCGCTGAAGCTGTTTGACGATTACAACGACCACATATCCACGGAACTCCTCTTGAATGCGGGGAAATGGAGGCTCTGCTTTCGTGGTATCGATAAATATTCCGGGTTCAATGGTTTACACTGTGCATCCTTCTTCGGGATTGTTGGGGTGGTAGCTAGCTTGGTAGAAGTGAAAGGTTGTGATATCAACCAAACAGACTGCACAGGTAATACACCCCTGGTGTGGGCTGCTTCAAATGGGCACGAGGGGGCGATGAAAATACTACTCGGGCGGAGTGGCATTGTCCCGGACAAACGGGGTACCCGCGAGCGAACGCCGCTGTGGAGCGCAGCTTATTACGGACATGAGGGAGTGTTGAATACCCTACTCGAACGGAACGATGTCGACCCCGAAGCGCCAGATATCAACGGCCGAACACCGCTCTGGGGTGCCGCTGCGGATGGGCGCGAGGGAGCGGTGAAAATACTACTCGGGCGGCACGGTGTTGTCCCCGACAGACCAGATAAGCACGGCCGAACGCCGCTCTCGGGTGCTGCTGAGAATGGGCGCGATGAAATAGTGAAAATACTGCTTGGACGAGGCGACGTCAACCCCAACAAACCAGATAACGGCGGCGGAACACCGCTCCACCATGCTGCTCAGAAGGGACACGCGGGGGTAGTGGAAATACTACTCGGGCGGGGCGACGTTGACCTCGAGAAACTGGATATCCACGACCGAACACCTCTCTGGAGTGCAGCATGTTGTGGTCACGAGGGAGTGTTGAATATCCTACTCGGACGTAAGGAGGTCCGCTCCGACATACCAGATATCAACGGCCGAACACCGCTCTGGGCTGCTGCAGCAGATGGGCGCGAGAGAGTGGCCAAAATACTCCTGGAGCGGGATGATGTTAATCCCGACACACCAGATAGGTACGGTCGAACACCGCTCTCCGGTGCAGCTGAGAATGGGCGCGAGGGAGTCGTGAAAATACTACTTGAGCGGGGCGACGTCAATCTCGACATACCAGATGAAGACGGCGCAACACCACTCCATCACGCTGCTCAGAAGGGGCACGAGGGGATAGTGGAAATGCTACTCAGACAGGACGATGTTGACCCCGAGAAGCGAGGTATCTGGGACCGAACACCCCTCTGGAGTGCGGCTCTTTATGGGCACGAGCGAGTGGTGCAAGCACTTCTCAGACGGAGCAATGTTAACCCCGACGCACCGGATATCAACGGCCGAACACCTCTTTGGGGCGCTGCGGAGCGTGGGCGCGAGAGAGTGGCGAAAATATTACTCGGGCGGGACGATGTTGATCCCAACAGACCAGATAAGTACGGCCGAACACCGCTCTCGGTTGCTGCTAAAAATGGGCGCGAGGGAGTAACGCAAATACTACTTGGGCGGGGCGACGTCAATCCCAACAAACCGGATGGGGACGGCGGAACACCACTTTATCATGCTGCTCAGGAGGGACATGAGGGGGTAGTGGCAACACTGCTGAGACGAGATGACGTTGACCCCGAGAAACGGGGTATCTGCGACCGAACGCCTCTCTGGGTTGCGGCTTATTATGGGCAAGAGGGAGTGGTGGAAGCTCTTCTCAGACGGAACGATGTCAACCCTGACGCACCCGACCACAACGACCGATCACCGCTCTGGCAGGCTGCTAAAGATGGGCGCGAGGGGGTAGTCCAAATATTCCTCTGGCGGGGCGATGTCGACCCTAACCGATTAGATACTGACGGCAGCACACCGCTCTTGCGTGCTGCTGCGAATGGGCACGAGGTAGTAGTGAAAATATTACTCCGGCAGGATAAGGTCAACCCCGAGAAGCCAGATAAGGATGGCGGAACACCACTCCATTATGCTACTAAGAATGGTCACAAAGGGGTGGTGGAAATACTACGCAGACGATGTCAACCCTAACAAACCGGGTAGCGGCAACCGAGCGCCGCTCCGGCGCATCCAGCAAGTGATAGCACTGCTACGCCTCCCAATGTCTACCACACCCGGTACGGCCTAAGGCGCGGAGGCATCATCCTCTTTACCACTTTCGAGTGCGGATTACCCATTTACCACTTCCGCAAGGACTGTAATAGCTCCCTAAACATGTCTGTCCCTGTCACTTCTTTCCCCTTCTCATCCTGTCACTGTTTCCTTCTCCAGTTTCCAACACCCCCTTGCTTAATTGCCGTCTTTTCTTTTCTTTCTCTCCGGAGTAGGCATACCACGAACACTTAGATTAGATATCCCTCCTTCAACCCCATGAAATCACTTGTGATGGAGATGCATAGGCCTGCCGCTTCCCCGTCGAAAGATCTGCGCGCACTCCAATTCTTGTCGAATCCAGATTTCCCGATTTCTCCTCGTAATCCAGACTTTGGGGTTGGTTGTGGGCTATTTCTATTGTATTGATACCGATATTGGCTGGCGTGCCCCGGAATTTCATTCTTACCCACTTTTATTGTTTTCTCAGTCCCCCTCGCACATTTATTGTTCGTCTATTTTCTTTCTCTAATTCCTTTCTCCTTATCCCTCTAAAATGTGGACATGCGGACTGCTTAGATATAAATAGAGAGCAGTGAAAAATCCGAAGTGCAAGTAACTTCTAACACACGTGAAAAGTGTTGAAATTCACGAAGATTCCATACCTGCACTATCGTCGGAACACTGATGGAACATGGCTGAGAAGAATTGTGTTTAATTGTTGTTGCACGATTGACTAGTATGGTATCAGATGGGTTACGGTATGTTTGGTTGAGACGTTAGTTAAAGGGGAAAGGCTTGGGATGTTTTAGGGATTGGCACTAGAGAAGACTAGAGGTGAGGGATTAAGGTTTACCAGGAGTTGGAACGTTTAAGTGTCACACTATGATAGTTAGGAAACAGACGGTGGTGTCAGGACTGCGCAGGATCGCAGTGGATGGGTGAAATGGTATAGGAGGATGAAACGAAAGGGATGGAAGAAGGGAGTAGAAGTTTCGGGAAACCTGTTTGGACTCAGATGGTGAGAGACGAGTGGAGAGTGTTGTGGAAGATGGATTCTTTTCTGTATGGTCAAGATTGTGTATATATAGGACAAGTCTGGAGACGTAGGAAGAACAAGAATCTCAAGGTACTCTCACCTCATCATAGCCCAATATTAATTTGAAAAAGGGACCCCAGAGCTAGCTGCTAAGTTAACTAAAGCATGGCGGTGTTAGGTGCAAATCATGGAGGTCACGCTCGCAGACCACTTCCTCCGGGGGCAGGCTCCGGGCTCGGAGGTGAGATTAGGAGGTTGCCCACACTTTTTAGTCGCTCTCATCAAGGGGAATTAGCAAAGCGTGGAGCCTTTACAGCGCCAGGTTAACTTCCACCCCACGGGCATCGGTATCGTACCTAAAAATTTGATGAGCGATTGAACGGCCTATAGCACTGGGCAATATTAGTGTACGAGCTAGTTTAGAAGCATATTCCATTCTACCGTGATCTCCTCTTGCCCACCGCAATTTTCTTCCCTTTCTCCCTCAGGGCCGGGTGCTATGAACCTATATGATCTCTCCGGACAGGTAGGGAAAGTCTAGTCATGTCCGGGACATGAGTGCTCGAATAATACGCTACATTACAGTACGGTATTGGATTTATGCTATACCGTGGATTACAGCTGTAAGGTATAATACCGAAAAACAGTATCTCGCAACTGTAATATCTAATGCTAATTGACAATGTCTCTTGCCATAGAAGCCCATGGCATGGAAAGCGCTGGTAAGTTAAGTCATCTGGGAACGAGCGGGTTTCTGCTCCCAACTTGCAGAATAGGTGATTTTTAGATAAGATTTGGAGATTAGGCTTTGGTTAGCATAGAGGGAGGGTTGCATGCCGAGGGCGCTACTGAGGAGATGGGGGTTCGGTGCGCAATATTTACCCGCGATTCCGGGGGTTGGGTTTGTATAAAAGGGAAAGCTCTGGATTTCTTTTCTTCGTCTCCATGTCACGGGTAAGCAGTAACTTACAGCGCCCTTAGAAAAGCTCGGGGCCAAACTCCAAAACACACCAAAAGTGCTGTTCTTCAGCACACCAGAACGGGCCCATCTCACTTAATTAAAGCTTTTAATTTTGAAAGCCACAGTTTATATCTAGAGTACCTTGTAAAACATTTACATATTTTCCTGAACCTCTAAGCGGAGGTATGCTGTGTATTCTAGCTTGTGGTTAGAAATGGATGCCAAGACACCTGCTTTACACATCACAATTCAACAAGTGTTGAGACTGTTTTGCCTCTAAACAGTGAAAAGAGGTCCAATTATATATTGAATCAGTAAGAAAATGAAACCCAGATGTCTGACAACTGCTGCTTCAAAAAGTGGCTACAAGGTTCAGACCTATCTAAAATCTCTACCAGCTCGGTATGTTGAATTTGAAATAGTACCAGGTTTTTTTAATTTCAGAGGGTTGTAGTGCTATTACCATAAGTACTCGAATAATCGGGCAATGTGCTAGGATGTTGGAGTTGCCTCTCTTATTATGGTCTAGTCTTGTTTTCTTTTTTCTTGCCTTGGGGGCATATTTTTTGTCTTTCACTCCCTTTCCAAAGGAGGAAATTCGGGACTACATAGCGCATGGTCCGATTATTCGAGATTTTACGGTAGTCATTCTAGTGTTGGCAGATCTTGAAATTTAGTGTGTTTTGGGGTTTGTCCCTGAAATTTTCTGGCAAAGAACCTCACCCACCCCCCCTCTCCCACCTTCATCACCTTTACAAATTTAAGTGTCTTTTTTTCTAACTTTATCCAGCTGATAGTGTCGGATGGGGCTAAAGAAAGCTACTGCACTGTATTTGATTGCCTTGTGCCGTGCCATATTGTCATATCCCAACTCTGAGATAACTCTTGTTCGTATGTGATTTCCCGCTCCTCTCAAATATGGTTTATTTCTCTTCTCGAATGCTTCTTTCAGTTCTCTATGTTTTCCATACTGTTACTGGTTGAAATCTAACGTGTATTCTTTCATTGTTCCTTTTGTTCCTCTCAGGTCACTTCTCTGATTGTCTTTGTTTTCGAATTTCCTTGTGAAGAAATCGCAGTGGTAATGGCTGGACTCAACCACTGTACTATATAGCTGAGCTACGTCTTTCTTATTATTCAATTGATGAGTGTTGCCACAATAAGAGATCTCGACTACTTCTATTTTCACTTCTCCGTCCAAAGTACCGATCGCATACTGTAACAACTCTGTTGAATTTCTGATTATTGTCTGAGTCTTCCATTGTCCTCAAACAACGGCTTTGTCTAAAGCATTTCTTTCCTATATCATTGCGCTCTATTGGGTTGCATCTTTTATGGTGGTGAGACATCATCAGTGGGGTCTTGATTACTGAGCAGCTATTTTTGTATCAGCTAGGTTTCATTGCTCTCTCCAGGTTTGGAGGCGTACACTCAGTTGAAACACATCATGATGATGCGTTCGGGGCTGAAGACAGGAAACCGGTTACTTTTCATGACGGATGAGGTCACTTACATTCCCTATATATGTTTGGCCTTTTGGCCCTTCTCTTTGGATAATAAGCAAGAATGACACGGCGAGCAGAAGTCGTGCGAATTCTTTACAGTTCCGCGTTCACATATTGAGGCACAATTACAACAAACTCTCAACCTCAAGAGACGAGTGACGGCCTGTGACGGAATAGTAAAAAAAGAAAGACGGGGAAAGTGATGATATCATAATTGTTGGCTTTTCAATGGCCTAGGGAAGGGCGGCGATGATGGTTACCGACTTAGAGGCAGTGGTTTAGGTAGAGTGGAACTGGCATCTTTTTTACTTTTTGGCGGAATTGTACAATCGTAGGATACCAATCATATTATTGTCTCTTCCATGCGGTAATTTCTTTCGAAGCTTGTTCACAAGATATTTATTTTGCTGTCTCGGTTAGTTAGCGTTAGAAGATTGTTCTAAATACCGGTATTCATTGTATCACTGCTTAGGCCAACCGGCAAGCAATATCTGACCTTGAGAATCCGTGGCTTAATAAGGGGAAAGGGGGGGTGTGCGGGATGTTATGATAGGCTTGATTGTGGCTGCTGCAGGGGTTCTCTGTGGCGCTGAAGTGTGCTTGGCAGCCTTGTATTAGCCAAGTATGATAACAGTTACCGTATTGGGAAGTGCAGTGCTTGGCCTCACAGAATCTGGCGAGTCACGTGGCCGTGGGAAGAACGTTTCCAGCCCATGTCGACACCACGAAGGAATACGGTGCGATGATATAAGTTGGATATGAAAGGGCTTCGACTACCATAGTTCACCCATCGGGCTTGATATACAGGGTCCGGGAAGAAGTAGTTGAACAGTTATTGAAGGTTAAGTAGCCAAATATACCGATGTCTGTTCAGGGTAACTGTTCCCTAGCACTTTATAGATAACACCATAAAACTCTTTGTAATTCACCATTGGTAAGGCTTTCCTTAGTTGATAATGAAAATTCGGATTGAACCCGTAAATCAAGTCATTGACCTACCATAGCTCTACCATAAAATCTCAAATACGGTAATTGAACCGTGTGTCCATGAAGTCTGGAATTACCTTCTCTGGAATGGGGGCAAAAAACACAGCAAACACACAGCCCCTTTCCCCCTGCTGAGACGGAAAAAAAAGTTAAAATTTTTCTTGACCTTACTAGTAGAGGAAAGTCCGACGACATAGCACACGGTTCAATTATTCGAGATCTTACGCTACCAGTAGTTTTGCAAATTAATGAGATCGAACAAGGCCAAAGCGCCTAGGCTGTAGTCGCAATTCTCCGATATTTGTGAATATAACTGCTATTGTATATGGGTAAAAATCGGGCCGGAGTCTTAAGATTTTTGTGTATGCAATAGCAGTTGTGTTCACAAACGTGAAAGAATTACGAGTACTGTACCATGTTAGGAAAGCGCTGATACTTCTCAAGAAATTTGTCTCTGAATCCAGAAATTAACGACCTCATGGAGATAGCGAATCGCAAGAATTTTTACCGTGACAATTCCACCCTAGGGCCTCAAGAGTGTTCCCTCATCATAGCGAACGATTTGTGCAGCGCTACAGTGGAGCATTTAACTTAAAAGGGGTCTACAAGTAGTATTTGTTGCGACGAGGTAAAGACAACATGAGTGTGGCTGACTAAACTTTGGCGGGATTAACCTGGCGGTGTGGAGGGATCCACCGTATCGGGTTCCACACAGACCCCGCATTTCTTGCTACCAGTGCTTCCATCAACCAACCTGCTGAATTATCAATCCTCCACTGCTTTTCGAATAGCGAAGATGTCTGAGTATCACTTTCATGACAATATCGAGTCCAATAATACAGGCCCCTTTAGTGATATGGAGAGCCCCCATAGTAGTACTGTTACCGATGACCGATCACAAATCTTGGCCTGGCTATCGCCGCTAGAGCCTAGGATACGGCACAAGGAAATTCAAGAGAGTAGGGCGGAAAATATAGGGGGATGGGTCTTGGAGACCGAGGAGTTTAGAAACTGGTACGACGGTAGTGAGGGAAGTGGGTCTGATAAGGCGGTTTTATTTTGCTATGGAGATCCCTGGGTTGGAAAGACTTTTATTAGGTAACAAAGACGAATCTCGACGAATGGAACAAGGTCAAGCGCTAACGAGCTGTGATTCTAGCTCATTAGTGGTAGACAGCTTGGAGGATCAGGCTAGAGAACAGGGGGCCGCGATTGCATATTTTTATCTTGACTTCGCAGCCCGAACAGAGCAGTCATCCGTGAGTGTGCTAAGTGCCCTGCTCAAACAAGTTGTGAGCGGGTTAGGAGAGATCCCCGAAGAAATAGTCGAAGCGTATGATGATCAGAGACCGGTAGTTGGTGGGCGGGGGCCACAGCTTGCCACTATCGTAAAGATGCTCCAGAATACCGCTTCCATCAACCGCACATTGATATTTATCGACGCGCTGGATGAATGTTTGGCGCGAGATCGAATTAAGGTTCTTGATTCGCTCAACCAAATTATACGAGGTTCTCCGGGCACACGGGTGTTCCTGACAGGACGGCCGCACATCGGGGCTGAGGTCATCAGGCGTCTTTCCGGGAGGGTAACGGCCATGCGCATCACTCCACGGAGACACGATATGGTTAGTTATCTTCGCAGCAAACTAGACGAAGACACAGCGCCAGACGCGATGGACAGTAGTCTTAAGGCGGATATCCTGAAGAAAATTCCAAAAGATATTTCAGAAATGTAAGTAGAAGCAACAACATCGGAGAAGCTCCCTCAAGTTATCGACTAACAGATTCATATATAGATTCCTGCTCGTCTCGCTGAGTATCGATGTGGTTCTGCAGGAAACTACAATACTTCGCAGACGGCAAAAGATCGATGGAATGACCGACGGCTTGGAGTTGGGAGGTGCCTGTAGTCAGATATTTGGCCGGGTAGAGGCACAGGAAGGGGAGAAATCAAGGCTCGGCATGACCGCATTGATGTGGATCTCTTACTCTGAGCGACCCTTAAATGTCGACGAATTGTGTCACGCTCTCGGAGTCAAAATTGGGTCAGCGGACCTCGATGGCGACAATGTTCCCTCGATAGGGACATTGCTAACCTCTTGTCAAGGATTTGTTTCCGTAGACAAGGATACTTCCACGGTCCGGTTAATTCACCCCACCCTTCGGGAGTACCTCCGGGCTCATCCTGAACTTTTCGATCGACCTCACGCGACAATGGCAGAGACCTGCTTGAGTTATTTAAATTCCCACCAGGTCAAGGCTCTTTCCACCGGCCCCTCTGGTAACCTCCATGGCAGGTCCTCTCTCAGATATTCTTCTCGATATTCAGGCACACCTTTTCTGGAGTATTCGTCTCTCTATTGGGGAACGCACGCAAAAATAGATCTATCGAATTGTGCGAAACGGCTTGCGCTGGAGCTGTTTGACGATTACAACAACCACATATCCACGAGACTCCTCCTGGATGCGGGAAAATGGAGGTCCTGCTTTCGTAGTATCGATAGATGTTCCGGGTTCAGTGGTTTACACTCTGCGTCGTTCTTTGGGATTGCTGAGATTGTAGCTGGCTTGGTAGAAGCAGAAGGTTGTGATATCAACCAAACAGACTGCACAGGAAATACACCTCTAGTGTGGGCTGCCTCGAATGGACACGAGGAAGTGGTGGAAATACTACTCGGACGGGACGACGTCGACCCTGACAAACAGGGTAACCGCGAGCGAACGCCGCTCTGGAGCGCGGCTTATTACGGACATGAGGGAGTGTTGAAAACCTTACTCAGTCGGAAGGACGTCAAGCCTGATACACCTAATATTGACGGCCAAACACCGCTTTGGGCTGCTGCTGCACATGGGCAGCAGAGAGTGTCGGGAATACTACTCGGACGGGACGATGTTTACCCTGATTTACCAGATAACTACGGCCGAACACCGCTCTCGGTTGCTGCTGAGAATGGGTGCGAGGGAGTAACACAAATGTTACTTGGGCGGGGCGACGTCAATCCCGACATACCAGACGAAGACGGGGTAACACCACTCCATCATGCTGCTCAGAAAGGACACGAAAGGGTAGTGGAAATACTACTCAGACGGGACGACGTCGACCCCGAGAAAGCGAGCATCCAGAACCGAACGCCTCTCTGGAGTGCAGCATCTTATGGACACGAGACAGTGTTGAAAATCCTACTCGGGCGGAACGATGTCAACCCTGACGCACCGGATATCAACGGCCGAACACCGCTCTGGGCTGCAGCTGCGGACGGCCGTGAGAGAGTGGTGAAAATACTACTCGGGCGGGACGATGTTTACCCTGATTTACCAGATAACTACGGCCGAACACCGCTCTCGGGTGCTGCTGAGAATGGGCGCGATGGAACAGCACAAATACTACTGGGGCGGGGTGACGTTGCTCCCGACAAACCAGATGACGACGGTGGAACGCCACTCCATCACGCTGCTCAGAAGGGACACGAAGGGGTGGTGGAAATACTACTCAAACGGGGCGAGGTTGGCCCTGACAAACGGGGCATCTACGACCGAACACCTCTCTGGAGTGCGGCTTATCACGGGCACGAGAGAGTAATGAAAGTACTACTCAGGTGGAATGATGTTGACCCTGACGCACCAGATATCAACGGCCGAACACCTCTCTGGCAGGCTACTGCAGATGGGCGTGAGAGGGTGATGAAAATACTACTCGGGCGGAACGATGTTGACCCGGACAAACTAGATAAGTACGGCCGAACACCCCTCGCGGGTGCTGCTGAAGATGGGCGCGAGGGAGCAGTGAAAATGCTACTCGCCCGGGATGACCTAGACCCCAGCAAATTAAATATAGCACTCCATTGTGCTTTTAGGAATGGTCACAGCGGAGTGGTGGAAATGCTACGAGCGAGGGATATGGCACCCGCGTGCCTTATCTAGGCGGGCTGCAGCCGGAAGGTCTACCGATTTTTTCTTATCAGATCCACGTGACTGTGATACCCACAGCCGCGCTCGCGCTCAGATTAAGACAACTTTGGCAAACTACTCGCGGTGTCGAAGCGTTTTTAAAAAAGACTGCTATTGCATACGGCGGAGATCCTAGCAAAAAAGGCCAAATTTTGGTGGTATGCAATAGCAGTCTTTTTTAAAAACGCTTCGACACCGCGAGTAGATGATGGCAGCTAGGCACCACTCCGGCAGTGGATAGCGCCACTGCCGGCACACCTCCTACCGTAGTGCCTGGCATGCCCAACACGGCCTAAGGCCGGGAGACATCAGCTTTCTTACTATAGCGCTTTTGAGTACGGACTACCCATTCGACATTTCCGCAAGAACCACAACAGCTCCTTAAACATGCCTGCCCTAGCCACTTCGTTCATCCTCCTCTCTTTGTCCTTATCTCCTTCTTTAGTTCGCAACACCGCCTTGTTTAACTTGGCTGCGGGCTATTTCTGTTGTATGGATATTGATATGGGCTGGCGCCCCCCGGAATCTCACTCTTATTTACTTTTATTGTTTTAGCAGTCCATCTCGTACATTTATTGTTCATTTGTTTTTTCCCTAATTCCCTTGTGGAGACTGCTTAGATACAAATAGAGAATGATAATAAAAATCCGAAGTGCGAGTAGCTCCTAACACACGTGAAGAGGCACCAGAGAGCTAGCTGTTAGCTAACAAACATGGCGGTGATTGGTGCCAATCATGGGCATGGTTTAATGGGGGTTACAGTATGCTTTCAGACCACTTCCTCGTGGGGCCTAGGGTGGGATTGGGAGGTAGTCCACACTTTTTCAGTCCTGCTCATCAAGGATGGTTAGCAAAGTGTGGAGTCTTCGAGCGGCAGGTTAGCTTCCACTCCACGAGCATCGGTATCGTACCCCGACTTGTCATGGGTGATTGAACGGCCCACAACATTGCAATATCGGCGCACGGGCCAGTTTGGAAACATATTCCATTCTACTGTGATCTCCTCTTGCCCACCGGGATTTTCTTCCTTTTCTCCCTCCCCCGGGCACCGTGCACAATGTCCAGATCGGGCCCCACGAACCCACATAATCTCCACAACTAGGTAGGGAAAATCTCGTCATGTCCAGGACAAGAGTGCTCGAACAATAGGCTATGTTACAGTACCGTAATAGAGCTGTAAGGTATAATACTCAAAAGGATGTCTCGCAACTATGGTCTGATGCCGGGTAATAGTGTCTCTTCCGATAGTGATGGAATTATTTGATGCTCGGTATGCTCGGCATATCGCGTGGGGCATATTGTGTTCCACGAGCTTTCTTTTATCGATTGAACGAAGGCTTCGGATATGTGCTCTAGGTCGATACGTTCGCCGGGAGGAAGGAGGAAAGTAGAAGTCTTTGACACTGTTCCAGTATGCTCGGCATACGTGCAGCCTATTCCGTTAGCGTTCTGACAACGGATATGCGTTTGGGATCGGTGGGGTGCCAGAAGGAATGCGACCCTGAAAGAGTATGTTACGGGAGAGTGTAAGCCATGGAGCGCGAAGAAGTTTTGTTTGCGAGGTTTGTCTTTGCCATTGTTAGTATGATCATTTTCTCTTACCCGTGCCTCCCTTTCCCTCCCGCAAAACTGGCTTGTGTCGCGATCGATCGAAGGATGGAAGAATAGGAGGATGTCGTTGTTGTTTTATTTATTTATACTCCTATATTTACCGCTGGTTAGTTTATGATAGTTAGTAGAGTATCGAGAATTAAGGGTTGTGGGCATGGGCGAGCAGTTGAATAGAAGTGAAGCTCCCCTCGTTAGGTTGTGTGTTGGCGATCTGTCTTTAGTGTTGCTTTAATCTTGGCGTTTCGTTTCGCCCCCGTTCAAATCGCAGTTTAGTCGTCAGTCGTTTGCCGATCAGCGGTCGCTGCCAAAACATAAGTTGGAGGTTTATGGCATAGGAAGCACGGATAGGTTGTTTCCTGATAACGGGCGGATTTTCTATCGCCAACCTGCGGATAAAGGGACTCTTAGACGGGGGATGAAGGAGGCTTTGGTTAGCATACGAGGAGGGTTGTATGCAGAGGGGGCTACCGGGGTATGATATAAGGGTCAGGGGTAAAATAATGGTAGGCTGCATAACTAAATGCTAGTAGTAATGGTACACATAAGAAACACGACCCTGATGGGACCTCTACTTCCTCCTGCCTTGATCAGTTTTACCAAGATATAATTAATAGACAGGTACCTAGCCTCTTGTTGAATACCTCAATTAAAAAAACAATTCCCTCTAGGCTCATGTTAAGCAATGGAAGGTTTGCATTTCTGGACGAGCTGGTTGCTGTGCACCACTAATTTTGACCAAAATCAACATAGATACCCCTACTCCGTACCACTAGTTTATCCCTAACCCTTGTACTTGTATGTTGATTTAAGGTACTGTATGTCTCGCCAAGGTTCATACATTTATTCCTCTTTCTACTTGGCCATTCCAATCACCGCCATATGAAGAGCCAGTGTTCAGACTCAGAGAAGTGAACCTCAGTTTTCAGTGTTGAGACACCAATTTCCTTTTAAAATAGGGACTTCCCGTGCGCCCAAACCTTATGTCAACATACTAGCGCGGGGGCCAATTATTCCAGTTTTTACGGTAAAGTTACTTTTCAATTCGCATTAATACCTTCCTTCCTTCCTTCCTTCCTTCCTTCCTGCCCCGCAACGCAGGAATACTAGAGGGATTTCGCAGATTCCGGAAGGGCTATCATAACTGTGATGTTTGTTTTCGCAACACGAGTTAGGGTGGTGGGCTGTGATTTTTTACCTAAGAAAATTTGCCATCTACGGTATCATATTATCATAGATTAACTAGGGGGATTTCGCAATCCAGAATTCGGGTTCTCTATCTTTGGGACGGGCCCGTTTACTGCGACAATAGCCTGATTGGAAAAGGTGAGATTTCGCAAATGTATTACAAAAAGTCGGGATAAAAGAATGTTATCATAGCTAGCACAGTTTGTCAACGTTTTAGCACATGGTTGCCATTCCAGGTGCTTGTTTACCCCACCAAAAAAAGTCAGTATCCTTCTGCTTAGATAATATTATGATAACAGAATTTTTATCCCCAAAGCCATCGCTTAGATGGGACATGAGCTCTAACTTGTGACTTGTTGCTGTGGCGACAGCCTGGAAGATCCGGAATTCTTGATTGCGAAATCCCCTTATTAACCAACGTGCTGGCTGCGAAATCCCTCTAATCCTAAGCAAGGAGTATCCAGAAGCAGCGATTCGCAAAATATATAGTCCATGCTTACACCAAACTCACAGCTATATTTCTGGATACAAGGTATGATACAAGTACAGGGGAAAGTTTTCGTTAAAGCGGGGGATTATTTCAAGGATTAACCTAAATTAACTGTGCGAAATTATCCTCCCTAGCAGGTGTATAGTACAATGGACTCCCACTACCATATTTAGCATTAGCGTTGGATTTCATAGTGAGTTGTGTATTAAAAGAATTAATACCATACAGCGCTTTAAAGGTTTGAGGTATATAATACTCGAGTAACATTTGGCTTAAAGGGTGTGGCATTTCTTGCTACCTATGGAGTGAACTGCCAGAGTGTGGTTGACTAAACTTCGCAGGGATTAACAGGGTTGTCTGGTGGGCACCCATTACGGTAGGTTCTTATGAGACCCCTCTTTTCCTTAGCTGGCAGCGCTTCCAACCGGCCTACTCAATCACCTATCCTCTACTACTTTTCGAATAGCGAAGATGTATGAGTATCGCTTTCACGACAATATCAACTCCAATAATACTAGCCCCTTTAGCAGTATGTGGAGCCAGTATACTAGTACAGTTGCAGACGACCGACCACAAATCTTGGCCTGGCTATCGCCGCTGGAGCCTAGGCTACGGCACAAGGAAATTCAAGAGAGTACGGTAGGGTGGAAAATGTAGGGGGATGGGTCTTGGAGACCGCGGAGTTTAGAAACTGGTACGACGGTAGTGGGGGGGATGGATCTGATAACGCGGTTTTATTTTGCTACGGAGATCCCTGGGTTGGAAAGACTTTTATTAGGTAAAAAGGACGAATCTCGACGAATGGAACAAGGTCGAGCGCTAACAAGCTGTGATTCTAGCTCATTAGTGGTAGACAGCTTGGGGGATCAGACCAGAGGCCAGGGGACCGCGATTGCATGTTTTTATTTCGACTTTGCAGCCCGGGGAGAGCAGTCATCCGTGAGTGTGCTTGGTGCCCTGCTCAAACAGGTCGTGAGCGGACTAGAAGAGATAGCCGAAGCGATAGCCGAAGCATATGATGATCAGAGACTGGTAGTTGGTGGACGGGGACCACAGCTTGCCGCTATTGTAAAGATGCTCCAGAATGCCGCTGTCATGAGGCGCACATTCATATTTATCGATGCACTTGATGAATGTGTGGCGCGAGATCGAGTCAAGATTCTTGACTCACTCAACCAAATCGTACAAAGCTCTCCAGACACGCGGATATTCGTGACAGGGCGATCGCACATCGAGGCTGAGGTCGGGAGACGCCTTTCCGGGAGGGTAACGGCTATGCGCATCACTCCAAGGAGAGATGATGTGGTTAGTTATCTTCACAGAAGACTGGAAGAGGACACAACGCCAGACGCGATGGACAGTAGTATTAAGGGGGATATCCTGAAGAAAATTCCAAAGGATATTTCAGAAATGTGGGTAGAAGCAACAACACCGGAGCAGCCCCCTGAATTGATCGACTAACGGATTCATATATAGATTCCTGCTAGTCTCCCTGAGTATCGATGCGATCCTGCAGGAATCTACAATACTTCGCAGGCGGCAAAAGCTCAACGCGATGACGAACGGGTTGGGGTTGGGAGGTGCCTGTAGTGAGATGTTGGGCCGGGTAAAGGCACAGGAAGGGGAGAAATCGAGGCTCGGCATGGCCACATTGATGTGGATCTCTCACTCTGAGCGACCCTTGAAGATCGACGAATTGTGTCACGCTCTTGGAGTCGAAATCGGATCCACGGATATCGATGGTGACAATGTTCCCTCGATAGGGACATTGCTAACCTCTTGTCAAGGATTTGTTTCCGTAGACAAGGATACTTCCACGGTCCGGTTAATTCACCCCACCCTTCGGGAGCACCTCCGGGCTCATCCTGAGCTTTTCGATGGCCCTCACGCGACAATGGCAGAGACCTGCTTGAGTTATCTAAATTCCCATAGGGTCAAGACTCTTTCGGCCAGCCCCTCTGGTAACCTCCGTGGCAGACCCTCTCTCAGATATTCTTCTCTATATTCAGGCACACCTTTTCTGGAGTATTCATCTCTCTATTGGGGAACGCACGCAAAAAGAGATCTATCAGATTGTGCGAAACATCTAGCGCTGAAGCTGTTTGACGATTATGACGGCCACATATCCACGGAACTCCTCTTGGATGCGGGGAAATGGAGGCTCTACTTTCGTGGTATCGATAAATATTCCGGGTTTAGTGGCTTACACTGTGCATCCTTCTTCGGGATTGTTGAAATAGTAATTGGCCTGGTAGAAGCAGGAGGTTGTGATATCAACCAAACCGACTGTGCAGGCAATACACCTCTAGTGTGGGCTGCCTCGAATGGGCACGAGGAAGTGGTGAAAATACTACTCGGACGGGACGTCAACCCTGACAAACAGGGTAACCGCGAGCGAACGCCGCTCTGGAACGCAGCTTATTACGGACACGAGAGAGTGTTGAAAACCCTGCTCAGACGGAACGGTGTCAACCCCAACGCACCGGATGTCAACGGCCGAACACCGCTCTGGGCTGCTGCTGCGCATGGGCGCGAGAGAGAGGTGAAAATACTACTCGGGCGGGACGATGTTGACCCGGACAGACCAGATAAGTATGGCCGAACACCCCTCTCGGGTGCTGCTGTGAATGGATGTGAGGAAGTAGCGCAAATACTACTCGGGCGGGGCGGCGTCACTCCCGACAAAGCAGATAATGACGGCACAACACCAATCCATCATGCTGCTCAGAAGGGACATAAGGGGATAGTTGAAATACTACTTGGGCGGGACGACGTTGACCCCGAGAAACCAGCTATCGGCGGCTAAACGCCACTCTGGAGTGCGGCTTATTATGGGTACGAGGGGGTGATACAAGCACTGCTCAGGCGGAAAGATGTGAACCCCGACTCACCGGATATCAAGGGCCGAACACCGCTGTGGGCTGCTGCTGCCCATGGGCGCGAGAGAGTGGCGGAAATACTACTCGGGCGGGACGACGTTAACCCCGAAATACCAGATAAGTACGGCCGAACACCCCTCTCGGGTGCGGCTGAGAATGGACACGGGGGAGTAATACAAATGTTACTTGGGCGGGGCGACGTCAATCCCGACATACCAGATGAAGATGGCGCAACACCACTCCATTATGCTGTTCAGAAGGGACACGAGGGAGTTGTGGAAATACTACTCAGACGGGATGACGTCGACCCTGAGAAGCGGGGTATCTGTGACCGAACACCGCTCTGGAGCTCGGCTTATTATGGGTACGAGGGAGTGACACAAGCACTACTCAAACGAAACGATGTCAACCCCGACTCACCGGATATCAACGGCCGAACCCCGCTGTGGGCTGCTGCTGCGCAAGGTAACGAGAAAGTGGCGAAAATACTACTCGGGCGGGACGACGTTAACCCCCACATACCAGATAAGTGCGGCCGAACACCGCTCTCGTGTGCTGCTGAGAGTGGGTGTGAGGACGTAGCACAAATACTACTTGGGCGGGGCGACGTCACTCCCGATAAAGCAGACGACAGCGGCTTAACACCACTCCATCACGCTGCTTAGAAGGGACACGAGGGGGTAGTGGAAATGCTACTCAGACGGGACGACGTTGACCCCGAGAAACGGGGTATCTCGGACCGAACGCCGCTCTGGAGCGCAGCTTTTCAGGGGCACGAGGGAGTGGTGCAAGCACTTCTCAGACGGAACAATGTCAACCCCAACACACTAGATATCAACGGCCGAACACCTCTCTGGGGCGCTGCGGAGCGTGGGCACAAGGGAGTGGTGAAAGTACTACTCGGGCGAGACGGTGTTGACTCGGACAGACCAGATAGGCACGGCCGGGCACCACTCTCGGGTGCCGCTGAGAATGGGCGCGGGGAAATTGTGGAAATACTGCTCGGGCGAGGCGACGTCAACCCCAACAAACGAGATAACGACGGCGGAACACCGCTCCACCATGCTGCTCAGAAGGGACACGCAGGGGTAGTGGAAATGCTACTTGGGCGGGACGACATTGACCCTGAGAAACCGGGTATCCACGACCGAACACCTCTCTGGAGTGCGGCTCATTATGGGCACGAGGGAGTGTTGAAAACCCTACTCCGGCGGAGCGACGTCAGCCCCGACGCACCGGATATCAATGGCCGAACACTGCTCTGGCACGCTGCTGCAGATGGGCGGGAGGGGGTAGTCAAAATACTACTCGGGCGGACCGATGTCGACCCTAGCCGAGTAGATAACTACGGCCGAACACCTCTCTCGGGCGCTGCTGAGAATGGGCGCGAGGGAATAATACGAATACTACTTGGGCGGAGCGACATCACTCCCGACAAACCAGATGACAGTGGCGTGACACCACTCCATCATGCTGCTCAGAAAGGACACGAGGGGGTGGTGACAATACTACTCGGACGGGACGACGTTGACCCCGAGAAGCGGGGTATCTGCGACCGAACACCTCTCTGGAGTGCGGCTCATTATGGGCATGAGGGTGTGTTGAAAGCACTTCTCAGACGAAAAGACGTCAACCCCGACGCACCAGATATGAACGGCCGAACACCGCTCTGGCAGGCTGCTGCAGATGGGCGTGAGAGGGTAGTCAAAATACTACTCGGGCGGGCCGATGTCGACCCTAACCGATTAGACAAGTCCGGCCGAACACCTCTCTCGGGTGTTGCGGAGAATGGGCGCGAGGGAGTAACGCAAATACTACTTGGGCGGAGCGACGTCACTCCCAACAAACCAGATAACAACGGCGTAACACCGCTCCATCGTGCTGCTCAGAACGGACATGAGGGGGTAGTGGAAATCCTGCTCAGACGGGACGACGTTGACCCCGAGAAACCAAATAACGCTGGCCGAACACCTATCTGGGATGCTGCTTGGAATGGGCGAGAGGGAGTGCTGAAAATGCTACTTGCACGGGACGACGTCGACCCCAACAGACAGGACGCTTATGGCGAAACGCCGCTCTGGGTTGGTGCCCAGAACGGGCACGAGGGTGTTGTGAAAATACTGCTCAAGCGGGACGACGTCTGCCCCAATAAATATCGTATGGATGGCGAAACACCTCTCTGGATTAGTGCTCAGAATGGGCATGAAGGTGTGGTGAAAGCATTGCTCAAACGGGGCGACGTCTGCCCTAACAGGCAGCATAAGGATGGGCGAGCACCGCTCCTCTGTGCTGCTGCAAATGGGTATGAAGGGATAGTGAAGATGCTGCTCGCACGGGCCGATGTGGACCCCGAGAAACCGAATAACTGTGGCCGAACACCTATCTGGGATGCTGCTTGGAATGGGCGAGAGGGAGTGCTGAAGATGCTACTTGAACGGGACGACGTCGACCCCAACAGACAGGACTCTTATGGCGAAACGCCGCTCTGGGTTGGTGCCCAGAACGGGCACGAAGGTGTTGTGAAAATACTGCTCGAGCGGGACGACGTCTGCCCCAATAAACATCGTATGGATGGCGAAACACCTCTCTGGATTAGTGCTCAGAATGGGCATGAAGGTGTGGTGAAAGCATTGCTCAAACGGGGCGACGTCTGCCCCAACAGGCAGCATAAGAATGGGCGAGCACCGCTCCTCTGTGCTGCTGCAAATGGGTATGAAGGGATAGTGAAGATGCTGCTCGCACGGGCCGATGTGGACCCCGAGAAACCGAATAACTGTGGCCGAACACCTACCTGGGACGCTGCTTGGAACGGGCAAGAGGGAGTGCTGAAAATGCTACTTGAACGGGATGACGTCGACCCCAACAGACAGGATATTTACGGTGAAACCCCCCTCTGCGTTGCTTCTGCGAGGGGGCATGAGGGGGCGGTGAAAATACTTCTCGGACGCCTGTCATAGTAGCATCATTTCTACTCTCATATCACCTATTTTCTACTAATGCTTTCCACTTTTGTGTTTCTATTATCGCATCTTTCAGTCATCGCTATTCGCGTTTTCTGTGTACTTTATATAAACACCGCGACATCGCATCTAGTCAACAGGATGAGATAGAGAACTATCTTTCGCTTACTCTACTTTACCTAGCGGTAACCGTCTTAAAGTTATTCCCTCCACGAGTCTAACAACTCCTGCTGTACTTCCATATCGAACAACCTCAACATTAACAAACCAAATGGGGATGGCCAAACACCACTCCATTGTGCTGCTGCCCAGGGGCACAAGGGAGTTGTGAGGATACTACTAGGGCGGGACGGGGTGAACTCAATAGCCTAGGTGAAAACGGCCGAGTAGCGCTCTCCTGGGCTTCCAGCCCTGACCATAAGGGGGTGCTGGCCCCACTAGAGCCCCCAGCATCTACGGCTCCTGGCTTTGGATAAGGCTCTAAAGGAATTGCTCTCCTTACCGCTTTCGACCACGGTAACCTGCCGGTATCCGCTACTTCTTAAAGACTACAACAGCTTCATAAGCGTGTCCGTCCTGACCACTGCCTACTTCCTCCCATCCTATCTGTGTCCCCTCCTATAATCTCAGATACTATCTTGCTGTAGTTTCCGTCTTTCATTTCTTTCTGGAGTAAGCCCGCTTACTGATAATATTATGTTAAGATAGGCTGTCTGTTTTGGAATTTCCGTTACATTTACTTTCATCTTCCTTTCTGGTTATAGATCCTCTTTGCGGATTCATTTTCCACCTCTTATTTTCTTGGAGTCTCTCCCCCCCCCCCTCTAAAGCACGGCATGGAAGCTGTTTTGATAAGGGTATAGAAAAATAATGAGCGCAAGAATTTCTCACGACCTGAGAGCTAGCTGCCAACCATCGCAGGGTGGTGATTGGTGTTGAAACCTGTGACTGGAGCCGTTGATTCATCTATTGTTTCTCTACTGTCCTGCATTAGTTTTTGTTTCGTCTTGTTTCACTAAAAACGTCTGACAAACTCTTGTTACAGACTCAAGGAGCATGTATCGTGTGGAGGAAAAGTTTTCTACTCGTTTTCTTCTCGCATGGTTCGCATGGGATAAAAGCTGGATCTTTTTCCTATTCTCTTACTCGATCATCAGTCTTTTCGTCGTTTGAGTCTTTACGTTCTTTGTTTTTCTCTATAGCCAATATATCTACATTCGCTCCCTCATAACAAACCAATAATTGGTGCTCACTGTGGGCGTAGTTGAATGGGGAACATAGTTACAGTTAGCGGCCAACGCTTATCGTCATGGGCGTGGCAACGGAACTCGCCGGCTCCTATCCCCATTACAACAATCACTCCCCGACTCCTAATACACTTTCAATAAATCGGGGCAAACCCCCGGCGCGGCCGCCACAGTGGCATTTCTCGCCATCATAAAGAGGCAATAACCAAATGTTAAGTATTGCAGGGAGGGAGATTTTGGACACAGCGAATCCTTTAGGATGTGAGAACGGAGCCTGTTTCTCGATATCATCTGTAGGCTAAAGCAGGTGTTGTGTGGGGTGTTTAGACTTGCCTCAAAATCTCCACAAGCTTCAAACCAGCCCATTTTATCCCTAGGCCCTACAGTGCCCTCATAATGGCCATTCTTGCCAAGTCTTGTTTTGCTGTAGCAATGGCCCCTGGGGCTGGTAAGTGGAGGAGTTATGGTTTCGGTTGCCATTGTGGCGGGGCCTTCAGTTGCAAAAGTGATGGTGAATTTTAGCCAAGAGCTACACATACTACTTTTACTACTTTTGATTTGGTATGAGGATGCGAAGGTAATTCAATTGACTATTCAGACGAGACAAAAGAGAGTAAAGACGTGAGCAAGTGCTGAGAGATAATTTCACAAAACAATAGGAAACAATACTGCCTTTATCCAACAATAAGTGAGCAGGGAAACCGCTAGAAAAACCTTTTCCTCCACATGACAAAATGGCTGGTAGTCTGTGACATGGGTGCCTCAGATATTGTTAGTGAAACAATGCGAAACAGGAAAGTATGCAGGACAAAGTGAAAACGAAATATGAATCAACGGCTCAGGTTGCGGGTTTCAACAACTACTTCCTTCTCCGTGTGAGTTCAAAGATGTGGTTGTCGGGAGTCTGGATCGCATTGATAGGATATAGAAAACTACAGTATTATAATAGGGTATACTACTGAAAGGAGGTATGCTGCAGCCCAAAGGTTCAATGCCAGGTAATGATATATTTTGCCCGACGAGTCCATACCGCGGGAAGCGCTATTATAGTTAATTAATTAATTTTCCCTATAAAAAGCTCACTCTAGATCCCCAATCTAAAAATCGGAGTATTAGTCGAGGTATTGAACTTCATGCAAGGACTCGTACCCGTCGAAGTTGACGGAAGCGGATAGTTGTTAGAGATAAGGAGGGTCGGTGGATGGGGAACAAGGAGGGATAATAGCATTAGTGATTTCATTTGTTATGGAGATGGAAGGATTGACTGAAGTGTTTACTGTCATGTTTTTCCTTCACCATTATGACGGAGGCACGCAGGCAAATGGGTTCATTCATGGAGAGAGATCGACAGGTGTCGGAAGCGATAGAATGGGTGAGATTGTTTTACTATTATATTATGGACTTATGTTTGGTAGGTTAGTTTTATGATGATGACCAGCTAATAAAGTTTCTGATTGTGCTTACCTCACAGTTTAGCCCTAGTCTAGTTCGACCGCTCCACCGCCAGGCCACCTATATTCCGGTACTCCACCCACAATAGCAGCTAGAAAATCAACACTAGACGGCCGTTTCCAGATGGTGCTAGTCGCATGTTGGAAACGGCAGTTTAATGGCCGCACTCTGTGGCCGCTGAGGTATACACACGCACTAGTCAAAGGACGCGCAAGCTCTGAAAATGCTTTCACCCCCCTTGTTTTTCCTTCCTCCACACCTTTCCTCGCTTCACACCTACCTTCCTATACACAACTTTTTCCTTTCATCAAGTTATCATCAATCAATCATGATCTTCATCTCCACTTAAGCGGTTTCAGTCCACTGCGCCAAATCCTCACCGTAAATCATTACCTCCACAGCCCAGATTTTCAACACCGCCAGCTAGGTTTTGACGAGTGACGGTCGGTGATGTTGATTTAAAGGGGTAAACAGAGGGTGGCTGTACCTGGGCTACCTTCTCGTGAATAAGTATAGCAGTGTATGTGAACAGATTAAAGCGGAGTTGGATTTTGTGTCTCCCACGAGCTCTAATAATCGTATAGTACTAGTTCTGTTTATATCACTATTGGGATCGGAAGCGCTTTTCTGTGCCACTCGGGTTAATTGTATCTACGGTAGCGGGGTTATAGGAGGTCACACGGGTGTATTGGGTTGTGTTGCGTGTGGCATTCCCTGCAAACTTAGCGTTCAAACCGGATAAATTTAGACGAGTGACACCCTGTGATGTGATTCTAGAGAAGGCGGGGAAGGGGTAGTGACAATTGAGTCAATTTCCCGGAGGAAATAGTACTCAGGTGTGGGAGTGTGCGTGAACAAACCGAAACGGGGTGGACTTCTTGTTTTTTCACAAAGTCTACAAGTCATAATGTAGCTTTTTTTTGAAATCGTACTTGTACTCCGCTATCTTTCGTGGTGTTAGAAGTGATGCACCCCACCCAGGACCCATTACGCCGTGGATAGAACAGAGTATTTACAGAACCGCTAATTAGGTATGGGAGGTAATAGGAGTAGCTTATCTAAAGATGAGAAGCAGAGAGATGAGGAAAGCGAAATAAGAGTTGCTGTAAAACCTGATTGATTGATTTGGTTTACCGGAAGGGAGAGACTGTGTGTAAGAGAGAGAAGATTTGAAAAGAAACAAGAGCGAGCCGCTACCAATGGCAGCCAAGGCAGCTCCATGACTGAGCAGTCCCGCTTCAGTATACAATCTATGTTATCCAACAGGTATTATGCGAGTGACATCCTATGACCACTGTTCCTAACCGTCCTTCCAGCCCGCCTTGGAGTTAGGACCGGACAGACCGCTGGCGGTAGTCCGTCTTTTTCGAGTACATGGACGGGCTAGGGTAGATGGAGGTAGGGCCCTGTGCTGTTTTTCTGTTACAGCTCTTTGGCTGGTATGCACAGAAACTTCAAGCTCATGATTTGATCACGCTTATAGTTTATGATCAGGCAAATCATGTGCCATATGCGTAAACTAATAAGCGAGGAAGGATCCATCTGTGAGAAGTAAAAAGCCAAAAGTGTTTTCCAAATTAGAACTCAAAAAGTACGGGCATGAATCCGCAAGGCTGCAAGCATATACCTGCTGCAGACAACACTGGAGCTGTCGGAAAGCTCTGATATTGTTTGCGGGTGTCCAGATCCGGGAGGGTCAGTCGGGTTACCCGGTGACTCTTCTGGGGAATGCCGGGCATTGTGCTGCGAGTCAACTTCGGTTGCATCAGTTCTTTGGCTTTGTTGTGACATCACCACCCTGACCATACCGTAGTTAAAGCAAAAGGCTTATGGAGGTATTTAAAAGAGAAAATAAGGCTGGCTGCGGAATGATCGGTTCAGTCTTATCTTAATACTTGGAGCACTTGATCTATTTAGCCTTCTTCACTTTCTTGCAGGCAGGTCGTTTGCTCTGGCGGTTGCATTGCATCGCCGTGTATCGCTCATGCTTTGTCTTCAGCCCCCGGCGGTCCCCCTCATTTTTTTTCCACATGTGCCCGGCCGTAATTCCTAATCCCTGTAGTCTGTGGACCCCCCCGCAGTCTTTGCCTGCACCCTACAGTCCTTACTCGCACCCTATCATCTTCTGATACCTCCTGTGGTCCCCCGGGCAACCCCAGCAGTCCTTTTTGCACTTCGATGGCGAAACTGTTGGAAATGATCCGTGGTCGGCCGAGTACTTTAAGCGGTGGGCAGAATAAACTCTTTGCAGACCGCTTGGTGGGTAGGGATAGTGCGGACGGGGCTTTACTGAGGGTGAAAAACAAGAGAGAGATTCAAGGTCAAAATAAGAGTTACGTTAAGAGCAGTTTCATTGGTTTTAGTTTTACTGTGTGGAAAGAACTTGTTAAGTGGAGAGAAGTGAAACGAAACAGAGCGCAAAGAAGACAAGTGGGACACATAAACCGATGACAACCAAGTCAACCGTATGACTAAGCTTCGGCGAACAACCCCAGATATCCAACAGAAACGATTCACGACGAGTGACAAACGGCGAAACGAAACGAAAATGCCAAGGAACTCACACCTAAAACGATCGCACTCAGGAGCGGGGAAAAACTCTTCACTAATTTAACAACAGTCTCTCGCTCGACGACGCCTACCGATACTCGATGCTCTATTCTTTAACTAAGGTCGATGACAGGGGTATGCATCAATCACAAAGCCATTATATCATCCATGAGGCACCGCACTGCTCCATGTGAGTCTCTCCTTCCCTCGTGAGCACTCCCGGCTAACTAAAAGGAAAACAAAAACTTTCCCACCTCCGGGCTTCCAGCTCTCTCACGCTGGCCTTGCAGTGCTTCCGCTTTTCTCCCGTATCTTCTCCCGGCTTTCCCGAAAGCTGCACTATCCCAAAACTATCGCGCATTTCTGCATGTGAAATGCTTTCCACAAACACGCCCGAAGCCAAAACATATGTCCGAATCAGCGCATTTCCAAAGTCAAACAAGTGCGTCCCCGATGGCCATCTAAACAAAGGAAGTATCGTGAGAGTATGGCGAGCAGCACTATTTTCAACATCCACAACCCGGTAGGGAAAATCTCGTCATGTCCGGGACGTGTGTGTTCGGACGGTGGGCTATGTTACAGTACCATATTAGAGCTGTGGGGTATGATACTGAAAAAGGGGATCTCGCAACTATGGTCTGATGCCGGGTAATTGGGCTCTTTCCATGGTTGGAATTATTTGATGCTCGGTATGCTCGGCATATCGCGTACGGCATATCGTGTTCCGCGAGTTTTCTTTATTGATTAAACAAAGACTTCGGATATGTGCTCTAGATCGATACGCTCGCCGGGAGGAAAGTGGAAGTCTTTGACACTGTTCCAGCATGCTCGGCATACGTGCAGCCTATTCCGTTATCGTTCTGACAAACCCTTCGGATATGCGCTTAGGATCGGTGCAGCGCCGGAGGAATGCGAGGCTGAAAGAGTATGTTACGGGAGAGTGTCGGATGTGCGGAGGCTATGGAGCGCGAAGAAGGTTTGTTTCTGACGTTTGTCTTTTCCATTGTTAGTATGATCATTTTCTCTCACCCATATCCCCGTTTCCATTCCGCGGAGCTGACTTGTGTCGCGATCGATCGAAGGATGGAAGAATAGGAGGATGTTGTTGTTGTTTTATTTATACTTCTGTATTTACCGCTAGTTAGTTTAGTTAGTAGGGCATCGAGAATTAAGGGCTGTGAGCGTGAGCGAGCAGTTGAATAGAAGTGAAGTTCCCCGTTAGGTTGTGTGTTGGCGATCTGTCTTTAGTTGCTTTAATCTTGGCGTTTCGTTTCGTCGTGCAAATATCAGTTTAGCCGTCCGTCGTTTGCCGATCAAAAACATAAGTTAGAGGTTTATGGTGGGGACTGCTTGAATCGAACTACCCCAGACCCCAAGATTGCCCGACTTTGAATGATGAAGGCTCTAGAACAACAACACCTATCAAAGATATAAAGCTATTGAATGATAGATTAGAAGCTAGGAGAACAAGGTAATAGAAGCAGATTTAAAAAATAATATGATGTTTTGATTGAGTTCTGGGAAAGGCAGTTATTGAGGCAATGTCACCAGCCATTGTTTACTGTTAATATACAGGTTAACATGCCAAGACCATTGACAACCTCCTGTTAGGTCTACGATAACATAAAACTAAACTAAATTAACCTACACTTAGTAAGATAAACCAATGTCGCAGTGGTCCGGTTTGAGGAGTCCCCAACCATATGGCATAGGAAGCACGGATAGGTTTAGAGTTCGTTACGGGGCCTCGGGGGCCCCGAAAAACACGGCCCCCCGGCCCCATTCCCCGCCCCGTCCATGCCCCGGACAGGCCCCTGTCGAATTCGGGAGGCAAAAGACGAAGTCCTGTTCAGGGACTGAGCAGGGTCGGGCCCCGCATGGAGGCGAGGCGGGGCGGGGACCACCGGCAAAATATTCCCCCCGGGCCCGTGTAACGGCGGGGCCCTCGAGTGCAAAACCCGCCCCGCCCCGCCCCGTAACGAACACTAGATAGGTTAAGTTTCCTGATAACAAGCGGATTTTCTGTTGCCAACCTGAGGATAAAGAGACTCTTACTTGTAGATGGGGCATGAAATGAGGCTTTGGTTAGCATACGAGGATTGCATGCAGGGGCGCTACCAGGGGATGGGGAAGTCAGTGCACGGTATTTATCCGTGGTGCTGGGAGTGAGGTGTGTGCAGTATCAGGTGGGATTTCTTTTCCTCGACTCAATTTCTATTGTGTGGACAAAATTAACCGATCACCCGGGAGAGCATGGCAACGCATCGCTTCTGGGCTCTCACAAAAATCATTACTACTCAATAGGCACCTCGTAATACCTTCTCTTTTTTATTATTATTAAGGCTGATGGATGGTGTGCTAAGTACTGATTACTCCCATTTGTTTAAATTATTTTTACTCATTTTCTTTGGTTCAGTTGGGGTGGTTGTATGCGGAGATTGACAACATTAGAGCGAAAATTATGAGGCTCGGTTGATCGGTTAATTTTTTCCACTAACATACCGATTCAGTTAACACAGCTAGAGAGTATTTGACCAAACTTTGCAGGGATTAACCGGGCTGCTCAGAGGGCACCCATTAGGGAGATTTTGCACCCGATAAGATAGCGATAACAAGCAAGCCTTGGCGCCGAGGCTGGGGCTGGTAGTTCTCTAATTCCGAACGACGGAAGGAGGTTTTGCCAATCGAAGAAGATTGGGGAATAAAAAATAGATAGCTGCCTGAGAGGAGTGTGAGTAATTGAAATCTAGCCTTAGCCGCAGTGGTCATGGGAAAAATCTTTCTTAGGTACAACAATTACTTAAGCTGTGCTGAGATACACGCAGCAGTTGCTAGTATTATTTTTATTTTAGACCCACCATTATCTGGGATAAGTTAACTTGGGTACCAATCCCGGATAACAGAATTTTTGTTATCAACACATCAACATGTGGCGCGTTGTCACAGCGACAACAGAAAACGGGGGTCTTGGCACTCGAATCCTCTTTGCAAAACCTCCCTAATAATTAGGTTCCACAAAGACCCCACTTTTCCTCCCCTTAACGGCGCTTCCACCAACCGACCTACTCAATCACCAATCCTCTATTACTTTTCGAATAGCGAAGATGTCTGGGTATAGCTTTCACGACAATATCAACTCCAATAATACTAGCCCCTTTAGCAGTATGTGGAGCCAGTATACTAGTACAGTTGCAGACGACCGACCACAAATCTTGGCCTGGCTATCGCCGCTGGAGCCTAGGCTACGGCACAAGGAAATTCAAGAGAGTAGGGTGGAAAATGTAGGAGGATGGGTCTTGGAGACCGAGGAGTTTAGAAACTGGTACGCCGGTAGTGGGGGGGATGGATCTGATAACGCGGTTTTATTTTGCTACGGAGATCCCTGGGTTGGAAAGACTTTTATTAGGTAAGAAGGACGAATCTTGACGAATGGAACAAGGTCAAGCGCTAACAAGCTGTGATTCTAGCTCATTAGTGGTAGACAGCTTGGGGGATCAGACCAGAGGCCAGGGGGCCGCGATTGCATGTTTTTATTTCGACTTTGCAGCCCGGGGAGAGCAGTCATCCGTGAGTGTGCTGGGTGCCCTGCTCAAACAGGTTATGAGCGGACTAGAGGAGATAGCCGAAGAGATAGCCGAAGCGTATCATGATCAGAGACTGGTAGTTGGTGGACGGGGACCACAGCTTGCCTCTATTGTAAAGATGCTCCGGAGTGCCGCTTCCATCAGGCGCACATTCATATTTATCGATGCACTAGATGAATGTGTCGCGCGAGATCGAGTCAAGATTCTTGATTCGCTCAACCAAATCATACAAAGCTATCCAGCCACGCGGATATTCGTAACAGGACGACCGCAGATCAAGGCTGAGGTCGGGAGACGTCTTTCCGGGAGGGTAACGGCTATGCACATCACTCCACGGAGAGATGATGTGGTTAGTTATATTCACAGAAGACTAGACGAAGACACAATGCCAGACGCGATGGACAATAGTCTTAAGGCGGATATCCTGAAGAAAATTCCGGATGATATTTCAGAAATGTAGGTTGAAGCAACAACACCGGAGCAGCCCCCTCAAGTTATCAACTAACAGATTCATATATAGATTCCTACCAGTCTCCTTGAGTATCGATGCGATCATGCGGGAAACTACAATACTTCGCAGACGGCAAAAGCTCAACGCGATGACCAGCGGGTTGGGGTTGGGAGGCGCCTGTGGTGAGATGTTGGACCGGGTAAAGGCACAGGAAGAGGAGAAATCGAGGCTCGGCATGGCCACATTGATGTGGATCTCTCACTCTGAGCGGTCCTTAAAGGTCGACGAATTGTGTCACGCCCTCGGAGTCGAAATCGGATCGGCAGATATTGGTGGCGACAATGTTCCCTCGATAGGGACATTGCTGAGTTGTTGCCAAGGGTTTGTTTCCTTAGACGAGGATACTTCCACCCTCCGGTTAATTCACCCCACCCTTCGGGAGTACCTCCGGGCTCATCCTGAGCTTTTCGATAGACCTCACGCGACAATGGCAGAGACCTGCCTGAGTTATTTAAATTCCCACCAGGTCAGGGCTCTTTCGACCAGCCCCTCTGGTAATCTTCGTGGCAGACCCTTTCTCAGATATTCTTCTCTATATTCAGGCACACCTTTTCTGGAGTATTCATCTCTCTATTGGGGAACGCACGCAAAACGAGATCTGTCAAATTGTGCGAAGCAGCTTGCGCTGAAGCTGTTTGACGACTACAACGGCCACATATCCACGGAACTCCTCTTGAATGCGGGGAAATGGAGGTTGTACTTTCGTGGTATCGATGGGTGTTCTGGGTTCAGTGGTTTGCACTGTGCATCCTTCTTTGGGATTGTGGAGATGGTAGCTGGCTTGGTAGAAGCAGAAGGTTGTGATATCAACCAAACAAACTGCACAGGTAATACCCCTCTACTGTGGGCTGCTTTGAATGGACACGAGGAAGTGGTGAAAATACTACTCGGACGGGACGATGTTGGCCCTGACAAACGGGATACCCGCGGGCGAACGCCGCTCTGGAGCGCAGCTTATTACGGACACACGGGAGTGTTGAAAACCCTATTTGAACGGAACGATGTCAACCCCGACGCACCAGATATCAACGGCCGAACACCGCTCTGGCAAGCTGCTGCGCATGGGTGCGAGAGAGTGGCGAAAATGCTACTCGAGCAAGACGATGTTGACCCGAACAGACCGGATAAGTATGGCCGAACACCGCTCTCGGGTGCTGCTGAGAATGGGTGCGAGGAAATGGCACAAATACTACTTGGGCGGGGCGGCGTCACTCCCGACAAAGCAGATAACGACGGTGCAACGCCACTCCATCATGCTGCTCGGAAGGGACACGAAGGGGTAGTGGAAATACTACTCAGACGGAACGATGTGAATCCCAACTCACCGGACATCAACGGTCGAACGCCGCTCTGGGCTGCTGCTGCCCATGGGCGTGAGAGAGTGGCGAAAATACTACTCGAGCGGGACAACGTTAAACCCGACATACCAGATAAGTACGGTCGAACACCGCTATCGGGTGCTGCTGAGAATGGGCACGAGGGAGTAGCACATATGTTGCTTGGGCGGGGTGACGTCAATCCCGACATACCAGATGAAGATGGCGCAACACCACTCCATCATGCAGCTCAGAAGGGAAACGAGGTGGTTGTGGAAATACTACTCAGACGGGACGGCGTTGACCCCGAGAAGCGGGGTATCTGTGACCGAACGCCCCTCTGGAGCGCAGCTTATTATGGGTACGAGGGAGTGACACAAACACTACTCAGACGGAACGATGTCAACCCCGACTCACCGGATATCAACGGCCGAACACCGCTCTGGGCTGCTGCTGCGCGTGGGCGCGAGGGAGTGGCGAAGATACTACTCGGGCGGGTCGACGTCAACCCCGACTCACCTGATATCAACGGTCGAACGCCGCTCGGGGCTTCTGTTGCACATGGGTGCGAGGGAGTGGCGAAAATGCTACTCGGGCGAGACGATGTTGACCCGGACAGACAGGATAAGTATGGCCGAACACCGCTCTCGGGTGCTGCTGAGAATGGGTGCGAGGAAGTAGCACAAATACTACTTGAGCGGGGCGAGGTCAACCCCGACATACCCGATGAAGATGGCGTAACGCCACTCCATTATGCTGCTCAGAAGGGACACGAGAGGGTAGTGGAGATACTGCTCGGACGGGCCGACGTCGACCCCGAGAAACGCGGTGTCTGGGGCCGAACACCGCTTTGGAGCTCGGCTTATTATGGGCACGAGGGAGTGTTGAAAGCACTTCTCAGACGGAACGATGTCAACCCCAACACATTCGATATCAACGGCCGAACACCTCTCTGGGGCGCTGCAGAGCGTGGGTGCGGGGGGGTGGTCAAAATACTACTCGGACGGGACGATGTTGATCCCGAAATACCAGATAAATACGGCCGGACACCGCTCTCGGGTGCTGCTGAGAATGGGCGCGAGGGGGTGGTACAAATACTGCTTGGGCGGGACGACGTCAATCCCGACAAACCAGATGAGGACGGCACAACACCACTCCATCATGCTGCTGCGAAGGGACACGAGGGGGTAGTGGAAATACTGCTCAGACGGGATGACGTTGACCCCGAGAAACGGGGTATCTGGGACCGAACACCTCTCCGGAGTGCAGCTTATTATGGGCACGAAAGAGTGGTGCAAGCATTACTCAGACGGAGCGATGTTAACCCTGACGCGCCCGATATCAACGGCCGAACACCGCTCTCGGTTGCTGCTGAAAATGGGCGCGAGGGAGTAACACGAACACTACTTGGGCGGAGCGACGTCAATCCCAACAAACCAGATCAATACGGTGGAACACCACTCCATCACGCTGCTCACAATGGACGCGAGGGGATAGTGAAAATACTGCTAGAACGAGACGACGTTGACTCCGAGACGCGGGGTCTCTGCGACCGAACGCCACTCTGGAGTGCAGCTTATTGTGGGCACGAGGGAGTGGTGAAAGCACTACTCAGACGGAGTGATGGCAACGCTAACGCACTAGATATGGGCGGCCGAACACCGCTCTCGGTTGCTGCTGAAAATGGGCACGAGGGAGTAACACGAACACTACTTGGGCGGAGCGACGTCAATCCCGACAAGCCAAGCAACGATGGCCGAACGCCACTCGATTATGCTACTAAGAATGGTCACAAAGGAGTGGTGGAAATACTACGCGAACGGCTTCAATCCTAACAAACTAGATGGCGGCAACTGAGCACAGCTCCGGCGCATCCAGCAAATGACAGCGCTACTACGCCTCCCAGTATCTAGCATACCCGGCACGGCCTAAGGCCGGGAGGCATCATCCTCTTTACAGCTTTCGACTACGGATTACCCATTTGCCACTTCCTCAAAGACCACCATAGCCCCTTCAACATGCCTACCCCCCCCTTCCCTCCCTGTTCCCCTCTCTAGTTCGCAACACCGCCTTGTTTACTTGCCGCCTTTGCCCTTTTTCGCCTAGGGAGTAGGCATGTCACAACACTTAGATTAGATATTTCTCTTTTAGCCCCAGGAAATTACTTCCGATGGAGATGCATAGGTCCGCCGCTTCCCCGTTCGAAGATCTACGTGCCCTCCCTTTTCTCGTCGAATCCAGATTTCCCGATTTCTCCTCATGATCCAGACTTTGGGGTGTGCTACGTGCTATTTCTCTTATATTGAGATGGGCTGGTGTGCCCAGGAATTTCACTCTTATCTACTTCTATTGTTTTCTTAGTCTATCTCCCACAATTATTCTTCTTTTATTTTTTCTCCTTATCCCTCTAAAATGTGGACATGCGGACCGCTTAGATACCAATCGTGAATAGAGAATATGAAGTGCAAGTAACTTCTAACATACATGAAACAGGACCCGAGAGCTAGTAGTAAACTAAAGTATGGCGATGATTGGTGCCAATCATGGAGGTTATGCTTGCAGCCCAGGTCCTCCCGGGGTGGACTCCGGGATCGGAGGTGAGATTGGTTGGTTGCCCTCACTTTTTAGTCCTGCTCATCAAGGAGCAAAGTGTGGTGTCTCTTGAGCATCAGGTTAACTTCCGCTCTACGAGTACTAGCATCGTACCTATAATTGTGTTGGGGCGATTGAACGGCCCACCGCACTGTGCGATATCAGTGTACGAGCGAATTTAGAAGCATATCCTATTCTACCGTGATCTCCTCTTGCCCGCCACGATTTTCTTCCATTTCTCCCTCCGGGTCGGGCCCCACGAACCCGCATGATCTCTCCGGCCCGGTAGGGGAAATCTGGTCATGCTCGACTGATGCTCTATGTTAGGGCACCTTGTAGGATTTATCAATACTTTAGATTATGGCTGTGAGATATAACGAAAAAAAGTATCTCGCAACTACAATATCTGATGCCGGGTGATTGTGTTTCTATGCTATATAAGCCTATGACATAGAGAGCACTGGTAAGTTAGGTTTCTGATAACGAGCGGATTTCTGCTCCCAACCTGCGGAATGGGTGATTTTTAGATAAGACTTGGAGATTAGCCTTTGGTTAGAATACGGGGAGGGCTGCATGCAGAGGGCGCTACCGGAGGCTGCGGGGTTCGGTGCATAGTATTTACCCATGGCTCTGGGAGTGGGGTATGTATTGAAAGGGAAATTTTGGATTTTTTTTCCTCGTCTTTATGTTTTGTAAACACTACCCCACCCCCCGGCATCCATCTGCTTAGCGAATTAGGGTGCTTTTTTTCCCCGAGCCCGTCTGGCTGATGGTAGCTGATGGGGTTAAGGAATGCTATAGTACTGTATGTGATTGCGTTGTATCTATTCAACACTATAAGTTTATGCGCAGCGAATATAGATTCCAGTGATCTGGCAATGCCGAACTGTTATTGGTACGAACAATTTGGATAGAGAAAAGTTATCAAAGAAACAAGAAGAGATAATGGAATCGTGTACGGTAATGAATGACTTCGACAAAAGAGTAGAAAAGACCAAGTGAATAAATAATGAAATGCGATGACTGACAGAAAACAAACGAACAAAGGGAAGAACAGGCTTTCTTATATCCTCCATGAGATGAGACCTTTTCTCCACAGCACGCTTCCTGCGCGTGCCATATCTTTGATCGGTTTCTTCTGCATAGTGGCTCTTTCCTACTTCTCAGCCGAATCCCATCCGAGGTGAAAACCCAAGCACCGAGGTTGTGGTTAACCGGTTTGGTGAATACTGTGTGCATAACCGCGGATGCAATGTTTGTTCGGCTATTGATGACAGTTCGTGTTTCATTGTTGATGAATGGAGGTTTCGATGCTGTCGCACTAGATACGCAGGGTTGATGTCGGACATCGGTATGAAGCTAATAGTCGTGAGATGCCTTTCGAAGATTTAGTGTGTAGTATGTCCGAGCGATAAGGTTCCTAATATCGAGATTTTGCACGGCCGAACGCACTCCAGTTGCCACAGTAACAACGTGGGTAAGGGTTACTGGAGTGCAGACAGGAAGTGCGGGGGCTCGCACGCACTCCTGGAGTGCAGCCTTCTGCACGCACTTCGCCTTGAATTTGGAGGGTAAACAAATGATATGATTGGAGGATTTCAATGTTGTAACCAAAACCCTACTCAAACACACCGAAGAATGTAGTACTTGTACCGTACCCTAGATAGTCAAAATCCCGAAATGGAAAAAGTGTTTAAAATAAATATAAAATAAATAAATAAGAATACACCAAACAATCTCTCACTATGATCGAGAGTAATCATGCTTGCTAAGGGATCAAGAATAATCATACTTGCTAAGGGATTGAAGTGCGAGAGGCAACAGCTGCAAAACCTCGCTCTTTTTCCATCTTGCACTTGGTTTACAATTCACTCCCGCGGAGTGCGTGCAGCCAGTGCAAAATCTCGATAATCCGACGCGCATGGGAATATATGAAAATTGTGAGCAGTCCAGAACGATCCACGTTCAACAGTATCATAGCTTATTATAATATCCCAACTCAGAGATCACTCTCATTCTAGAGCAGACGAGTGACAGCCTGTGACTGTATAATAAAAAACACGAAGAGTCGTGATAATTGTTCCCTGTCGGGAGATGACAGTGCTCAAGTGTGGCAATGTATATAAGCGGTTTTTTTTTTGCAAGTACAGCGCTAATTCTAGGACCGGGGGAGAATACAAAGTTAATAGGCATTCTGTTAGTGTCCGGAATGAGTAATCCGGTTACGAGTTCCAATGCCCCCGTGTGCACCGAATTTTGTGGAAATAGCAATGACTCACTCCTGTGGTGAGGTAACTTATGTTTCGGCCACTTTCATAATCGCTGGATATAGTACAGTACACAAAAAGTGTTATCTAGGCAGAACTCCTGGACGATATTAGCCCCGTGTTCCCAACCGTCCAGTCCGTCCGTCTTCGGGGGAGGACGGGACGGACTACGGCTCATAGTCGGTCTTTTTGGGGGTGCTAGGACAGACTGCGCCCGGGAAGGTGAGGACCGGAAGGACTATAGGGGACAGGGCACTATAGGGCACTATACCGAGGTACAGGGCATAAGTTTTGTAGGTTCCACAAGCGAGGTTTGCTGCCCTCACCCCCTGCGTAACCTACAGAACTTATGCCCTGTACTTGTACCTCCGTAGTCCCAGCGCTTGGACCTCCTGTGCTAGCCAAGCTGAAATCATACACCTGCAAACGAATTCTTTTCACATCATGAGACATCACTCGTGCCCTCCCCCGAGGTCCCCTGTAGTCCCCCACCATCCCGGGATGTCCTCACGCGTCCCCGGCCGTCCCCCACCGTCTCCAGCCATCCCCAGCCATCCCCTACCCTTTTTAGACTTCGACGGCGAAACGATCCACGGGGACGATCCACCGCGAAACGAGATACAGCGAGTGACGAGTGGTGAAACGAAATGCCAAGCAACTCACAACTTAAACGATCGCACTCCAGGGGCGGGGAAAATCTTTTCACAACAACCTCAGGCTCACGCTCAACGACGACTCTCGATACTCGATGCTCTACTCTCTAACTAACTAACCAACTAAGGGCGATCACAGGAGTATATATCAATCACAAAGACATCATATCCATCCATGAGGCACCACACTACTCCATGTGAGTCTCTCTTTTCCCCGTGAGCACTCCTGGCCAACTAAAAGGAAAACAAACACCTTCCCACCTCCGGACTTCCAGCTCTTTCACGCTGGCCTTACAGTGCTTCCGCTTTTCTCCCGGCTTTTCTCCCGGCTTTCCCGAAAGTTGCACTATCCTAAAGCTATCTCGCATTCCTGCATTCGCAATGCTTTCCCGAACGCACAAACCAAACGCCCAAAGCCGAACCGTATACCCGAAGCCAAAGCGAGTCTCCAAAGACAAACCCATACCTAAATCCTCAGCACATCTCCGAACACAAACCTATGCCCGATGCCGGAGCCATATGCCTGGATCCTCAGCGCATACCCAAAACCACAAACGAGCGCGCTCCTGGAAGCTATCAGAACATAGGAAGTATCGGGAGAGTATGGCGAGCAGCACAATTTTCAACAACCCTGAACTAAAATGTACACACTGCAGGGCCCGCCGTCCTGCCCTTAGACTGCCCCGGACGGACTATAATAGCCGTCTCGTCCCGCCCGGGGTTCTTGGCGGCCCCCCCGCTGGCCCCACCGGCCCCCCGAATGGTTGAGAACACTGTATTAGCCTGTAGATTCGGTTAATTAGTTTCGTGGTGGGTCTTGGATTCTGAATTACTTTATGTTGTGAATCACCGGCGCTTTGTGATGTGATTGATAGCATGACCTTGGAACATCAGAAACAATGGCAACATATCTGGAATTCACCACCTCTCGCATAAAGGGCAAATAAGAATAATCTGGAAATCGGAGAACGAAGTAGGAGCTGGGTGCGAAGTGAAGGAGCTAGAGCGAGGAGAAGAGAGGAGAAGGAGAAGCATTAGGAATGGGAGAGGGGCGAAGCGGGGCAATTGAAAGGAATGCAAGCGAAGAGACCAGGGGATGTTAGCTGGAGAGAGAAGGGGCCCGGCGAATGTTATCGTAGGGGAAGAGAGGCTGGGAAAGGGAGATGTTAGAATGGAAAAGTTTTTTGAGTTATGTAAATTTAAGGATCCTTGTTTCCCTCCTAGGTACGACGGTAGAATCAAGATCAAGGTATCCTCCTCCGATATCAAGCCTCCAACTGCGCAGAAAGTTCCTCGATTTATTTTACCTTAGGCTTTTTGGTAGAAGGTCATTCATTGTGTTCGGGGACCCTTGGGGTTACTGCTTAGGTTACCCACCTGGAGGCATTTTGCTTTGGCGAACCTATGTCTTGGTCTGGGAAATAAGCTTATGGGGTATCTCATGATAGAGGTATCGTGTTCGCAGCAAGAACGGCGGCACTGCGATTACACTGGGATAGGCGAAGAATTGAGGGGTAATTCCAGGAGCGGGAGTAACGGGAGTCTGAGAAGTTCACGGGGGAGCGGAACACAATTTTGTTCCTGCGAATATTGGTAGTAGTTTCTTGGCTGACACGATTTCCCTGCCCCCCCGCAAACGCCAAGCTTGATGGTGCTGGAGAAGCTCGCTCCCGGGCCCCACACATACATGCAAAAGCGAGGTTGTTGGCAACAAAAGCTAGTTTCGAGGGCGTGAGGTTTCTTCCGAGTACCCCATTAGCAGGCCGCTGCTACTGGAAGTGGGAGTGGGAATTGGGGGAGTACTAGTAGTAGTTGTGCCAGTGCCGTTGGCTCCCCAATTGGAGATTGTGACGTTGTGGACGCCGGATATGAGGATGAGAGTTTTCTGCTGTTGTTGTTTCTTATTCTCCTCCTTCTAGGTACGTATATTACTGTTCGTTTAATTCTCATACTCCGGTGTGTAGGTTACCTGTGGCAGTGTTATGGCTGGTGAAAATGTACCATCCCTAGCCATCTTCGGTTGCATGGCACATTTTAACCAGCAGCAACATTGCCACTGATACCTGTCGGGGTATAGTACAGCATGAGAGTCAAGTGAACAGTTGTGTACTTGTACAAGTAATAGAACAGGTTACTTATGGGGTTTTATATAAATACCCTTACACTTGAGCACAGCAGAATTCCCGCCCCTACACCTTTCGCACCAATAGCGAAGCCATCTAGCTAGGCTCCATGATGCGGAGCGCGGGTAAATCAAGGAGGCAGGTGCATCCAAAGAAACTACAGTGCGGGCACAGAGGGAGTTACTTTTTGAGAGAACATACCCCCATTTTTTCCCTTCAGAATTCCTAGGTTTCCATGCTAAAGAGATCTAGGGTGCTCTTGAGCACTACTAGGAATTACTATTTTGACAATCTCTCAAGCAGTAGGGGATGAGGGCTACCGTTGAAGCTCAAGGGTGGTATGCAGTATTTTGAATGTATATCCCCCCCGCTTCTACTCTTGAGGTCACCGGAATTACCGGTACGAGTAGAGCAGTTGGGGTGTAAGCTAGGTCTGTCCGTCTCTGTTAAACCACAGTTACGCCCAAGCAGGGCAACTCACTGGGGGTTTCCCGTTCCCATTACTTGAGCGGACTGGGGGCTCTCGTTATTTGCCATCTCCGTAGATTCCTGTAAAATGTGGGCTCGACCCACGGTAGGTTTGGTTTAGCAAGTTAACAGAATTGCGAGAGCGAGTTAATGAGAGCCGGCGCAGTCGAAGGATTCATACCGCCGGTATACTATCCCGTGAGGGCACTAGTCTTTCTGAAGCTAGGATATATAAAATGCATTGAACTTGAGAACTTCTGTCTCCGAGTCACGAGATTAGTGGGCTAAAGGAGATTGTGAATTGCAGGAGTTTTTACGGTACTTCGATAGAGTCTACGTATCGTTGGGATTCTACAACGTTTAGGATTCCTTAATAGCGGCATTCAGTCTCGGGGCTGAAAAAGTGTTTTCAAGTGCCAAGTTTCTAGTTGATCTGATTGTTTATATGCAAAAAAGGGTCACACAAAGTTTTTCTCCTCGAAAAACCCTGATAACAGTGTTTCACCCCTAGGCTGAATGCCTCAGTTGCCAATCGCCATTGTGAGCAGGCACGCTAAGAGCTCGCTTATCCTTTGGACATGGTTTTTTCACGTCGTAGAATACCGGCACCGGTATTTGATTGGACCCTTGGTGACCCACCCCCGGGATTGTGGGTTTCAAGAGATTTTACAGTCCCTCAGGAACTGAGAATGATCTAGGGACGCCCGGAACTTGATCAAAGGAAGAAGACAGTGAAAATATTTTCCTACAGCCCCCAGTTGGGAAAAATCGAAATAATAAGCCAACCAGACTTACTAGTAGAGGCCCTACAATGTCCTCGAGAGACTCTCAATCGCCGTATTACACTGCCAGACCCGAGAGCACTGTACTCTTGATTTATTTTTCACAGGCTATGAATATATAGGTTCGGGGGTTATGTCGGGAGCGCAGATACGCAGGGGAAGTATGCTTTGGTACAGACCCGAAGACTTAAACTGGTGTCAAATATTAATTCTAGATCCTACCCACTCTCTGAATGACTCTTCCCGACATAACGCCAGAACCGACATAGCCCCCGAGCGAGTTTGACAGTTGCCGGGTTAGCCTCTATCCGAGTCTGCCTTCCAGCAATCATGCCGGTCCTCGCTGTCAGACTACCGTACGTGGCCTTAGCGCTTGCATGTTGTGGTGTGGTAGTCCGCTGCCCCTTGCAATAGCGTTTTTCTTTTTCTTTTCACCTACAAGTATCGTAAATTTTACCAGCCATGAGTAGCCAGCACCCGACATCATCCATCATCCCAAAAATTCCAAACGAGCAAAAAACAGAAAATGTCACAATCATTCAATAACAATATCAACTCTTTGAACACGATTCTTAACTTCACCGTTGTCGATGACCGATCTCATATCCTAGCCTGGTTATCCCCACTCAATCCAAAAGTGCGGCATCAGCATATTCGGGACAGCCGAGTTGGAAATGTGGGGGAATGGCTCTTACGAGCCGAGGAATTTCGAAGCTGGCATGCTGGTAGTGGGGGAGGCGGGTCCGACAAGGCAGTCTTGTTTTGCTATGGGGATCCGGGGGTTGGGAAGACATGTATTAGGTAAGAAGGAGGAACCTCGGGGGGCGGGAGAGGAAATGTGGGTGCTGACGAGCTGTGATGTAAGCTCATTGGTGATAGACTGGTTGTGCGATCAGGCTGGAAGATGGAATGCCATGCTTGCATGTTTTTACTTTGATTTTGCAGCCCAAAAGGAGCAGTCCCTCACGAGTATGCTGGGCGCCCTGCTGAAACAGCTGGTTAGCGGGCTAGACAAGGTCCCGGCTGAGATATTTCTAGCATATCACGACCAGATGATTGCCATTGGTGGGCGGGAACCACAGCTAGCGGATATTATGAGGATGTTGCGGATTGTCACTTCCAGAAGGCCCACATTCATATGTATTGATGCGATAGATGAATGTGTTGCAGGATATCGAGTGAAGCTTCTCAATTCACTAGATCAAATTCTACAATGGTCTCCCAGCACTCGAATTTTCGTGACCGGAAGACCCCATATCGAGGATGAGGTCACGAAGAGCCTTTCTGGAAGAGTAACATCTATACGCGTTACTCCTAGGAGGCATGATATAATAAGTTTTATTAATAGCAGACTGGATGAAGACACGATACCAGATGCGATGGACAGTACCCTTAAAGCAGATATCCTGAAGAAAGTTCCCGAAGATTTTTCGGCAATGTAGGTAAAAGTAACAATACCAGAGAAGCTACCTCAGGTTATCAGCTAACATGGGCATATCTAGATTCCTGCTGGTCTCGTTGAATATCGATGCGATCCTGCGGGAACCAACAATCAGTGGTAGGCGACGAAAGCTCAACGCAATCACTGATGGCTTAGGACTTAGGGACGCTTATAGTGGGACGCTGACTCGGATAAGGGCACAAGGTGGAGAGAGATCAAGGCTCGGCATGGCCGCTTTGATGTGGATATCTCAGGCGGAGCGGCCCCTAAAGGTCGATGAATTGTGTCATGCTCTGGGGGTAGAAATAGGATCACTAGATCTTGATGCCGGTAATGTCCCTTCAATAGGGACATTGCTAGCCTGTTGTCAGGGACTGGTTTCCGTAGACAAGGAGGCTTCTACGATCCGGTTAATTCATTTTAGTCTTCAGGAGCACCTGCGTGCTCGTCCCGAGCTTTTCGGCACACCTCACTCAACAATGGCAGAGACCTGTTTAAGTTATCTGAACTCCCATCAAATCAACTCTCTTCCCTTTGGTCGCTATCCTGGTGCCGGGGGCATAGTCCCTCTGAGATATTCTTCTCTAGGCTCGAGCGCACACTTTTTAGGATATTCTTCTCTATATTCAGGCTCATCCTCCTTGGGACATTCTTCTCTAGCTCTAGACTCGGGCGCACCCCTTCTAGAGCACTCTTCACTACATTCTAGCACACCCCCCCTAGAATGTTCTTCTGAATATTCGGGTTCATCCTCTCTAGAATGTTCCGCTCGATATTCTCGCAAGCCCCTTCTGGGATATCCTTCCCCATCCCATCGCACACCTTCTCTGCGATATTTTCCCCCATATCCGAGCACGCCTTTTCTGGAATATGCCTCTATGTATTGGGGAGTGCACGCAAGAAGGGATCTTTCAGATGGCGCAAAACAGCTTGCGCTGAAGCTATTCGACGATTACAGTAGCCACATATCCGCGAAAATCCTCTTGCGTGCGGAGAAATGGCGCTTCATCCACAGTGATTACGATAATACTTCCCTGTTTAGTGGTCTACACTGTGCATCATTCTTCGGGATTGTCGAGATTGTCGCTTTGTTGGTAGATGTGGAAGGTTACGATATCAACCAAGCAGACTCCACCGGTAGTACACCTCTTGTGTGGGCTGCTTTGAATGGGCACGAGGGAGTGGTAAAGATACTACTCGGGCGGGACGACATCGGTCCAGACCAGGCAGGTGGGACTGGTGAAACTCCGCTCTGGTGTGCTGCCAAGAATGGACACGAGGGAGTGATGAAATTACTACTCGGGCGGGAGGACGTTAACCCCGACAACGCGGGTCGGTCTGGGGAAACACCGCTCTGGTGTGCTGCTAAGAACGGGCATGAGGGAGTGGTGAAAATGTTACTCAGGCGGGAAATCAACCCCGACAAACCAAACGAGTACGACGAAACACCACTCTGGTGGGCTTCCCTGAATGGGCATGAGGGAGTCGTGAAAATGCTACTCGGACGGAGCGACGTAAACCCCGACAGACAAGGTAGTGGCGGCCGAACACCGCTCTGGTGTGCTGCCGAGAATGGGCATCAGGGAGTGGTGGAAATGCTGCTCGGAAAGAGCGAGGTCAATATTGGAAATGCTGCTCGCCAGACTTTCCCGGTACCTCCTTTGTTCTTTAGCTAGCTTCCGGGGAAGTGCTGTGGCTTTGGACATGCGCTGTGGAGTCAGGCATATGGGATATGGCTTCCGGGCGTGTTTGTGGAAAGCATTTCTTATGTAGGAATGCAGCGATCGGAACGGAGGCGGAAAGGCTGTAAGGAAAACCGGAAGGAAAGCGAAAAGGTTGTCGGAGGGTTTTACACCCGGAGAGATAGTGATGATTGTTTCTGCATTTTGTTAGCATGAGTTTTCGGGAAAAAGGGGGAAAGGTGGGACAAGGAGCAAACTGTTTGAAGGTATGGTTCCGGAAGACTAGAGGTAGACCGAGTTTTCACATAAAATCCGTGACAATTTTGGGGGTAACGGCAACCGTAATGCTTGTAATTTGTCTTGGCACTATAGGTTACCAATGCCAAATCATTATTCTAGCATGTTAAATATAGAGTTTTTGAAACAGGAATTAAGATCAATAAAGAGGAATTAAAATAAAGCTTGTATACAGTTTCACTTACAAGAGGGTCCACTGAGAGGGAGATAACAATAACATAGACTATAGAAGCAAAGGAAGCATTTAAGAAACATAATGTTAAGGCTCAAGAATGTGCTTGTGGGAAGAGTAAGCAGTAAAAACATGTTATGCCAAGACAAATTACAAGCATTACGGTTGCCGTTACCTCCAAAATTGTGACGGATTTTATGTGAAAACTCGGTCTACCTCTAGTCTTTTGGAACTATACCTCCTGATGAGGATAGGAGGAGTTTGTGATGATATATACTTCTGTCTTTGCCCTAGTTAGTTGAGTTAGTTGACAGGTGTCATTGTGCGAGAGACTGTTGTTGTTGAGAAGAGAAGAGATTTTCCCCCGCTTCTGTGTGCGATCGTATTAGGTGTGATTCCTTGGCGCCGTTTCGTTTCGTTTCGCTGTATATCGTTTCGAGCCCAAGTCTAAAAGTCAATCCCGACATGCCAGATGAAGACGGCCAAACACCACTCTTGTCGGCTGCTTTGAATGGGTATGAGGGGGTGGTGGAAGCGCTGCTCGGAAGGAGCGAAGTCAATCCCGATACACCAGATAAACACGGCCGAACACCATTTTTCTGGGCTGTTTCGAGGGGGCAGGAGGGAGTGGTGAAAATACTCCTCGGCCATGAAGGGGTCAACCCCCACAAACCGGACATCTACGGTCATGCACCGTTCTCATTTGGCGCTAGCAGTGGCCATGCGGGACTGGCCGCGCTACTACCGTACAGCCCAGCGTCCGCTGCTCGCAGCATGGCTAAGGCCGTGGAGGCACCGCTCCCCTCATCGCTTTCAATTTTGAGTAGCCCTTGTAGCATTTCCCCAAGGACCGCAGAAGCTTTATCGGCCTGCCTGCCCCCATCACTACTCTTCACCTCACCCTCACACTCCCTTTCTCCCGCAGTTTGAAACACAGGCTTGGCAATCGCTGTCCTTCACCTCCACTGTAAGCCCACATTAGAAACTCCGATTAAATATTTTCCCTTTCGTATGAGGAACTTTTTGCAATGGGATGCACAGATCTTTTTTAGGCTTGGATCAACGGCTACAACCAAACGAAATGGCGACGGCAAAACGAAACGCCAAGAGTTCTCACAATTAAAACATGATCGCAACTCAGGAGGGGATATTCTCCTCTTCTTCAACAACCTTTATCACTCAAAACTAACTAACGGTAAAGACAGGAGTAGGTATAACCACAGCAACCAAGCCCTCCTACCGTTCCATGGACTACCGCACACATCCATGCTGCCGTATCTCTCTCCTTCTCCTTGGTCACTCTCCTGCTAACAAAGGAAAGACAAACTCCAGCCTCCGGGCATCCAACTCCCTCAAGTTCCCTTCCGGCTCTTCCGATTTCTTACAACTTTCCCGGCGGATGCGTCGATTCGTAACACGCGCGTTACTGCATCCTAAACGCTTTCCCGAAAGCTGAAATGCATGCCCGAAGCCAAAGCGCGTTCCTGGAAGCTATGCGAGGGGGGAAACAATAGCACGATATGCCGAACATACCGCCCTGTATCTCACGATTTCCAACACATCCATCATACCCCGATCTGAACCTCTGCGGGACGTTCCTTATGTGGTCGGGTCGAGATTCGTCGATTTCTGTTTATAATTTACACTTTGGTGTTCGCGTCGGCTGCTCCGATTGTATCGCGATAGGACGTAATAGTTGGGTTTCCGTTCTGTTGTTGTTTTCTTGCTCTACCGGCAGATCTAATTGACACATTGGTTGTGAATTTACATTTTCTTTATATCCTCTTTTCTTCTTCCTTCCCTCTTTTCTGCTTCCTCCCTTCTTAATTGTTGTGAACAGGGTTGCTTATGTACAGACAAGTATAAAATACAAAGAAACATGAAGTGCAAGTAATTTCTAACACGCAAGAGCGATCCGAAAGCCAGCCATTCAAAAAGTACGGCGGTGGCTGGTGCCAATTCTGGATACGGTTTAATGAAGATCATCCTTACATATTGCTTTCCTCCATAGTCAGTCTTTTGGCCGCCCCGCTAACTTCCACTCTACGGGTACCTGTATCCTACCCGAACTCTCAAGAGTAATTAGGCCCCCAACACTGTGCACTACCGAGTCAGGGCAAGTTTGGAATGCTGCCCTGATCTCCCACAATCCTTTATCACATTCTTTCCTCGGGGAATTTCGTACGATGCTAAGGTCAAGCATCACGAGCCCATACAATCTCCCCACCAGGGACTGAAATTTTTTGCCATGCCTAGAGCATTAGTGATCGGATAATTGGGTATATTCTTGTGTAGTATAGTATTCTTGCCGTCGGTAAATCACCGCTAGGTGCTACACCGGAAAACGATGTCTCGCAACTACAAAATTCAACACCGGGCAGCAGTGCCCCTTGTCGCAGGAGCCCATGCCAGCGAAAGTCTTTACCGATCAGTTTCCTTTATAATGAGCGGATCTTGTATTGACAACCCCCCGATTATCTGGCTTTGAGACAAGACTTGGAGATTAGGTTTTGGTTAGCATATGGGGTGGGTTTCCTGCCCAGGGCGCTAAGCAAATGGAAAGCTGATGCACAATATTTATCAGGGATACGAGGGCTTGGTATGCCGTTAGGAAGGGAAATTTGTATTTCGTTTCACCGGCCGTGCATCCTGGGGAAACTCTCCCCCGCTCCTTCCTTTTACCTTAATTGGTGTTCAAACTGGCTTTCTTTCAGCTTGTCTGGCTAACAGTGCCTTGTGAAGTTACGCAAAACTACTGTATTGTATTGGATCGTGTTGTAACGTCTGCCGGGTGAGCTCAGAGTTCAACCATAGCAGTTTGATGGCCGCACTAGGTGTGGAAGATGTTCGTACTATATGGCCGCAGAGGTACTGAACGGACAAAAAGTTTCCCAAGAAAAGGTCTCAGGCGAAGGGAGAAAATAGTCTACTGAGGGCAGGGACCGGGTCTGGGGACAAGCGAAAGAGAAAGGAAGGAAATAGGATAACCGGTACGGGCAAACACCGCTGACGATACCAGGGTCTTATTTCTCCAAATAGAATTGATAGAAGTCACCGTAGAAGAAAAGAAAACAAAAGGTTCACAATACCAGAAAAAATCCCCACCCGCGGAGGTGGTTGTCGAAGTCGTCGTCGTGTCACCAGCAAACTATATACAGGTTTATATACCTGTCTCCAACCGGTAGCGCTCTCATGACACCCACCACAATTCCATCTAGCTACGCCCATGTTCCCATATCCACCTCTCCGGGCCCAACAAAACCTATATAAAATAATAAAAACAATGAACTAGCTAGTAAACCATGCTCGTGCCCCACAGTACACGTACGAATTAGCGAAATGACACGCAAGCTATGGAAATGTTTTCACCGCCTCTGTTTCCTTTTCTTTCGTGTCTTCTTTCACTTCGCATCTTTCTTGTACAGTACACAATTTTTCTTAAGTCTTTCTTTTCCATCAATACATCACAACCAATCATGATCTTCATCTCCGCTTAACTCAAACCTTGTCTCCACTTAAGCTTATCCACTCCACTGAGTAAAACCCTTACCGCCGATCATTACCCTCGCAGCAATTAATTTCAACAGCCATGTATCGGGCCAGGACGAGTGACGGGCTATGACGGCTTAATGAAACAGACAAAGAGTGGCTATGATTGTCACATGTTTTGAGATGACAGTGTTCAAGCGCGGTAGTGTGTAGGGATAGAATAAAGCAGAATCAAGTCCTCTCTTTTTGGGCTGCCCTGCACTAACCATAGTGGTTTCATTCGCATTTTGGGGAGGAGTACCTGCAGTAAGTTAATAGTGAATCCTTTTAGTTCCCTCGGATATTTACCCTGTAGTTTCGATTAGTTTCCTCAGTGCTAGATTCTAGTTCGCGAGTTGGAAGCCAAAGCCTTGGTAGGTGATTACTCATGATATTCAAAGACTCTTAGGGCCTGTTTGGCATGCCAGGATTTGGACTTTCACCTAAAGTTACCGCATAAAATAGTGGGTCTCGATTTTGGCGCTGAGGTGTTAAAAGAAGGTGTTGTGAGATATGCGAGCTTATTGGGGCACAGTATCCGTATTGAGAGTATCCTTTGGGGATAGGAGTTTCACAAATGGTTACCGCACGACGTCGTCTCTATTGTAGGACTACTCTTGTGGTTTATTTAAAAGGAAACAACTAGCCGAGAAGGGGTTGTCACCGCTCACACAATCGGAACCGTTAAACTTTCGTTGAGGATGATCAAGAGAAAAAAAAAACAAAATGAGCGCAAACTGTAACTTGTATACCTAAAGAACGGCGGTGGAATAGATACAAAAGTCAAGTTTCTCGCATATGTTTCCCTGGCCAAGCCCACCGCTTAAAAACCCACGATCCATGCAAGTCCTTACAAATCATTCTCTGCCTGGGAGTTCCACCCCCTACCTACCCCGTTAGCTAACTAAGTCTCCCGTGCCCATGGGTGTAACGAAACGAAATATCTAACAAAACCCCCAATAGAACAATTTGTGACCCCACAGTTCCCAGCTTAATACGAGCAGTGATAATTTGGGCAACCTCAGCAACAAAAATACAATAAACTTAGCCTTGCTCCCGGAGAGAAAGGATGCTGCCGTGGGGGTGGGAAATTGACCGTATAATTCGGGTCTGGAGAGTATCGAAGGAAATACTCTAACCGGTTTCGAGCTGTGGCACAGTACCTGGTTGCGAGGTACAAGGGCTGGCGTTAATTTGACACTCAGCGGTACCTCCGTAAGCCATATAACGCTAGGTAGTCCCCGCTCAGTTTACCTCTAAGAGGAGGAAGCAAACCCGACAAATAGAAAAAAACTCTCTCAACATTTTCCTCGCCCCACAATACCTGAATGATGTATATATGCCAAGCGAGGAGATCCCGCTAACATAGGCCCTCAAGAGTCTTTCTTTTATTGTACTCGGGGGGTATATTAAAAATCGGAAACTACCCGTGGTGAAGCAGGGGTGATGGCAATCGGGCGATCACAATGTCTGGAAAGAGTGGCGGCGTTCTGGACATCTTAAAACACCAGATACATTGAGAAAGAAACGTCATTGAGGTTCTTGCCACATGCAAGCCTCTTACTCTACTAAGGCGGCCGGATTGAAGTGAGAAGGCTCTTTTTGTATTAGTGCATGTCAAGTGAGAACTAACCACCTATGGTATAGATTTGCCAAACTGGCTATGCAGCCAAGGCCTCTATGCCAGAAGTGATGGAATTTTTCCCCGAGTTCGACGAGTTTACACCGTATGTAGTTAGTTGTCACTTGGCATAAGCTAGTCTAAAATAGAGCCTTCTCATTTCAATTCGGCCGCTTCAGTACAGTACACACCATCATAGGTTTCATTTCTCCTTTTTTATCCCACGGGTTTATGAAAGCAATACTCTACGGGTTTATGAAAGCCGTTCCCTGTTCCTACTTTCCAAGTTTTCTCGAGTTCTGGTTGCCAAGCTACTCGAACAGGGATACCCCCCTTTCCAGTTTTTAATGAACCCCCCGAGTACTATTCACGCGGCTAGATTGAAATCAGAAGGCCTAGTTTTGGACTAGTGCTCGTCAGGTGACTGCTAACCACATAAAGTTATGGTATAAGTTTTCCAAACTCGCTATGCAGCCAAGGCTGCCATGAGTGCAGTGCCACAAGTACTGTATGGTGGGATTTTCCACCGAGTTTGGCGAGTTTATACCGTATATGGTTAGCTATCACTAAACATGCACTGGTCCAAAATAGGCCCTTCTGGTTTCAATCCGGTAGTGTTCGAAAAATACGGTACGTTACCGTACCTTACACGGTTGATACCATACGGTAAATTACGTAAATTACACTAGGCAGATAAAATACCGGAAAACGGCCTCTCCCACCTTAGATTCTGATGTTAGGTAATCCTGTCTTCTGCCCTCTGTGTTTATCAAGCTGAAGCAACCCAACCCACAAAATATCAGCTACCGCTAGGCATTCTTGGCTATGACATGAGTATCGCACTAAGATCCAAGATCATGATATGGAACTTTATGACGGTCGGCAAACGGCGCATGGTAAGTTTACCGTACGTTACCGTATATTACCGTATTGTATCGTATGGTAACTTACCGTACCTTACCATTCGAACCCTACAATCCGGCCGCGTGAGTAGTGAAGGGCTTGTGCTGCGCCTTAGCATATCGTTTGCGGCTGTGTGTCGCTTCTTGCTCCTGATGCGGCAAACATATCCAGAGCGTTGTTGACCGTTTTGGGAGAGATTGGCTAGGCGCACATGAGACCTCCATGAGGTTCTACAAGAGACCCCGCATTTCCTGAGCTTCCGGCGATTCAATCAACCAGCCGGTTCATTCACCAATCCCAATCCTCTTCCAGTTTCCGAACAGCCAAAATGTCTGAGTATCACTTTCATGACAACATCAACTCCAATAATACCGACTCCTTCAATGTGTCGAATCACTATACCGTTGCCGATGACAAGTCTCAAATCTTGACCTGGTTATCGCCACTAGAGCCTAGGTTACGGCACAAGGACATTCAAGAGAGCCGGGTCAAGGGTGTAGGGAGATGGGTGTTGCAAACTGAGGAATTTAAAAGTTGGCGAGCAGGCAGTGGGAGAGACGAATCCGATAAGGCAGTCTTGTTTTGCTACGGGGATCCGGGGGTAGGAAAGACCTTTATTAGGTGAGGAAGGCGAACCTCGATGAATGGAAGAAAAGGGGCAAGTACTGACAAATTGCGATGTTAGTTCATTGGTGGTAGACGAGTTGTGTGATCGGGCTGGAGGACAAAATGCCACGGTTGCATGTTTTTATTTTGACTTCGCAACCCGAAAGGAGCAATCTCCCACGGAAGTATTAGGCGCCCTGCTGAAACAGCTCGTTTGGGGACTAGAGGCTATCCCCAAGGAGATATCATTAGCGCACGAAGGCCAAAAAAATGCCATCGGTGGGCGGGGGCTGCAGTTGGCGGATATTGTGAAGATGCTATATACTACAGCTTCAGAAAAGCCTACATTCATATGCATCGACGCCCTCGATGAATGTCAGGCAGGATATCGAGCCAAGATTCTCGATTCGCTTAATCAAATCCTACAAAGGTCTCCCGGCACACGGGTGTTCGCGACCGGAAGACCGCACATCGAGGCTGAGGTGGGGAGACGTCTTTCTAGAAAAGAAACTGCCATACGCATCGCTCCGCGGAGGGATGATATCATCAGTTATCTTCATAGCAGGCTGAACGAAGATGCTACGCCAGACGCGATGGATAGTAGTCTGAGGGCTGACATCCTGAGGAAAATTCCAGAAGATATTTCTGAAATGTATGTAGAACCCACGACATGGGCAAACCTACCTCAAGTTTATCCTCTGACAAATACATATCTAGATTCCTGCTAGTGTCGTTGAACATCGAAGCAATCCTGCAGGAACCCACGATTAGTCGCAGGCGACAAAAACTCAACACAATGACCGACGGCTTGGGGTTGGGGGGTGCTTATGGCGGGACGTTGAGCCGGATAAAAGGGCAGGGTGGGGAGAAAGCAAGGCTTGGCATGGCCGCTTTGATGTGGATCTCTCACGCGCAGCGGTCCTTGAAAGTCGACGAGTTGTGTCACGCTCTGGGAGTCGAAATAGGATCGGCGGATCTCGACGGTGACAATGTTCCTTCGATAGGGACATTGCTAACCTGTTGTCAAGGACTTGTCTCCATAGATAAAGAGGCTTCCACGGTTAGGTTGATCCACTTTACGCTTCATGAGTACCTCAGGGTTCATCCCGAACTGTTCGGTACGGCTCACACGACTATGGCAGAGACCTGCTTAAGTTATCTGAACTCCCATCAAGTCAAGGCTCTTTCGGCTGGTCCCTCTCCGGATATCCGAGGCACACCCTTTCTGGAATATTCTTCTCTATACTGGGGAATGCACGCGAAAAGAGATCTTTCAGCCAATGCGAAACAGCTCGCACTGAAGCTATTTGAGGACTGCAGTAACCATATTTCAATTAAACTCCTCTTAGATGCAGATAAATTGTGTCTCTTTTTTAGTCGCGATAAATATCCCGACTTCAGTAGTTTACATTGTGCATCCTTCTTCGGGATTGTTGAGATGGTAGCTGATTTGGTAGAGATGGAAGGTTGTGATATCAATCAAACAGACTGCCTAGGTGCTACACCTCTAGTGTGGGCTGCCTGGAATGGGCACGAGGGGGTTGTGGAGCTACTACTCGGAAAGGATGACGCCGACCCCAACAAACGGTGCATCGGCGACCGAACACCACTCTTGTGTGCTGCTTGGAGGGGGCACGAGGGGGTGGTGAAGATGCTACTCGGACGGGACGACACCTACCCGGACGAACCGGAATTCCTTGGCCGAACACCACTCTGGTGTGCTGCTGAGTATGGGCGCGAGGAAATTGTGAAAATACTACTCGGACGGGACGATGTGAACCCTGATAGACCAGATAACGATGGCCGAACACCGCTTTCGGTTACTGCTCAGCATGGACACGAAGGAATCGTGAAAATGCTGCTCGGGCGGGACGACGTCAACCCCGATAAGCCAGATAAGTGCGGCCGAACCCCGCTCTGGGGTGCCATCGAGACTGGGCAGAGGGAGATAGTAAAAATACTGCTTGGACGAGGAGATGTTAGACCCGAAAAACCGGATATCTCCGGCCAAACACCACTCTGGTGTGCTACTTTTCATAGGCACGAGGAAGTTGTGAAATTGCTGCTGGGACGGGATGACATCAACCCAAACGAACCAGATATCCATTACCGAACACCACTCTTGCTTGCTGCCATGAGTGGGCAGGAGGGAGTGGTAAAACTACTGCTTAGAAGGGGCGACATCAAACCTGATCAGCCAGATAAATCCGACCGAACACCACTCTGGTTTGCTGCTTTGAGTGGGTACGAGGGAGTTGCGAAAACTCTACTCGGACGAGATGATATCAACCCCGACAATCCAGATAGCCAAGGCCAAACACCGCTCTGGGGCGCTGCTCTCAATGGGCACGAGGGAGTGGTGAAAATACTGCTTGAACGGGACAAGGTGAACCCCAACAAACCGGATATCAAGGGCCGAACACCACTCTGGTGTGCTGCTTTCAATGGGCATGAGGGAGTAGCGAAAATGCTACTTGGGCGACACAGCGTCAACCCCGACAAACAAAATGAGTCCGACTAAACACGGGTCTCGCGTACGGCCAGCCGTGGGTGTGGTGGAGGGTAGCGCTGCTACAACCCCCAACATGTACGACTCCCGATGCTATATAATAAGCTGCAGGTGCCATTCCCCTTACCTGGGGGAAACCAATGTGCTATTTCCCCTGCGAACTGCCACGGCTCTATCCCCATCACTATCTACCTACTCCTTAGGAATGGCAAATAGATAGCATAGCGCTAGGCAGTAAGTTGAAAAGGTTCGCTTGAAACTTGGGCACTCTGTATTATAGGGAGGTAGGATATGTAGCTCTCACAGCTTCTTTCGCACTTATCGAAAGCCAAACTAACAGTAAAGAGGGGTGTATATATGAAACACAAGTGACACATCCAGATCCTCCTCCGATCACCGCACCTACCTTGGTACCTCTCCGCGTGTCCAATTCCTCCACACATCCCCGCCGTAACATAGGCAACACATGTCGGCATAATCTTCTTCGTAAACCACTAAAGCACTTGGACAGTAAATTTTGCTCCCGAATAATCCGGAGCAAAAACCTCCGCAACCTCCATACTCAGCTACATCCTTCCAACACCCCTACTCCCTCTCTTCTCCTCCCGCATTTTGAGCCAGCATCCTGTAGTAATTGCCGTCATTCGTTTCCTTCCGGAGTAATCCTGCTACAGAAACTTCCATTGAATAACTTTCTTTTGGCCTTTGCAAATAATTTGGGATGGGGATGCACAAACCTATCACATACCCGTCCAAACATGTGGGGGCACTTTCTTAGGTGGTCGGGTTAGGAATTGGTAATTTCTGTTTATAATTTAGACTTTGGCGTTGGTTATTGGTTATTTCTATTGTATTAAGAGAGGCTATAATGTCTTGGAATTTCGGTAGTGTTTGCCTTTCTTGTTTTCTAGTTCTGGATCCCCTTTATCGCTCTCATTTCTCGCCTATTCCTTCTCCAATACTTTCTTCATCCCTCCTCTCCAGTGTTCTCAGTCGTCCAGTCCGTCCGTCTTCGGAGTAGGACGGGACGGACTACGGCTGATAGTCCGTCTTTTTTGGGGTGCTAGGACGGACTACGCCCGGGAAGGTTAGGACCGAACGGACTATAGGGGACTGTAGTCCAGCACTTGGACCTCCGGTACTAGCCGAAGTTGAAATAATGCACCTCCGAACCAATCATATAGAATCATGAGACATCATTCGTGCCGTCCCCCGCCGTCCTCACCCATCCCCGGCCGTCCTCACCCATCTCCGGCCGTCCTCACCTGTCCCCGGCCGTCCCCTGCCATCCATTCCCCTGCCCTGCACTAACATGTCTCACCCTGTAGGGCCCGCCGTCCTGCCTGAAGACGGCGGTCCTGCCCGTAAAGCGCCCCGGACGGACTACAGCTAGCCGTCCCGTCCCGTCTGGGGCTCTTGGCAGTCCCCCCGCGGGGCCCCGCCGGGCCCCCGGACGGCTGCGAACACTGCTCCTCTCCGAGGTGGAGGTGTGTGGATTGTTTGATACAAATAGAGAGCAAAAAATCTGAAGTACAAGTTTACACCTCGTGAAAAGCAACCCAAGATCTGCCAGTTGACTAAATTATTGCAGCGATGTGTTTCCATTATAGTCACTGTTTTATGGAGGCCATGCTTACAAATGATTTCCCTCCGGACCTGGGCTCGGAGGTGAAGTTTGGAGCTGTCCATACTAGATTGACTTGACCATTAAGGAAAATTAGAGTACTTTAACGGTATGGTTAGCTCTCTCTACGAGAATCTATGCGATGTCCTGCCCCAATTACTGGGAGTGACGGAGCGGCGCGCGCCACGGTGCAGCATCTGCTGAAGAGCTGGTTGGGAGGATATTCCGCCCAGCACCAATATTCCTTTGTCTACAATAACTTCTTTTCCTCTCCGCTCTCGGGGCCTTCTGTACAATGCTCAGGTCGGGAGCCCTAAGCCCATACGATCTCCCTGGAAAGGTACGAAAATGTCATGTTTGGGACATTGGTATGGAGTAGTTCTCTAAATCTGCGTGCCCTGGGGTCAGTGTTCCCGGCCGTCCAGTGCGTCAGTGTTCGGGGTAGGACGGGACTGACTACGGCTCACAGCCCGTCTTTTTTGGGGGCGCTAGAACGTATTATGCTCGGAAAGGTGAGGGCCGAAAGGACTATACTCCTGGTTGGACCTCCGGGGCTAGCCAAGTTGAAATCATACACCTCCAAAAGAATCATTATTACATCATGATACATCACTCGTGAAGTTACAAGCTGTCCCTGAAGAAAATAAACAACAAACATAGTACTATAATCGTGAGAACGTATATTCAGCATTTTCACCTTATCACCTCAAGATCGCGGACTAACAACTAATCTATATACACAACATTCCCAGCCTTCCGTACTCGCTCCATCATTCCATTCCTTACCATTCCACTCATTACATTTCTCAACTCCATTCCACCCGCCACATTCCAATTCCTGGCAGTGAGGAAGTTCATCCCATTCCAATCTGAGGTTAACAGGAAGTATGACAGCCACTTCTCACAACAGTCCCTGTTGGTATATGGTTTTTTTCTCCTCTCAAATGTTTCTTTCAGCTCTCTGTTTTTCATGCACAATACTGGCTGAAGGTTAATGTGCGTTCTTTCATTGTTCCTTCTGTTCTTTTCAGGTAGCTTCTTTGAAAGTCTTTGTTTCCTACTTTCCTTGTGGAGGAATCCCGGTGGTAACAGCTGGGCTGAACCACTGTACTATATAGCTGCGCTATGTCTTTCTTATTATTCGACGAATGAGAGTTATTGCAATAAGAGATCCAAGTACCGATCATATATTGTAATAGTCCTCCACGGTCCATGGCCGTCCTCCCGCCTGCCCCCCGGGTGGTCGGGGACACTGCTCATGGTATCTATACTATAGGTGAATCACGGCCGAATGGTGCAATATAGAAAAATAGTATCTTGAAAAACTATGAAAAATAATGCCGACTAATGACGCCTTTTGCCACCAATCATTCTGGGTTGGAGTGACCTACTCATAGCGATACGGTCTACTATAGTGGTAAATGTTTATTCTATGGAGAGAGAAAAGGGAAAGAGGGCTGAAATGAAGACTAAAAGTGAAACTTTAGATGAACTACTCCTGGATAGATATCATTTATAATAGATTGCATTTAAAATCCCCACGTATGATCTGTTACCTTTATTACCAATTCATCATTCCCCGAATATGCCTCCGACAGGAACGTGCGTTTAAGGCAACACTAAACCTACAATTATCACACATCCCCGTTACTCTGTAAGCAAACATTCATGATTTACCCTTAACATTGGGAAAGTCGGTCGAGACTTTAAAAGGTGTATGGACAAGGGCTTGCGATCTCGGATGCTACGAAAATAACCAAAAACCTATTGGGCCCCACTGGGAGCCTGGGTGGATTAAGTTTCATCCAGATAATCGATGTAGAGGGCATTTAGATTGCCAAGCTGCAGAGGTTGGCTTGATTGAACAAGGGCTTTATATTCACTTCTGTACAGGAGCAACCGGGCGGGCGAAACAGAATATATCTGTATCTAACATGTAAGAGGAAAGCAGATAATATGAATGAGAGTAATCATGAAAGGAAACATGAGCTATAGGGTCTCTTATAGAGAGAGTAGGCGAAAATCAGAGATGCAGGAAGGAAAGGATGCAAAAGAAATGTAGGAAGTTCACCACTATCTCGCCTCTCAAAACATACAGATACTAATTGAGTGTCATAGTTGATAGGTAGTGCCAGTCCGCCCAATCTCCAACATTCCATTTTTCCACCTCACAAGTTAAAGACGCAAAAAAGTTTTCCAAACAGGAGATGGTTCCAGTGAAGACGTGAAACACTAGGGGCAGCAGCAGTAGGTTTCAACAATTATGGCTGTGGTTGTAATAGTAGCCACTACCTGTCTTGTGGTTATCATGATGGCTGAATTTCGTAGGGGATCTTGCTTGCCCCGGTTTTCTCAGGACTTATTCTCACTTCGAGAAAAATCTAGAGACTTCCAAAAATTGTGTTCGAAGGTTGAATTTGTGTCCCTTACCGTGTACACCTCGTCAATGGGCTCTAATAGATACAGTGTGTTGGGACCTCAGGGGGTTTACTCCTTTTTATTCTATACCCCCAGTAACTGTGTCTAGTAGGCTTATCTTATATCGGACTGTGTCTATAATATTATGATATCTAAAAACGAAAATTTGGGTCTGTCTTACTTGCCCGAATGCTGGGGAAGCCCTCCACCCTCCCTTTCTAGCGCTTGAGCCTCCATTGGGACACAAAGTATTTCTTATATTGGTCTCATTTGTTGAAAATTCACGAAGGTTTCATACCTGGGAGATGGTCGGAACACTGATAGGACATAGCTGAGAGGGATTCGGTTTGAAGACTGTTGCACGATTGAGAAGTATGGTATCAGAAGAGCTACGGTATGTTTGGTTTAGGAGTTAGATGAAGTAGAAATGTTTGGGATGTTTTAGGAATTAACACTAGGGGCGACCGGAGGTTAGAGATTAAGGTTTACTAAGAGTTAGAACGCGACGGTGCCACACCATGATAGCTAAGAAACAGAAGACGGTGTCAGAGGTGTAACGGATCATGGAAGATGGGGGAAACTGCGTAAGAGGATGAAAACATGAGAGGGGAATCGGGAAATATGAGTTTCGGGAAAGTTCGAAGGAGTTTGTGTATATATAGGACACCTCCGGCGACATAGAAACAATAAGGACCCCAATAGACTTACCGAACACATCCTGATGTCATGATAATTAAGGGTGTCTGGAAGGGCTACTGGAAGTCGTAGTACCCTATATTCTCATGAGAGTCGGAAGGGTGCTACGGAGAACTAAGGTGAAACTAAGGCAGCCGAACCAGCCTAGAGGGACAAAGAACGGCAAGTCGCAGTTTAAACTGTATTAGTATAGCCGGAATACACATACAAATAATCCCCATTCCTTAAGATCTCTATCGGGTCTCAGGCCACCGTGCACTCGCTTGGCAATGAGCTATTGTGAGGACCTCAAGGTATCGTTCACGTCTCTCAACTACGGATAGCCGACATGCCACTCCCTCTGCCGACTGCAACGGCTTTGTAAGCATGCCTATCCTCATCACGACCTACCTCCTTCCACATTTCGAAACACCGTCCTGCAGCAGTAACCTTCTCTTAGTGTATATCACGAGCCGACTCGAGTCAAGCCGGACCATGGGCTCGATCCGGCTCGGCTGATGAGCAACGAGACTCGAGCCGCTCGATCTTTACCACAGGGCTCGAGCCAGAATTTGTTGATCGATACAAGATATCGCCTGCTCAAAGGCAGAACAGCTGGAAGTCGGAAGAATTCTCATGGATCGAGATTCCATTGGTTTTGAAATTCATGATCTCAAGAGGTCCGAAGCTTGGTTGGGGTTAATCTGACTCGGGTCGGCACAATTCATTCCTTGGAAATACCTGTCTTTTGAATCAACAATCGTGCAAGCCATAGAGTTAGAGAAAACATTTGCTTGGCACCTTACAATACTAAACTACACGCTGACATTTAGGCCTTCAATGATGTGTGGAAATGGATTCCCATAAGGAAACCCCTTCAAATATTAAGTTCATACCGTTTCTTCTTCCCGGGCCTCAACTAGGATTCATATTGCAATACCTGCCCACTCCCGCTTTCACCAGCCCCTCTCTTCACCTGTCCCCTTTCAGTCCCGTTCCCTCCCGCCCTACCCGTTGCCAGATTTGAGATAAAACTTTTCAGAGGATCAAATATCACAAAAGCTCGAGCCTGGCGAGAGTCTGGCGAGAGTCCAAGTTTATGCTGGCTCGAGCCGGCTCGGCTCGCGGACTTAGTGGGCTCTTGAGGCTCGAGCCAAAATCTCGAGCCGAGCCCTCGAGCTTCACCGCTCGTGGCAAACACTACCTTCTCTCATTTCCTTCCGTAATAATCCCGCCACGGAAACCTGGCTTAAATATCCTTCCTTTGGTCGCTGGAAATCATCTGAGATGGGGATCCACAGATCTATCATGCTATTTCCAAACCTCACACCTTTCCCTAGGTAGTTGAGCCAGGACTTGGCAATTTCTGTTCATAATGTAGACTTTGTCGTTGGTTTGTGGCTGTTTCTGTTGTATTGAGATGGGCTGGTATGGCTGGGAATTTCAGTCGTGTTCCCTTTTATAGTTATTTTTTTGATTCTGGATCTTCGCAAATTTGTTGTCCATCTATTTTTCTCAAAATACCCCTTTTGCCCCCTACTGAAGTGTAGGCATGGGGATTTTCCTGATACAAGTACAGGGATCAAAAAACTTCCAGTGCAATTAATCTCTAACATGAAAATTGGCTCAATACCCAGCTACTAACTCAGGTACGTTGGCGACCTGTAGCCATTAAAGACAGGGCTCAGTGAGGTCAAGCTTGCGTAACTTAAAGCACTTTCCTCGGGGCGAGCTGCGGGGTCGGAAGTGAGGTTGGGAGGCTGTCCACACTTTTTCGTCCTAATAATCCAGAAGGTTTAGCGCGGAGAATACTTTAGCCGGGCGGTTGGCTTCCCCTCTGCAAGCACCTGTACCCTAGCCAGACCTGTCACAAGCAACCGGATAGCCCACCCTACAGTGCAGCATCTACTCACGATCCAGTTGGGAGGATATTCCCCGCAGCCCTAAGCCCCCCCCCAATCCCTTCGGACACCACATTTTCTCCTTTTTCCCCCTCATTTCTTAGGGCATCCTGTATGACACCCGGGTCGTGCATCACGAACACAAACTCAAAAGGTTTTGTCTATGTTCAGTCGAGAGTATCTTGGGATCCTTATTCTTTCTATCTCGCCGGAGGTGTCCTATATATACACAAGCTTGACTTTATAGAAAAAATTCTTCATCTAGAACAACTCATAGTCTCTCCCAGTGTTCCCAACGGGCCAGGCCGATAGTAGGCCGTAGGCCGGGCTAAGGCAGGCCACTCCGGAAGACAGCCTAGGCCATATAGGCCGAATTCGATCGGCCTACGAAAGCCTATCAGGCCTGATAGGCGCCTATAGGCCCGGAGATTAGCGTTGAGAACAGATTGCGTTAAGGGTATTCAACCCCCCCACCCCCCACCCCTCTTCCGAGTTTATCGCCTGTGATTTTTTTTCCTCCTTTACCTTCGGCTATTATGATC